>Ga0307509_10010332_pt1 | contig 11460 bp, 12 predicted proteins | sample 10_EM_MG_FD_202245 | JGI IMG/M metagenome (GOLD analysis project Ga0307509, IMG submission 202245) | Populus trichocarpa ectomycorrhiza microbial communities from riparian zone in the Pacific Northwest, United States - 10_EM | ecosystem: Host-associated > Plants > Roots > Unclassified | place... | reverse complement strand
CCTCAAGAGGAGGAGAATGAGGAGGAAATGGCCGATACTTGATTCCCGTGATTTTTGTGATTATGGGCTCACGTAAGCTCTTTGTAGTTTACAAATCTCGCTTGTTATTTGAAAGGATGGTGTGGAGGATTTTCTTTTGTTATTGGGTTTTCAGGCCATACCTCAGGGTGCATGCCATGGATTTTCCCGTATTTAGTTACAAATAAACCAAGGATTTAACAAAAAAAACAAAACAAAAAACCTAAGATATATCTTGTTGCAACCCCAGATCTGGACAAAAGAATGCTGTGATGGTAAAGGCTGTCTCGACATTATCGTGCTGAGTCATTACTCATTGTACAAGTAGAATTAGGCACATGAGCAATCATTTCATCTTTTACCACACTCTGACGGACGCTTCAGGATATCGTATGTACAGTACTAAGTTAGTACTGTACCGGTACTCGAGTATAATGTAATGCATATGATACAGCCACCGGTAAGAAACCCCTCCAAACCTGGGCACAGGTACAGTACCGCACGGTAGGAGAAGGATATTAATGCCCCAAACACCAACCACGACATGGCCCCCAAACCCTCAATCGTGGTGGAGAGACGACACAAGCCATCATTGATTCCTTCCTTAATGCCAAGTCCAAACATCCGGGTAACCCCTCCAGCTCACAAAACAGTCTATAAAGCCACCGGAAAATTCGACCCCCCCCGACTCTCCCCCCTTTCCTCTCCATGAACAACGCAAATTTCCACATCCCCCATTTCGGAAGTCAAAAACGTTTAAATAAATCTTACCTGCGAGACGGCCGACAAGAGTTGCGCTTTCCACGACCCGGGAGTTTATTATTTTCTGAGAGCTTAATGGGGATGGAGAGGGAAAACGGCCGATCTTGGGTGCGGTTGGTTTCCGCTGTTTTAAGGATGAGACCAATCGCAATGATTAGCTGAACATTTATATACTGGTTTCTTTTCTTTTTTGTATGATAGTTCCAATTCAACAGTGCAGTGCTTGATGGGAAGTTTGTTCGTTGGGTTTTGTGTGGCGGTTATCGTTTGAGGGTCTCGTGGTGATGAGTTTCGTCTGGTGTTTAATTCTCTGAGGCTCCTTGTGCTTCGCTCTGCTACTGAAACTATACTCCGAGTGCTGTACTAGTACTCGTATAGTCTGAGTGCTATCATACCATGTAAAGAGGTTTGTACTACATCGTATGAGTGCCCTTGGAATCAGGAACGCCATGATATCATCTCGAGAAAAAATTTCGAGCCCTTCAGGCCCGTTATACGATATCCAATCCTCTTTTAGGAGAAGGGGAGAAGCCGCCTTCATACTCGTGTCTCTTCGCCAAGAGTTGGCACCCCTTTCGGAATAGTGACCAGAGACCCATATGGGGTATAGTATTGCTACCAGTAGGGAATGGTTCCAAATACCCGACCAGACTAATAAAAGACACATATGTGCTTAACCGGAGCTATATGTCAAGCCTCATCGCAAATTGTCTCTCCTGGCTCACCTGGTAAGTTGGTACTATCCGTGCAATGCCAAAGCTGTTTCTGACTTTAATGATATAGGAATAATCATGCCTGCTGGAATAAGCCTTTCAAGCTCCACAAGGGGAGCGATTGTTGCCCTACATATCACTTGTAAGATGTCGTTTGATCAAATTGCATTGGGTTTACACCTGCACCGTGAGACTGTTCGGAAAACATTCAAGAGAATAGAGGTTAGGTGGGCACAGATACCCACTCATTTTCTTAAAACTAATTGGACTTGGAGTTGCAGGAGCGTGCAAGGAGTGTTGCCATTCAGGATATGCTAGTAGCAGCAGATCTTGGTGATAAAAAGAGACTGGAGCCAGCTATTCCACAAAAGTATCCTCGTGGAAGTGAAGGCTCAGAGAGGCTGCGAGAGCTGGCAACCCAAGATGAGGAACATCGTCTTCGAACCTTTCCTCAAATAGCCTGCGAGGCAGGCATTCAACTTGCCGATTCAACTGTATACAAGATCATGCACCACCACCACAATCTTTATCGATACCGCCCACAACACAAACCCCCTCTTGATGCCTCCTGTAAGCTAACCCGGCTACACCTCGCTGACTGGGCTTTGACACAGCCAATCGAGTCCTTTGTGTATAGTGACGAGATGATATTAGAAGTTGGTGCCCCTCGTGGGCATAAAAGAATTACACGAGAGAAAGGTCAAGATCCATATATGCTCCCCCTTCATGACAAGAAAAAGGGGAATGGGTTTACTATCATGGTATCGGGGAGCATATCCTTAGGGTTTAAGAGTCCGATTTGGATTTGGGCAAAGGAAACAGCAGAGGAACGTCAGGACAATGCTGAGCAACTTCAACAGGAAAATGCAGAAAAGCTTCAACAGGTAGCTGAGAGACGGCAAAGGGCAACAATTCCAGGAACTGCAGAGTTTGAGTATCTTCAAGCCCTTAACCGTAATATAGATAACTACAATGCACACCGTGGTCCTAATGAACCTCGGCGCCTCTACCGTCGGCCTTACTGGGAGTTTGGAGAGGAAACTCGCAATCGAAGTACTGGGGAGGGAATGGACTGGTTTCTCTATCGATAGCATGTTTTACAAGAGAGATTATATCCTTTTATTGAAAGGATCCAGCATGAGACTGGCCACCAATGCTGGCTAGTCGAACATAATGCGGGAAATCATACAGCTGCAGCACGAATGGATACTGAAGCACAAGTACATGGGGTCCAGCGTATTCCTTTTTGGCCACCAAACTCTCCTGACTTGAACAAAATTGAACCCTGCTGGAACTATTTGAAAGACTCTATGGCACAGTATAATTTCATGGGGAGTAGTGAGGAAACTAAGGAGCAAGTAAGAGAGGCACTGAGGATTGAGTGGGAGCGTATGCCACAAGAATTAATTGTATGAATTTCCATTCAAATTTGATGCAAGTACAAGCTTGTGGAGGGGATAATAGATTCAATGCATAATTTATCTTGGATACTTCAGTACGGACGCAAAGCATTCTACTTTATATACTGACCAGCCGTAGGCCACAGTAGTGCTAGGCCAGAGGCTCGTGTGGTAAGACCATACCTGATATGGACTGGTGGTAGCTATTCCAAAAGGGGTGCCAACTCTTGGCGAGGAGACACGAGTACGTGGGGCAGTCTTGGCAACTCAACTCAATTCCAACGTCAACCTTCCCCAGCCCTCCCTTGGCACAACGAACACAGACTTGGCACAGTGAAACCATCCATTGAATCTCGAACCCTCCTCATTTTCTACCGCACCATCTAATCCTGCTCCAGTTACAGCTATTAATCCCCATCACCAACCATCTTCACTCCATCCCTGAATATTAATTTCACAAAAATCTACCGGCCGAAATGAGATTAACAACTGAGCTCCTACAGGCCGCGCATAGCTACCTAAACCCGCTTAATGACCGCGAATTAGATCTCCGAGGTGCGTTACAACCCGTTCAGCCACTACACTTTTTATGAAAGAAGAAAGAAAAAAAAGCCCCCCATAAAGAACTCAATGATTAAAACCTTTCCTCCCCCTTCCAAATAAAAGGTCACAAAATCCCCGCTATCGAGAATTTAGGTGTTGCAGGTGTACGTCTCTCCCCTCCCTTCTCCTCCATCCTCTCCACCACCTGACGATTCTTATACATATATATATATAAACAGCCTCAAGACGCCATAGACTTAACAGACAACGACATCCAAGCCTTGGGAAACTTCCCCCTAAGCGAACGCCTGAAGACCCTCTTACTCGCGCGCAACCGGATATCCACCATCCAGCCCACCCTCGCCACTACCCTGCCCAACCTAACGGTCCTCGCACTCGCCGCCAACAACCTCTCCGAGCTCGCGGACCTCGACCCGCTTGCCCGATTCACGCGCCTAACACACCTCTCCCTCCTCGACAACCCTGTCACGCGCAAGGAGAATTACAGGTATTGGGTCATCTGGCGCTGTCCCAGTGTGCGCTTCTTGGATTACCGGAAGGTGAAGGATGTCGAGAGGGAGGCCGCCGGTAGGTTGTTTGGGAGTATGAGCGAGCCATCGGCTTTGGCTGCTAGGGTTTGTCCACCCTTTTCTTGATAGATATTGGGAGGTGATGACGGCTGACCGGTTTGATAATGGTAGATTATGGGGATCAAGTCAAAGACATTCGACGTCAGCGAGCCGTTGAATGGTGGGCAGAAGGAGTACACTGTCAGGTTGAGCGTCGCCGAGAGGAAAAGCATCGAGGCGAGGATCAAAGCCGCAAAGAGCCTGGAGGAGGTTGCCAGGTTGGAGAGGGAGCTTCGGGAAGGTCCCCAATCTTCGGGAGATGCTATGGAGGAGTAATGGATAACCAACGTACATACATGCATATTTTCGCATTCATATATTCCCCGTCCAACTTCGGAGGCCTAAAAAATGACAACCTGATATCATAACCGAGCTACGGTACTCTGTAGAGGAGGAAGAAAAAGAAAAGAGGCTCCTCCCCCTCTCTTTGCCTTCCACTTTTCCCCACCATATACAAACTACCGCTACCCGGCCCAGAATGTCGAATTGGTGAAATAGTTTTCATTTTTTTTTTTAGCATTCTCTAAAAAAACAAAAAAAAAACAAAAAAACAATTAATTCTAGAGATTGACATGCAGATGACAACATCGCTTGATATTCCGCCCCTTCTTCATTTTCCACAAGTTTTCAAACAATTCTAATCCAGCCAAGAAAATTCCCTTGCGCCAAAAATAGCGCCCAGAAGAAGAAAAATTGAATCAAGAAAATAGTTGGACCGAGAGGAGAGGAAAAGAAGGAAATAGAAAGTGAAACTACAGGTTCAGTTGCTGGAGCGCCTTCTTAGCTGCATCAACTGCTTCGTCCACCTTGTCGACTTTGTTGCCAATGCCTTGGCTAGTGGAGCCTTTCCCGCCGGCTTTTCCGCCAACAATTTGGCTAATCGAATCAGCCAAGTCTTTAGCACTAAGTTGTCTCCCGGCATTCTGAGAGGACATTCGGTTAGCCCAACATCTCATATCACAGGACAGGCGGTAGACATACCTCGGCGACGTAGCAGCCGTGAACGACCTTCCCTTCAGCATCGTCATCAGCAGCAAAGAGGTAAATTGTCTTATCCTTAGCCTTCGCCTGAACGTGCTTGATAGCATCGCTAAGTGTCTTAGAATTTGCAGATATTGGGAGTTTGGAAACCAAAAACGGCAAGTCTGGGTTCTGTTGGAAGTACTCCGTAACCGTCTCGACAGCCTTTCTGAGCTCTGCCTTTTGCTTGGCTTTTTGATCGTCAAGCAATTGTTTCTGAATTTCGCCGAACTTGGCTTTTAGCTGAGCCTTCTTCACAGCGGAAATAACGAGACCATTGAGGTCAGCTTGCACTGATTTTATTTCGGACTCCTTGTGCGGGCCTGCAGGAAGCTTGCCCAAAGCGTTGATCCGCTTTTCAAATTCAGAAGCTACTCGCTGGACATTATAAGCATCTTGGCCGGTGACTGCGACAATACGCCGAATTCCCTTCGCAATTCCATTTTCTTCGAGGATGATCAGATCTTTAATGTCTACAGTGTTTTGAACGTGAGTACCGCCACAGAACTCGATACTAACTTTCCTCCACTCCTTATTCTTGACGTCTCTTGTCAACTCCTCGATGGAAACGCCAACGGAGACAACACGGACTGGATCCGGATAGGTTTCGCCAAACACCGCACGAACACCTTCAATTTCCCTTGCAACTGACAATGGTACATCTTCAGAATAAACATCTAGATTTTGGCAAATATAATTAGTAGAGATCTGCTCAATCCTGTTCAACTCTGCGTCGGTCACCCCGGACTTGTGGGAAAAGTCGAAACGGAGTTTCTCCGCTGCAACGAGGGATCCCTTTTGCTCAACCCCGTCTCCAAGGACTTCCCTAAGAGCATAATTGAGCACATGAGTTCCGGTGTGATTGTTTCGAATAGGCCATCTACGAAACTAAATCCACGGTTACCAACCGAAAAAATTGCGCTAGGCGCTTCTGAAACTTACCTCGTCGTATTCACATATAACGTCATCTCCTACAGAGAGGGTGCCATATTTCATGTATCCGGTGTGCAGGACATATCCACCATACACCTGCACATTTTGGACCTCAAGTTCGGCCTTGCCATCTATGAGTATCCTCCCGGTGTCGTATTCCTGACCTCCTTGTTCGGCGTAGAAATTTGTCTTGTCAAGAATGATGCCAATTTGAGCCTCGAGGGGGGTGGGGGTGCCTTCTGTATATGTGCTATCGCGAAAAGACTTATCGCGATAAATAGCCAATATATGGCTGGTAATATTCCCCCTCCCTAGACCACTGTTAACCTTATAGCGCTAGGGATGGCGACAGTCGTATCGACCCAATGAATCTCACCAAATTTGTAGACATCATCGGTCTTGGGTACCTCCGCCTTTTGCTCGAGTTCTCCAAGATCATGTACATCGAGTTTCAACAATTCAAGACTCCCAGAACTCTTCCTAGCCTTGCTGGCCTCCTTACTCTCAGCCTTCGCTCTTTCGAATTCCTCTTCATTGATTTCAAGACCATTCTCAAAAGCCATAATTCTGGTGAGGTCGACCGGGAACCCAAAGGTATCATAGAGGCGCCAGACATCAGTACCATTGAGAACCTTTGAGTTTTGTTCCGCCGCTCTTTCCAAGGAAACCTTAAACATTTTCTCCCCTCGATCCAAGGTCCGAGAAAATGACTCTTCCTCCTCGTTCAAAATTTCCTTAACGTCGCTCTCTTTCTTTTTTATTTCGGGAAAGACATCACCCTGTTTATGGAAGAAGTCAGATGCCAAGTTATCTCACTCAAATATTAGGACGTACCATCTGAAGGACCAAGGTCGGAACAATTTTAGAGAAAAACTCGCCAATTGGGACCTTAAAATAATGACGAGCATATCTTGCTCCTCGGCGCAGAACCCGTCTTACCACATAACCACGGCCTTCGTTGTTTGGTACGCCACCGTCAGCAATGGCAAAAGTTAGAGTCCTAACATGATCTGCTATGACACGGTAGGCAGTGTCGATTCCGCCTACATCATTAGCACCAAACTTCCCCCCATAAGGCCGTGCTTTTGTGATCTCCTGAATTTTCTGGAAAAGGGGTGAGAAAACATCTGTATCGTAGTTGGAAGATTTGTTTTGTAGCACGGATACCAAGCGCTCAAACCCCATCCCGGTATCAACATGTTTATTAGGTAGGGGGCGGAGTGAACGATCTGGTTCACGATTGTACTGGATGAAAACATTGTTCCAGATCTCAACAACATTGGGATCGTCCATGTTTACCAAGTGAGTGGCATTTCGACCACCAATGTGATCATAGTGGACTTCACTACAGGGCCCACATGGACCTTGATCACCCATCTCCCAGAAGTTGTCCTTCATATTCCCTGGGAGGATGTGGTCGTCAGCGACGCCGACGGCTTTCCAAAGCTCTTTAGTCTCCAGATCCGGGTCCAGTCCACGTTCTTGATCGCCTTCAAAATACGTAACATACAACCTATCAGGGTCAATCCCGTAGATCTCTGTTAACAGCTCCCATGAGTATTCAACTGCTTCCTTTTTGAAATAGTCACCGAAACTCCAATTTCCAAGCATCTCGAAAAATGTCTATCAACAATGTTAGCAACATTTAGTGTGCACTGCAGTTGTTTCAACAGGTAAAATATACATGGTGGTAGCTATCTTTCCCGACATCGTCGAGATCGTTGTGTTTACCCCCAGCCCGTATGCACTAAGACACGCATTAGATTTATGCGCCCAGCCTCCCAAACAAAGAATATTTGCCTTTTGTGAATTAGCAGCACGTTTTAAACCGGCAAAGTCCGATGAGGGGTCCACAGTCCCAAGAAAAATTGACTTATATTGGTTCATGCCAGCATTCGCAAATAGCAGAGTCGGATCCGAAAGAGGCACCACGGAAGACGATGGTACTATCGATTTGAAAAAAGCCAGATCAGCTTGCCGGAGCTTTCCCCATCCCCAGGATCTAATGGGGGGGGGTTGAAGGAGGGACTTACCAAACGTGTGGCCTTTATGTCTGAAGTAATCAATGAAGGTTTTCCGGACCAAACTAGCGGGCCACTCCACAGTAGAGAGGGGAGATGCCATTATGGAAGATGAATGAAAGCCACAACAAGTAAAAGTTGGAGTGGTTGATGGCAACCTAACAAAGTGTGCTTGTGTGTTCGAGGGGCGGCGGTGGATGGGGTGAAGAGAGGAGTTGTGGTGGGGAAGGGGAGAGAAAAGGAACGCTCTGCGTCCGGATGGGCACGACACCATGGACAGGCACGAGCGAAAAAAATGCATTCCTTTATGAGAAGGTTTTGCGGGGTGTGTACTTGGAGGTATCATACAAAAATGACGGAAGGAAATCATGTGACTTTGACGGTTTTTTTTTAATTCCAGCCCGCTGCGGTCTACGGCATGTTTACTCGAGTATCATACGGTATGATACTGTGCTTTTCTACGATACCGTATGATACCGTATTCGCTGTAGGCGGTTTTGTCACTCCTTCCCGACGCAACCATGCAAAGTTAAGTGCCAAGGTTACCGCGCTGATGGTGTAAGGTGAGAGCATTTCCTCTCCCTGTATTCGAATACGGGTCGTATGATACCCGGACCGTACCCCACTTGCACTGTACTCGGGGGTTGAAGAAAGTGTTCTACATCATCCACCACATCAGCTACAACCACAGTCATTGAAATTGTTACTTCAGGGACACATCACATTTCGGTTTTTGACCAGTTGTAATCCTTGGGACCTATCTCCTGATAGCCTTAAGTCTTTAACTTCTGAAAGTCCTACTCAATAGTTTTTGATTGTTTGGAAGATAGATTTATCTCTTCTATCTCATATTTATCATTCCTCATCTATCCAAAGCTACATATTATCGGTTAAAATGGCTAAGCGTGGTTCTACAACATTGTTGGCTACCAAGGTTGCCAAGTCGAGTTTGATTATGAGGAAGGCTCTGGAAGGCTTTCTGGAGTTGGAGAAGGAAGTTTCAAGAATTCGACAGCACATTTCAGGGGGCACCCTATAGAGAGGTGAACTCTACGGTTACGACCGCACCAAACACGCAAAGTAGAAGATAAAGATGAGGTAAATAATTCAAAAGAATCAAACGGTAAAACTTAATATAGTTAAGCTCGAAGCTTCACTCAATTTAGTTCTCTTGAGGAAAAGTTGGTTGTCGAAGGAGAATGCCAAACGCTTAAACTTAAGTAGATATCAGATTTAAGCCTTTGACATTCACAACTACTCCGACCTTGTACAAGTACCCTGTCCTGCTCAGGGCTTGTCCGAGTTCTACCCTCCATCAGGAATTATCCTGCTGGAAGTATCGGACCAACTCGGGTATACTTAACTCCGTCAATAGGATATGAGTTTCTGCAATGCATCTCTAATACAACAGCAGGTGGAAAAAACTCTTCCTATCGAAGTCATACAAGTGGCTAACTGTTATGACAACAACCGGAGTCAATACCTGGGTGGTGGACTCACTGGCCCAGTGGTAGTTTCGTCAAAACAATCTATGCAGTCCATAATTTAATATACGTGACTATCTAATCTGATAAATTGACATGCAAGCTCCCCCGGTGAGATGTAGCCGATGGTTGGCTAAGTGGGCACTACAAATAGCCAGCCTCTCGGGACATACTCTACCTTGATAAGATTCATACATCTAGAGTCCAATAACAACCCATAGTAATGCTACAAATCAAGGGGAGAAGGTCCCGGCTGGTTACTGAGGTATTTGTCCCGAAAGCTCCCTTGCCTCTTTGAACTAATGTATTTGACCTAGTTATGGGACACTGCCTAGTTATGGGTCACTTTTTAGATTCAGTATCCTATGAAGAAATAGATGAATAACTCAACCAATAGTAAATGGAATAGTCTGTCAATTCACATTCAGATAGCTAACATGTATGCAAAGATAATCTATAAATTATTCTGTTCCATTGGCAACAGAGCAAAGGTTATAGTAGAATGTGTTGAGAGAGTGTTAATTTTCAATATGGTGAATAATTGATTTGATAGAAAACTGATAGAAAATAGTAAAATTATTCTGTTTGCTGGAGGTGGTAGAGGCATATCCTCACCTAATCCTACATGTTGCACAATATCAATTAAAATACTGTAGAAGTCAAGTCGTTGATTTCAATCAATCTAATTTTCAACAAGCAAATTGTATTATATTTATATCTTGAAAAATATCCTACATAAATGTTTAAGTGTTCCAATAGTTCAATGATCAGGTTACCCTGTCTTTTTTATAAGACTAAATATCTTCTAACCATCAAACAAATTGATTATCTCTAGTAAATTACATTTAAGATACTATTATTCTACTTGGCTCTCTCAATTATCATTACCTTTTTTAATAGAGATTGTTTATTCTTTGTTTAGCCTTAATTAAAATTGTATGATATTCTAGTATTTGTTACAGGATGAGGTGAGCAGGATCCCACTCATAAGGCTGACCACTTACATGGGGTTGAAGGAAATATTTCTTTAGTTATTTTTGTATACTACATGTTTTTTGAGGCCCAAAACCAATCACTTCAGGGAGAGACCAGTATTTCTCACCTTGTATCTTGGACCATAGCCTGACTGAGGTATTTTGTGGATGAGGGACTAGTTAGAAGGACAGGCAGAAAATAAAGGAAAAAAGCAATACTCAAATCCTGTCGGAGAATCAATATCAGGAATTGAGATATCAATAATTTAAGGGTCTGTGAGACCTTGTAACTAACTCTTGAAATATCTGGTCACATTCGGAGATGTGTCTCTATACCACTGAGTTAATAGAATAATTTTACTTTATTCGCAAATTTTATATAATGTTTCCAATCTACTATCATGCAAATTACAATATAATATATTCAAATTAGTATATCTATTATACAACTTGGTCAAATTAACAAAATATTTTATAAAGCCTATTGACAATGATATTAGCTATCTGATAATGAACTTACAGCATATTTGATTTAGTATTGAATGAGATATCAAGATCTTTGTCCTTATAAAAACAAAATAATTTCTTTAAGTCCAACAACCATTATTGAAATTAACGACTTGGTCTATTCAGAACCTGAATCTATATTGTGCAACATGTAGGATTAGGTGAGGATATGCCGCTACCACCTCCAGCAAACAGAATAATTTTACTACTTTTCATCAATTTTCTATAAAATCAAGTATTCACCATATTGAAAATTAATACTTTCTCAACACATTCTACTATAGCTTTTGTTCTGTTGCCAATGGAACAGAATAATTTATAGATTATTTATAACGACCCTACGATAGGTAGCTACAATCACTATCACCTTAGCCCAAATGGTATACCAAGTGGTATCCAGAGGTGGTATGGTCTCGTATATATTATACACATGGCTGGTAATCCTAGGATAAGGCC
>Ga0307509_10010331_pt1 | contig 11462 bp, 9 predicted proteins | sample 10_EM_MG_FD_202245 | JGI IMG/M metagenome (GOLD analysis project Ga0307509, IMG submission 202245) | Populus trichocarpa ectomycorrhiza microbial communities from riparian zone in the Pacific Northwest, United States - 10_EM | ecosystem: Host-associated > Plants > Roots > Unclassified | place... | reverse complement strand
CAGCGCGTGGCGGAGCGAGTTATCCGGCCGCATCAACACCGCCACGCGCTCGATCAGCGCCGACGCCACCTGAATGGATTGCACCGTCGAGTCCATGGGGCGTGCGTACACCCAGCACCCCGGCGCAGAAAAGTCGAATCGCCCGTTACCCCGGCGTACCGACGAGCCGGCGAACCATCTCGGTCATCGCGAGCACGCCGGAGCTATCGTCCGTGGCGCGTGCGATGATGAAGATCGGATCTGCCGCAGCGACGACGAGGCCGGCGCGTGTCAGCACGTGATCGAATGCGAGCCGCGCGGCGCGCGCGTTCCCATCGGTGAACGGATGAAAGAAGCAAACGTCGAGATACGCCCGGACGGCGCGGACCTCGACGGGGTCGTTGCTGTTCGCCTGTTCGAGTGCGGCGGCGAATCGAACCGGAAGGTCTGGCCAGTACGCATAGCGAACGTGGCGCGCGAGCGCATCCGTCGTTCGCCACGCGGGCGGTGCCTCGAGCCCGAGCACGACCTGTTGCCAGTCCGCCAGCAGCTCGAACGTGAGTGGCTCGCCACACCTCGCCGAGGCGCGGCAGGCCTCGAGCGCTGTGGCCATGCGATCAGCTCGGATCGGATCGCGTGCGCGGTCGCGACTCTCGATGAACGCCCGGTGCGCATCGCGCACGACCGGAGGACACGTTTGCTCCTCGTGCGCTGAAAACATTCGTTCGCGCAGCCCCAGCCAGATCCGCAGCGAATCCTCGACGGGCTGGACCAGCTCGACCACCTCGCCAAGGCTCCGGACGACACCGCTGATCGCATCTGCGTCGGGAGCCACCCAGCTGTTGAACCTGCCACGCACGACCCTCGCGATCGCTTGGTCCGCCCCGATGTCGTGACCGCACGCCTCGAGAAACCAGCGGAGGACCTGCGTGAAGGTCTCGTACCAGGCGTCCTCCGCGCCGGTGCGCTCGACGACGAACGCGACGAGACGCGACGCCGCGTGCTCGGTGCGCCGCGCGAGGGAGGACTCGGCCGTCGCGTCGCGCAGCTCCGCGTAGATCGTAGCGAGGTGCTCGAGAAACGCCCGCCACTCGACGACCGCAGCGACGACGCGCTCGATCGTTGGCCGCGCGCCCTTGTCACCTCGCGCGAACACGCTGTCGTCCGCGCAGCACCAGGCGTGGATCGGCCCGCCACCACCGGGCTCGCTCGCCGCCCACGTCCATCCGACAATCCACGCGCCATACGCCGCGACGAGGCCGCGTTCCAGATCGCGTTCGATCTGGTCCTTGCTCGCACCACCCGGCCGATTGCGATCGAGATGGCCTTTGACGACCGCACCGACGACGTCGAGCGCGACGGCACGTGCATGCGCAGGATCGAACGCATGGCGCGCCGGATCGACATCGGTCCAGCGCAGGAACCGAGCTCCCAAGGGCATCTGGCCCCGAGGATACCGTCAGACCTTGTGGCAGGTCTTCTCGAACCCGAGCTGGAAGCCCTTACCGGTGTCGGTCTCGGCCTTGTGCGTGTAGTGCGTGGCGTCGAGCTTGGTGAAGGTCATCCGCGTCTTGCCGCTCGGATCCGGATGATCCTCGTCGAACACGAGCTGGTTGCCGGACCAGCCCGGCGAGGTGAGGCTGCCGTAGGAGCCGTCGTCGCCGGTGAACACGTGGTGGTAGTGGCCCTTGTCGTCGATGCCCTTGAGCTCCGACGTGACCTGCTTGCCGTGATCGTAGACGGCGATCTTCAACCAGCTCGCGTAGTCGGGCGTGACGGTGACGCCGAGGTCCGGATACTGTTTCGAGACCGCGCCGGTCTCGTTGTACTCGGTGCCGGTGCACTTCCAGGTGCCGACGTAAAACGCGAGCGGCGCCAGCGCCTGAGAGAGGGGCGCGGGCGCCGTGACGGGAGGCGGCGGTGCGGTGTGGGCGCAGCCGGTGGCGAGCGCGAGCGCGGCGAGTTGCTTCACGCCGTCGGTACCGGCGCGCGCGCTTACTTATTCCGGCGGCGGCGGACCGCGATCGCGAGCGTCAGGCCGATCAGCGCGAAGCTGCTGCTCGTGCCGCGCGACGCGGAGTAGCAGCCCTGGTTCGGATAGTTGTCGTTGTAGTCGTTCGGATAGTCGTCGCTGCCCCAGCCGTCGCCGTAGCCACCGCCGTAGTTGCGACACGTGGTCGCGTCGAGCGAAGGGTCGCTCGAGGCACCGTTCGCGGCGAGGTTCGCGACGTACTTGTCGAGGAGGCCGAGGTCGGCGGCGATGTCGGCGTTCTCGTGCGTGGTGTTCCACGCCGACGCGGCCTTCTTCGCATTGCGGAGCGTGACGGTCGCGCAGTTGTAGTTGGTGTCCTGCACCGCGGTGCGGAACGCGAGGAACATGTTGTACATCGCGAACCGCGGTGCCATCTCGGGCTGCGAGAGGTACGGCTCGTCGGGCGTCTCGTTCGGATCGTTCGCGTAGGTGAGCGTGACCGTCTGGGTCTTGACGTCGCCCGAGCCGGGGAGGCGATAGGTCAGCGTCAGATCTGCGACCTTGCCGTCGAAGTTCATCTGGTTCGGATCGATGTGGATGAACAGCATGCTGCCGCCGCCGCGGCGACCGCCGGTGCCGGGGTCGGGCGCGGGGCCGGTGCGGCTCGCGACGAACGCGGCGGGGATGTGCATCGAGCCGGCGCGGGTCGAGCCGTTCCACAGCGTCGAGCCGACGACCTCGCCGAAGTTGTAGCCGGTGCCGGCGACGGCATTGAGCGTGATGTCGAGCGCGATCGGCGTGACGAAGAACGCGAGCTCCTGCTGGAACACCTCGGTCGCGGCGCTCGCGTCCTCGAGGAAGTAGAAGTTGCCGGCGCCGTGCTCGGCCAGGCCGCGCATGAGGTTGACGTCGAAGTCCTGGCCGACGCCGATCGTCGTGAGGCCGATGCCGCGCTCGACGTAGCCGTCGGCCATCGTGATGATCGCCGTCGGATCGGTGTTGCCGGACGTCGCGATGCCGTCGGAGAGGAGGATCACGCGGTTCTGGCGGTCGGTCGCGAGCGATGCGACCGAGAGATCGAAGCCGCTGCGCAGGCCCGCGAAGATGTCGGTGCCGCCGCGCGGCGCGAGCGCGTTGACGATCTGATGGAGGTGCGCGCGGTCGAGGTCGGCGGTGAAGCTCGCGTCGACCGCGACCCGATCGTCGAACTCGACGATCGCGAGGTGATCGGTCGGGTCGAGCGCGTCGATCAACGTGTTGAGGCCGGACTTGACCTTGTCGAGCCGGTTGTCCTCGGCCATCGACCCGGAGTGATCGACGACGATCACGAGGTTGAGCGGCTGCTTCGGATAATTCGCGGGATCGACGTTCGTGTTGACCGCGATCTGGAGCGCGGCCTGGTGCTGCTGGACCACCCAGTCCTTGCCGACCGAGAGGCCGGGCGTCATGCACAGCGGATCCGTACACGCGGTCGCGGGCGGCTCGGCGTAGTGCTCGTTGAAGAAGCCGTTGGCATCGAGCGTGTCGGGGCCGGGGATGCCGCCGTTGTCGAGGATGCCCCGGAACTCGCCGATGTCTTGCTGGCCGCCGAAGCTGACGCCACCGCCGCCGGCGTCGGCACCCGCGAGCCCGTTCGGACCGCTGTCATAGTCGCCGCTACCGCACGCCGCGACCGCGAGAATGCCGAGGAAGAGGACCTTCATGCGGGTCCACTTCAGCAACGTTGGTGCCACACGTGGACGCGGGTGATTTCGCGTGGCGTCGCCGCGAGTTGGGCCCGCCGGCACGGTCCGGCAGCGCGCCCGCGAGAATCGCCCTCGCCCCGGAACTCGCGACATCGATGTCGTAGGATGCGCCATGCGCCGCCTGCTCCTCGTCCTCCTCGTCGTCGCGTGCCGGCGCTCCGAACCGCAACCGCGGCCTCACACCGAGGCTCCGCCTGCCGCTCCCGCCGATGCCGCTCCCGCCGTCGCCACCGCTCCGGTCTATCGCACGGACAAGAGCAGCTTCCACGTCGAGCCGAAGGTCGCCGGCACCGGCAAGACCTCGATGGTCGCGTCGGAGGATCGCTACGCGAGCCAGGCGGGCGAGGACGTGTTGAAGAACGGCGGTAACGCGGTCGACGCCGCGGTCGCTACCGCGTTCACGCTGGCGGTGACGCATCCGAGCGCGGGCAACCTCGCGGGCGGTGGCTTCGCCGTCGTCCGCGTCGGCAAGGGTCAGGCGATGGCGCTCGACTTCCGCGAGACCGCACCCGCGGCCGCGACCGCCGACATGTTCCTCGACGTCAACGGCAAGCCGACCGACCAGTCGCTCTCGGGCGATCGCGCCTGCGGCGTGCCGGGCTCGGTCGCCGGGCTCTACGAGCTTCACCACAAGTACGGCAAGGCGAAGTGGGCCGACCTGATCGCACCGGCGATCAAGCTCGCGCGAGAAGGCTTCGCCGTCGACGAGTATCTTCATCGTTCGCTCGTGCGCGTGCTCAAGGATCGCGGCTCGATCACGACCGCGCAGTTGTGGTGGCCGGGCGGCAAGCCGGTCGAGGTCGGAACCGTCGTCAAGAATCCAGAGCTCGCGATCGTCCTCGAACGGATCGCGACGCTCGGGCCCGATGGCTTCTACAAGGGCGACACCGCGAAGGCGATCCTCGCCGAGATGGAGCACGGCAAGGGCATCATCACCGCCGCCGATCTTGCCGGCTACAAGGCCGTGTGGCGCGAGCCGCTGCGTTCGACCTATCGCGGCAAGAAGTTGATCACGATGCCACCGCCGTCGTCCGGCGGGATCGTGCTGACGATGACCGCGAACATGCTGAAGAACGTCGAGCTCGGCAAGCTGGAATGGCACGGCGCCGATCACCTCCACGCCATCGTCGAGGTCTGGCGGCGCGGTTTCGCGGCACGCAACGAGGTGCTCGGCGATCCGGCGTACGTGAAGGAGATGCCGCTGAAGAAGCTGCTGTCCCAGGACTACGCGGATCAGCTCGCGAAGACGATCGCCGACAAGGCAACACCGTCGAAGGACATCACCGGCCTGATCGAAGGCAATCACACGACCAACCTGTCCGTCGTCGACAAGAACGGCATGGCCGTCGCGATGACGACCACGCTCAACACCTCGTTCGGTAACGTCGTGCAGGTGAGTGGCTTCCTGCTCAACAACGAGATGGATGACTTCGCAGCGAAGCCGGGCTCGCCGAACGTCTACGGCCTGGTCCAGGGGAGCGCGAACAAGATCGAGCCCGGAAAGCGCATGCTGTCGTCGATGTCGCCGTCGATCCTCGAGGACGACAAGGGCGAGCTGTTCATGGTCGTCGGCGGCCAGGGCGGGCCGCGGATCATCACCGAGGTCTGGCAGACCATCTCGAACGTCGTCGACTTCGGCATGCCGGTCGCGGCTGCGGTCGCGGCGCCGCGGTTCCATCACCAGCACCTGCCCGACGATGTCGCGATCGAGGAGGACTCGATCACCGAGGCCACCGCGAAGACGCTCGAGGCCAAGGGCTACAAGTTGAAGTGGGGGAGCTATGGCAGCTGCAACGCGATCGTCAGGACTCCGGATGGCTGGCAAGGCGCCGCGGATCCACGCGGCGGCGGCGCGGCGATCGGCGACTGAGTTATCATCGGCGCATGGCGAACGCTCCGGATGACCCGAGCGGGATTTTGGTCTATCCCAAGGCGCAGGTCCCCAAGCGGGAGAGCGAGCCGCGCGTGCGTGGCTTCAGCAGCGGTGGCGGCGGCAAGAAGAAGCTCGACAAGAAGCTCCTCGGCATCGGCGGTGGCGCGCTCGTCGCCGGCGGGATCCTCGGCTTCATGTTCGCGCCCGGCTCGCACGCGGACGAGGCGACCAAAGCCAAGGCCGAGGCAGCGACCGCGACCCAGGCCCGCGCCGTCGAGAAGGATCGCGCGGACGGGCTCGACAAGGCGCTCGCCGCGCTGAAGAAGGACAAGGCCGACGAGGACAAGCAGCTCGCCGCGCTGTCCGGCAAGGCCGCCGACGTCGACAAGAAGGCCGAGCAACTCGCCGCCGAGGAGAAGAAGATCCAGGCGACGATCGACAAGTCGCAGGGCTCGGTCGATACCGAGGGCGACGAGATTCACCTCAAGCTCGTCGACAAGGTGCTGTTCCCCGTCGGCGACGATCAGCTCACCGACAAGGGCAAGGCGATCCTCGACAAGGTCGCGGTCGCGCTCAAGGACCTCCCCGACAAGCAGGTCTGGGTCCAGGGCCACACCGACGATCAACCGATCTACATCGCGCCGCCCAAGAAGGATCCGAAGGCGAAGCCGCTGCCGAAGGGTGCGAAGCCACCGGCGCCTGCACCGGTGAAGTTCATCACCAACTGGGAGCTCTCGGCGGGACGCGCGCTCCAGGTCGTCCACTACCTGCAGGACACCGCGAAGCTCGATCCGACCCGGCTCGCCGCGCTCGCGTTCGGTCAGTACCGCCCGGTGTCACGCTCGAACAAGGCGGCGAATCGCCGGATCGAGATCGTGCTGTACCCGAAGCGCGCGGTGCTCGAGAAGGCGAAGAAATAGCTACGCTACGGCTGGAGGTCGACGAACTCGACGAGCTCGGCGTCCGTGACCGCGGCGAGCACGTCGGGGCGGGTCGCCACGTGGTCGCGCGAGTAGAGGAGGATGCCGAGCTGGCCGCTGATGTCGCGGAGCTCGCCGACGACATCGACCGCGCCATCGCTCGCCGATTCGAGGAGGATCGCGCGCGGCCGCAGGGCACGGGCGAGGCGCGCCAGCTGGCCCCCGGCGCGGGTCATCGACACGACGGTGTAACCGCGCTGGGACAGCAACATGTCGACGCGCTGGAGGCGCGCGCGGTCATGCTCGACGACGAGCACCACGCCGCGATCGACCGGCTCGGGCTCGGGCTCGACCGGGAGTGGGAGTGGGGCAGAGCTGTTCGCGTCGCGCGAGCGATACACGGCGAGCGCGATCTTGTTGAGCAGGTCGTCGATGTTCGGTGGCTTCTCGACGACCTCGCTCGCACCGATCGACGCAAGGTTGATCTCCAGGCCGTGGACCGCGGTCATGATCAGGACCGGGACATTGCTGTACGCGGAGTCGTCGCGCAGCGCCTGGAGGAACTGCCGGCCGTTCATCCCCGGCATCATCAGATCGAGGAGGATCACGTCGGGGCGGGCCGCGTGGACGCGATCGAGTGCGTCGGCACCATCGGCGGCGACGTCGACCACGTAGCCCTCCTCGGCGAGGACCTGGCCCAAGGTGTCGCGCACCATCGGCTCGTCATCGACGACGAGGATGCGCCCACCCTTCACGACCGAGCTTGTCGCCGCCATTGCGCGGTCGGAGCGTACCACCCGCATGCCGTGCGGTGTATCCTCGCCGGGATGTCGACGGAGGACCCGCTGGCACGGGCCTACGCCAATCTTCGACCCAAGGTGCTGCAGCGCCTGCTCGACATGCGCGCGACGCTCGATCCGTCGCTCGGACGCCTCGACGAACCGACCGCGCGCGCCCAGATCAGCGCGGTGCTCGAGCACCTCGGCAACTTCCTCGCGACCGGCGACCTGGGCTCGCACCGCGCATTTCTCCAGACGTTCCTCGCGATGCGCGCCGCCGAGGCCCAGGGACCCGCCGCGGTGCTCGCGATGCTCGTCGCGGTCGGCGACACCGCCGCGCAGGTCGCGCAGGACGAGCTCGCCGGTTCGACGGATGGTGCGGAGCTGACGCTGTTGCTCACGCGGGTGACCGCGACCACCGCGCGCGCGGTGAACGACCTCGTCGCCGAGGAGCTCGCCCGGCGGGTCGGGCAGTGGAACGAGCTGGCGATGCGCGAGCGCAAGGGTCAGTCGTCGTGACGATGACGACGGCCCAGCAAGGCCTCCGCGTCGCCGGCGACACCAACGTCGGCAAGGTCCGGACGACGAACGAGGACTCGATGATCGTCGACCCGGTGCGCGGGTTGTACGTCGTCCTCGACGGGATGGGCGGTGCGAACGCGGGCGACGTTGCGTCGCAGACCGCACGCGACGCGATCAAGGAGTTCGTGATGCAGCGCCGGCTGACGATGGAGCCGCGCGCGCTCCTCGAGGCCGCGATCCAGCACGGCTCGGCGACCGTGTTCGAAGCCGCCCAGCAATCGCGCGAGCGCCATGGCATGGGGACGACGGTGGTCGCGTGCTACGTCGTCGATCCGAAGCGTGCGGTCGTCGCGCACGTCGGTGACTCGAGGGCGTATCTGTTGCGCAACGGGCGCGTCCAGATGCTGACGCGCGACCACACGATCGTCGAGGAGCTGGTCGATCGCGGCCTGCTGTCCGCCGAGGAAGCCGAGCGCCACCCGTACAAGAACGTCCTGTCGCGCAACCTCGGCGCGAAGCCCGACGCGAGGGTCGATCTGGTGGATGTGGAGCTCAAGCCGGGCGATCGGCTGATGCTGTGTAGCGACGGGCTCTATGGCTATGCGTCGGCGGAGGCGATCCAGTACTTGCTCGGTTCGGGTGATGCGCCCGAGCACGTCGCGCGCGACCTGATCGATCTCGCGCTGCGCGGCGGCGGTGGTGACAACGTCACGACGATCGTGATCGAAGCGCCGCAGCCGCTGCCGTCGTCGACCCAGGTCGTGCGGACGAGCGGCGCGATCGCGTGGTGGCAGCACCGCGCCCGGTTCCTCCAGATCGCGAGGGATCGCGGGCTGCCGAAGAACCCGATCGTCCGCGGCCTCGATCCCGAAGAAGCGCTCGAGCTCGTCGCGAATTCGCTGTGCCAGGCGATCTTCCACGACCTCGAGAAGTCGACCGGCGTCAACGTATGGACGTTCGCCCAGAACATCGCGGGCGGCTGGTTCGAGCGCTCCGGCGAGTGGGCGCCGCTGCGCGCGCTGATGGATATCCTGGCGACGAGCGCCCGCGCGGTGGTCGACGAGATCGGGGTCGCCGATGCGAACCTGGGATTTCTCTTGTCGGTCGCGGTGTCGCGCGCGCTGGTCGTCGCCGAGCTCGCGATCGGCGGGCTCCTCGCGGATCGCCTGAACCGCGTCGACGCCGAGCTGATCAAGGTCCACGCCGCGATGCAGGAGACGATCCTCGACGGCCAGATCGACACGTCGCAGGACAGCGCGCTCGAGGACACCGGCGATCGCTTCATCGACCGGCCGACGGTGCCGTTCATGCGTCCCGACCGGCCGGTCTCCGGCCCCGGTGTCAGCAGCGAGCTGATCGCGGCGATCGAGAAGACGATCACGATCGCGCGCGGCCGGACCTCGCCGAGGGCCGAGCTGGTCAAGCAGATCCTCGCCTCGCTCGAGACGATCGCGATCGACGCGACCGGCAACTTCGCGAGTGCGGTGATCGCCGCGCGCGAGATCTACGGCATCCGCTCCGTCGACGACACCGGCATCATGCCGCTGTTCGACGCGCTCGACCAGGCCCGGATCATCACCGCGGCGAGCGTCCACCAGATCAGCGCGCCCGACGCGATGCGCGCGAAGGTGTTGCGGGCGCTCTCCGGTGCGCATCAGCGGCTGGTGGGAGCGACGACCGGGTTGGTGCTCGAGGCCGTCGCGCCGTACTCGGACCGCCTGCGCGAGGTCCAGGCCAAGACCGGCGAGCTGCGCGACGCGGTCGCGAAGTCCGAGCGCAAGCGCGCGGACCTCGAGCGCAAGTGGGCCACGACGATCGACAACAGCCAGCCGTGGGAAAAGCGCGGCACCACGGAGTGGTGACATGAGCGACGTCGATCTCGTCGAAGCCGTTCGCGTGTTGCGCGACGAGGTCCTCGACACCGTCGAGCACGGCGATCGGGATCCGCCGGGCGCCGAGGTGTTCGACGCGATCGTCAGTGCGCTCACGATCGGTGGCGAATCGATCCCGGGCCTCGACCTGACGCTCCACGACTCGGTCGCGCGGAGACTCGCCTGGGGCGACTCCGAGGAGGCCGTGCTCCAGGATGCCGAACAGGTGTTCGATCGCCTGATGATCGCGATCGAGCGCTCGCTCGCGGATCCACCGGATCGGATGGTGGTGATCGAGGCGGCGACCCAGGTCGCGGTCACGGTCGCGCGGGTCGTGTCGCTCGCCGCGGTCGCCCGGGCGTCGCGCGATCGTGCGGCGCGGTTGCGCGAAGAGATGGCGCAGAAGCAGCTCGAGGTCGTGCTCGAGAAGCAGCGCTCCAGCATCGTGCGGATGGAGCTCGAGACGGAGCCGTAGTGATCGAGCGGATCGTCGACGAGGCGAATGCCGGCCAGCTGCCGGTCCTGATCGAGGAGTGGGCGGAGGAGACCGACGAACGGCGCTGGCTCGCGCGGGCGCTGCGGATCGACCTCGCGCTGCTCGTCGCGCGGCCCGAGCTGACCGTGCCGTGCCTGCTGCGCCGGTGCACCTGGTTCGGCGACGAATATCCGGCGTTCATCTCGCGGGTCGCCCCACGTGGGGCGGAAGCGGTGCGCGCGCTGGTGCGATCGTGGAGATGGCACCCGCACTTGAGATCCTTGCGGTCGCCGACGGTGCCGCTCGATGCCGGCATGATCGAGGAGTACCGGAGCGACGCGACCGGTGACGTTTGGTTGACCGCGGACCACATCGGCGCCGGCGACGTCGCGTGGGAGCGTGCCAGTGGTCGGCGCGCGACGGTGGCGGCGCCGGAGGCAACACCGCCGAAACGCTGGAACGTCGATCGCAACCTGTTCCAGCTCGTCTCGCCGGACCGTGCCTGGCCACTTCCGTTCCGCCCGGATGACAGCGTGTACCTCGTGGCGGTGCTCGAGCACGATCTCGCGATCCTCACCACGAGCTTCTGGGACGATGGGGACGAGCGCGTCTCGGAGACCCACGTCTTCGACCTCCGGTCCGGCAAGGTCCTGTTCGAACGGCCGCACGACACCACGGTCGCTACCCGATTCGGCGACCGGCTCTACCTCGAGCACCACGGCGAGCTCCGCGTCGTCACGCTCGACGGGGACCAGGTCGCGCGCCACCGGATCGTCGGTGTCGGCCCGGTGTTCGGCCCCGACGGCACGTTCGCGACCCGCGCCGGCAGTGTGATCCGGATCTGGGACCCGGCACGGCTCGCACTCGGCCGGGTGCCCGACGTCTACGAACGCGGGCTCGTCGCGATCTCGCCCGATAGTGCCAGAGCGATCATCGGTCAGGCCGTGGTCGACGCCCGCACGGGCGAGGAGCGGTTCCAGGTCAACTTCCACGGTCTCGGCAACTGGCTCGAAGGCGGTCCCCCCGCCAACTGCCGCGCCCTGTGCGACGACGTGATCGTCGAGATCCAGCCGTTCGGCTACCGGCTCTTCGACTCGACCACGGGCGAGGTCATCGTCGATGATCGCAACCACCGAGGCTTGATCCGCGACGCCGTCGCGTTCGCGCCCGACGGTCGTCGCCACGCGATCCTCCGCGAAAGCACCGTGCGCGTGTTCGACAACCACACCCTCGCACTCGTGCACGAAACGCGCACGGGGCTCGCGAATACCTGGGGCGCCACGCTGGTGTTCTCGCAGGACGGGTCGACGCTCTGGTGGGGTGAAG
>Ga0307509_10010330_pt1 | contig 11464 bp, 8 predicted proteins | sample 10_EM_MG_FD_202245 | JGI IMG/M metagenome (GOLD analysis project Ga0307509, IMG submission 202245) | Populus trichocarpa ectomycorrhiza microbial communities from riparian zone in the Pacific Northwest, United States - 10_EM | ecosystem: Host-associated > Plants > Roots > Unclassified | place... | reverse complement strand
GTAAACTCCAGCCTCTCATTGATCCGTACTGTGGCTGACACCCAAGCTCTTCAGTTGCTGGTATCAATTTACTTGGAGTCCGTGTTTTTGGCGAGCTTGAGTTTTGGTTCAGTAGTATCAAAGTATTATCGCTCATTGGCCTCCTCCTAATGGGCCTGATTATCGATCTGGGCGGCAACCCTCGTCATGATCGTATTGGCTTTCGGTACTGGCAACACCCAGATGGGCCAATGGGGTCATACTTGCTGTCACAAGTGCACAACCCCCACCTTGCCATCTTCCTCGGCTTTTGGAGCACGCTCACCAATGCCGTGTTTGCATATATTGGCACAGAACTCATTGGTGTGACAGTTGGTGAGGCACAAAATCCGCGCAAGAACATCCCAATCGCGATCCGTAGAACCTTCTGGCGGATCGCGGTATTTTACATCGGTGGCGTCTTTGTGATCGGGCTCATTGTGCCCAGGACAAACAACGTAGGATATGACGATTGAAACTGACATGGCCTTTTGGCTGACGACCGTTTGTCAAGGACTTGTTCGTGGCCAACAAATCCAAAGTTGGCGCTGCCGCATCACCATTTGTGGTCGGTGAGGGCCGAACTGACTCACGACGCGATTGGTCACGCTTATATTTGTTGCCCAGCGACAACATTGGCAGGCATCAAGGTGCTGAATCATGTCATCAACGCCGCAATCCTCGTTTTCGTGCTCAGTGCCGCCAATTCCGATCTGTACATCGGTTCACGCACGATGTATGCAATTGCCATCGAGGGTCAGGCGCCCCGTGTGTTCCGTAAAGTGAATCGCATGGGCGTCCCGTGGCCGGCTCTTCTCCTCTGCCTGTCCTTCTGTTGTCTCGTGTTCTTGAATGTGCATTCATCCAGCCAGAAAGGTGAGAGGATATGCATCATCTGGCCCCACGTGTCTAATTCTTAATCTCTTGAAAGTGTTTGGCTGGTTCGTCAACCTGGTCTCAACTTTCGGCGCTATAACGTGGATGTGTATCTGTTATTCACACATGTGAGCAGCTTCCTGACATTTCCCTGTTTAACGTTCAATGAAGTGGTTGTTTCAAGACGATTCATGAAGGCGATGGAAGCTCAAGGCCTCTCTCGTGATTCCCTTCCATACAAAGCACCTTTCCAGCCATTTGGTTCGTGGTTCGCTTTGATTTCGACAGGAATTATCACCATTTTCAAAGGTGAGTACCTGTTCACCTCGTCCCTGATGTCGTTGAAGGAGAACTCTCAATTTTCATAGGGTTTGATACGTTTATTCCGTTCACAAAGGATACGTTCGTGACGTCCTACATCGGACTACCTATCTTTGTGATATCCTGGGGTGGTTACAAGCTGTACTACCGAACGTCGCTGATTCCCGCACATGAAGTGGACCTTATCACAGGGAAGCGAGAAATTGATGAGGAAGAGGAGCAGTTCCTTGCGGAGGAAGAGGCGAAGGGTCCGCGCAACTTCTTACAACGGATGTGGGATAGTTTGTAGTTCATGGATGACCTATCTGTCAGATTCAAAAAAAAAAAAAAAAAAACCAGGCCGCGAGTCACCGTCCTGAAGTGGGTCGAGCTGAGATATCTGAACGTGAATGCTCGCGCACAGACTGCAGGCGCGAGGCAGGAGACTTGATGGGCGCAGAAGGGGGTTGCCTTGCAAAACGGAGGAGAGGGAGGCTACTGAAGAGATAGCCAGTGTCAAGGAGGACAGGGTTCCTCACGTCGGGCCAGAGCCCGAAGTCAGCTACTCAGCTACTTTGCCACCAAAGAGGACATCAAGTGCCTGACCTATTTGGCATCGTCAACCATTACCGAGGTTGCTGGGACGCGGTGTTTTCCGGCCGTTAACATAGGGACGCCGGCAATCCCAGTACCAGACTGCGATGCGGACTCGAAACTCGAAGCCACCAACTGAGGCCGCGGAACCCCCTGCGCCTGCGCACCATCCGCCTGAGCCCCCACTGATGTGGAAGGGCCGCCACCGAGCGGCGCACCATCGGAGATCCCCGTCTTGGACCCTTGAAGTCACTCAGTCCACATGCAGAAGACCTGGAAGAACCGGGAGAGGTGTTGTCAGCACCGGGAGACACACCTGTCTTTTCCACGGACCCCGAGCACCGTGAGCTTGAGGGCACGGACGCGAAACGGACGCCGAGACGGGGGCGCGCGAACTAGGGGAAGCGCTGCTAGCTATGAGCACCACACATGTCCCCGCCGAGAGCACTGCTGGCATCGAACTCGCTAGCACGACTGAGAAAGTCGCTGCCGCAAAGGTCGAAGCGTTGGGGCCTCAGGAGGAAGGCGAGGCTGGGCATGGGCATGGGCGCAGGATGCTGCTACGAAAAGGAGAGCGCAGGCCTGATTCACTGTGAGTGGAAAGGGCGAAGTCGATGCGCTGCGGCAAGGGGATCCACTGGCAGGCGAGGGCAATACGGCCGTTTGAAAGAGCGCCACTCCTGGACACCTTGATGAGGATCTGCCTTGTGATCCTGGAGGGAAGACGGCTGGGGAGGAGATCTTCGAATTGAAATGGCCCGTTGAGGCCAATAAACGACACGGCAGGCATCGTCGCCCGGAACAAGAAAAACCTAGTTGCACAAAAGTCACATCGGTCAAGCGGTACTAGCCAACAGAGATAACCACGCACCTATGCCCAGACCTCCGTCACCTCGTCCCGTCCCAGCAGAGGGATGGAGAGATGTGGACATGATAACTGTTAGACACCAAATTTGATACCGGCTGTGCGATCACAGTTTCACAGTGCGCCAATGATGCCATCCTCGTCCGTGCAGTTCTTATAGAAACTCGCTTGGGTGCTGATAGACGACGCTGGTGGGCTATCCAGCCCTCATGTCTGTTTTGGATTTGCAAACAAGCTGCAGACTAAGATGATATGCCACCATCTTTCGCATTTGTGTAATAACACATGCCACCACCATATACATTTTCGTCATCATATCCCCGTCGATAAGAGTCAAAGATGCGTAGGAGGACATCATCAGAAAGCTTGTCAATTGTCAAATGGCCTAAATTCACAACGGTCAGCTGCCGTAGCAGACACCGCACACGACCTCGATATTCACCTGAATTCCCCTGGTCATTTGAGGAAGTGTTGACGTCTGAGGCTGGATGGCGGCAAGTAAACTTCTGGGCACGGCTGTGTGAGACTTGGTCAGTCAATTTGGGGCCAGTGCGTTTCGGAGAACGCACCAGTGAGAGACCATGAGGGAGGTTGGCGAGGATTCAACAGGAGGTTCAACTGTTGTGGTCGCAAGATGTGACGAATAGGGAAACAGGGGAGAGAAGTTCCTGTGACCCGTACCGGCCAACACTAATACTAAGGGTTCTGGGAATGGGGAGACAGACGATTGTCGAACAATACCAAGCTACGGTCAAACTCGGGGTCCGTCCACCGGATTTGAAGAGATTGATGTCGCCAATTGTGATGAGCGCTCTGATACCCTCATTTGTGTGCCCAGTGCCGCTATGTGTCGGCTCCTGCAGGCTGCAAAGAAAAAGAGTGTAAGTTCTGCAAGTTGAAAAAAAAAAAAAGGAAAAGGAAACCAAAGTGAATGAAACATGGTAAGGATGGGGACGATGTGTAGAGCTACGCACTGTGCTTGTCCTCCTTCGTCCTTCCTCTTCACCTCCGTACAACATTGGACCACGGGCTTCATCAAGGGGGGAAGGGTGTCCACACTATGTCGCATGCTCCTTCTATAGCCCGAACTCTTCATTTGCCGTGAGCTCGCATAGTTCAACGCTTCGTACAGGCTCGTGGTCTTTCTGTCGTGTTTCCGTCAGAGGGATGGTCAGAGATGGTTTAAGAGGGCGGTGGTAACGGACCTTATCGTGCAATGTTCTGAGACCAACAAGTCGATGAATCACGCGAGGCCTGGAATGGATTGCATTTTAATACTGTACCCTACCACTATAGGGAACGACCGTGACAGTCGCTGACACGGAAACGGAGGCCGTTGGCGGGGCGGAGACTTTGCGGTGCAAACAACCTCAAATTATAAATGACCAGCTGCTGACCAAGATGCTCTACTCTACAGTCCCGGGCCTGTGGCTATTTGAGAGGGCCTACGGTGGTCCTTTATCGCCATCGTTGTCTTCATCGACGTGTAATCGTCGTATGTGTCTGGCCGCTGTACCAAGTCACCCCCACTGTTCATATGCTAATTTGTCTCCCTCCTTCGCCATTCTCTCATACTAGTAATAGCAGATGAAGCCCGAGGGTCTGATGGTGTGACACTTATCGTTATCGGGGTAACTTTCACTGTCAGGTTTTCCCTGGGAGATGTGTTTTTAATCCGGAATCCTCGTTGTCTTCATTGAGTGTCCGACCGCTATGCCGAGGCATCCCCACTATTCGTGTACTGACTTGTCTCACTCTCTCGCGATTCACTCGTGATCGCTGATGAGGCCTCGATGAGGCCCGGGGTATGATGGTCTGACTTATCATTTTCAGGATAAACCTGGATGACTCTCATTGTCAGGTTTTCCCGGGAGCTGTGTTACGAAAGGCTTAGATTCATTCGGATCGTGATTCGATGGCCTCACCGTGCGGGGGTAATACATTGCCGACTGTTCCAACATCAAACCTCCGGGCCAATTTGCCGTTGCCATCATCACTGATGGCTGTAATAAGTACTTCGAGAACTACCCGCTAGGTGTTGTTGCGAAAAGCAACTCGCTCGGGAATTAACCATTGTGCGATTCGCCGTTGGCATGCCCCGAATCTCATCGATCTCATCAGCCGACCGGTACCATGATTAGGCGTCTGCATCAGCAACCATGCGTCTCCTGTCACCCATTTGATGCCAACTTCAGAAGGTTCAAATGCAAAGGAATGTGTTGCCCAGGAGTTGAGGGCCGAAGGGGGTGAGCGTGGGGGTTGAGATCAACGTTGAGAGGCAACGATTAGTGTCTCTCAGCCCTTTTTACCTAGAAAGCGCGTATTCATGTACAAAAAGGTCGAGCATTTCGTCCGTAACTGCAGCCCACCTAGTGAGGACGCCTCGCATTGACCCGGCACAAACTTTTCCGGGTGCTTTCTAAATTGGCTAGAGCTGTCACGCGTCCCAGTTTCGAAGCCTCGATCGTCCTTCCTCTTCTATCTCACGTATCGTTCCTCTCTTCCTGCTTATCGTCGAGCTGTGTCCCTGCCAATGGCGCTGCTCCCATCCCTATCATTCAGTTTCTTTCCGTCTTCATCTCTCATCTTTTCCTTCCTCCTGACTTTGCTAGCGCCGTGCTATCACAGCTATGTTGGCAAAAAACAATAAACAGTTTCAGATCGGGATGTCAATTTAAGGTTGACGCTGCGCGCCATGTGTTGAATTTCAAACATTATTGCATTATTGGCCAAGCGACCTTGGAACGCAAAAAGTACTTCATCATGTGCAGTCAAAATTTTGTTTTATTACAGTAGTAATGGAGGAATACGACTTTACATAGATGGCCGCCAGACTACTATTACTGGAGCGTGAGTGGGAAGGGAAACGAAGTGGGATCGCGGATGGGCGCAAGGACCGCAAGGTGCGCCGGCCTGCAACCAGACTCTGTTACCAGAGGGCGTTGTTTGGGGCTTGTCAGCTGATGTTTAGATGTTTGGACTGTTTATATTATAACACAAGGTCCCAGCAAAATCCAACATCTGATCCTCACCTTCGCCAGTTTTTTCTTTCTACAACACTTTGGTACTATGGCTACACATCATGATCTCCCCCGACTCCCAAATGTCAAGTTCAGAGTGCTTATTATTGGAAGAGCGAACGCAGGGAAGACATCCATTTTACAGAGGGTTTGCGATACGACCGAGAGTCCGGAGATCTACAGGCTCAGTCCAGGGGGAACTCGCTATCAGGTATGTCCTTGTTCCCGATAAGACTTTCGAACTCATCGTCTAGCCAGGTTAAACTCAACCCCACCACAGAGGTTTGACGGGCTTATTACTGTTGGTGATGGCCGATCATGATATTCCTCCTCGCAGCGTGGCCAACACGACATCAACGACGAACTCATCTTCACGAACCACGATGGCTATATTTTCCATGACTCCCGGGGATTTGAGGCAGGCAGTGAAGACGAGCTGAAGACTGTACAAGAATTTGTCAAACGCAAGTCGCAAGAGAAACGATTGAAAGATAGATTGCATGCGATCTGGTTTGTTCTTTCATGTACCCACAGTTGTAAATTCACAAGGTCACGGTTACTTTTCAGGTATTGCATTCCGATGGATAACCATCGGCCATCGCTAGATTTAAAGTATTTTGAAGCAATTCACCCAGACAACAACGGTGTGTCCATGTTGAAATGCGACTCTATGGATAATGGATAGGGATTGACATCACGATGTGGGATTTTCGAGTTCCTATAATAGCTGTTTTTACCAAGTACGATCAATTCAAGCGCAACATCAGAATGGAGTTAGAAGATGAAGGTCGTAATCGAGATGTGGATCTCAACGCTGAGGTGGAAAACAAATTCAAACAGCGTTATCTGGCGGGCCTTAACGCATCTCGCCCGTTTATTCGTTTAGAGAGTGAGGATCGTGTGTTAACCGATGAACACATACTGTATTAATATCCACCCTGCAGAGATGCAAAAGCATGGAGAACGATGTGCTGGTCTCATTGAAATGACTGCCAATGCACTCAGTGGCGGCGCAGTTGCCCTCATGCTTGTGGCTGTACAGAGGGACAACCTAGAGATCAGTGTAAAGCAGGCCATCAGATGGTGAGTTCTCATGCATAGCAGGACAAGGACGAGATGAGTGTAGTCCCATTCCAGGACCGATCATGATTTCGAACAAAGAAAAGGGAGTACAGAAGCAGTAATAAAGACTTGTATAGTGGCCTTTCCATCGCTCTGGGTGGGTTGTAATACCATCGTCTGAATTGTCACTTTGTGCTGAAAGACTGTTAATACTAGTATTCGGTCAGTCCTTCCTCCATTAGCCCCTCTTGTGTGATTTCTTACGCTTTTCCTCTTATGTCCTGATTTGTCCCTCCCTCGGAGTCCCTCTGCCGTCCCCAGTTGGTGAGTGCCACTTGCCCGGCCGCTTTCTTCCCGTGTGCTGACTTGTCCCTCCCTGCTGTCCCCAGGATGTGAGTGGCTCTCACTTGGTCTCTTTATTTCTGTATCCTGACTTGTCCCTCCCTCTGTCGTATCCAGGAAGTAAGTGCCCCTCACTTGGTCCCTTTTTTTCTATATCCTGAGTCCTGACCCGTTCCTCCCTCTGCTGTATCCAGGAAGTGAGTGCCATTCGCTTGGTCGCTTTCTTTCCGTGTCCCAACTTGTCCCTCCATCTGCTGTCTCCAGAGAGTGAGTGCTCCTTGCTCAGTCGCTTTCTTTCTGTGTTCTGAATTTTCCATTTCTCTGCTGTCTCAAGGATGTGAGTGCCCCTTGCTCAGTTGCTTTCTTGATGTGTCCTGACCCATCCCCCTCTGCCATCTCCAGGATGTGAGTGCCTCTCACTTGGTCACTCTCTTTCCATGTCCTGACTTGTCCCCCCCTCTGCCATCTCCAGGATGTGAGTGCCCCCCACTCTTTCTTTCCATATCCTGACTCGTCCCTCCCTCTGCCATCTCCAGGATGTGAACACCCCTTGCTCGGTTGGTTTCTTTCCATGTCCTGAGTACCCCTCACTTGGTTGGTTTCTTTCTGTGTCCTGACTTGTCCCCCTATCTGCCGTCTCCAGGGAGTGAGTGCCCCTCACTCAGTCATTTTCTTTCTGTATTCTGACTTATCTATCCCTCTGCTGTCTTCAGGAAGTGAGTGCCCCTTGCTTGTTCACTTTCTTTCTATTTCCTGAGTCTTGACTGGTTCCTCCCTCTCCCATCTCCAGGGAGTGAGTGCCCCTCACTCAGTCTATTTCTTTCTGTGTCCTAACTGGCCCCTCCCTCTATCACCTCCAGGAAGTGAGTGTCCCTTGCTCAGTCCCTTACTTTCAGTGTCCTGATTTGTCCCTCCCTCTGTGGTCTCCAGTTGGTGAGTGCCTCTTGCTTGGTTGCTTTCTTTCTATGTGCTGACTTGTCCCCTTCTCTACTGTCTCCAGAGAGTGAGTGCCCCTAGATTGGTCACTTTCATTCCATGTCCTGACTTGTCTGTCCCTCTGCCATCTATAGAGAGTAAGTACCCCTCACTCAGTCACTTTCTTTCCATGTCATGACTTGTTCCTCCCTTTGCCATCCCAAGGAAGTGAGTGCCCCTTGCTTGGTTGCCTTCTTTCCATGTCCTGACTTGTCCCTCCCTCTGCCATCTCCAGTTTGTCAGTGCCCCCCACTTGATTGCTTCCTTCCTGTGTCTTCAGGCTGACTTGTCCACCCCTCTACCAACTCCAGGAAGTGAGTGCCCCTTGCTCAGTCGCCTTATCTCCATATCCTGACTTGTCCCTTCCTCTGTCATCTCCAGAGAGTGAGTGCCCCTTGCTCAGCCAGTTTCTTTCTGTGTTCTTACTTGTTCCCCCATATGTCATCTCCAGTTGGTGAGAGCCCCTGACTCAGTCAGTTTCCTTTGATGTCCTGACTTGTCCCTCCCTCTATGGTCTCCAGGAAGTGAGTGCCACTTGTTTGGTCACTTTTTTTTGGTGTCCTGACTTAACCCTCCTTCTGCTGTCTCCAGTTTGTGAGTGCCCCTCCATTGGTTGCTTTCTTTTCATGTCCTGACTTGTCACTCCCTCTGCCATCCTCAGGAAGTGAGTACCCCTTGCTTGGTTGCTTTCTTTCTGTGTCCTGACCTGTCCCTTCCTCTGCCATCTCCAGGGAGTGAGTGCCCCTTGCTTGGTTGCTTCCTTTCAGTGTCCTTAGTTGTCCCTCGCTCTGCTGTCTCCAGTTAGTGAGTACCCCTTGCTCAGTCACTTTCTTTCATCATCCTGACTTGTCCGTCCCTCTGTGGTCTCCAGTTCGTGAGTGCCCCTTGCTTGGTTGCTTTCTTTTTGTGTCCTGATCTGTCCCTCCCTCTCCCATCTCCAGTTCGTGAGTGATCCTCGATCCTCACTTCATTGCTTTCTTTCCGTGCCCTGACTTGCCTATCCCTCTTCCGTCTCCAGGGAGTGAGTACCCCTTGCCCAACCGCTTTCTTTCCGTGTCCTGACTTGTCCTTTCCTCTACCATCTCTAGTTGGTGAGTGCCCCTTGCTCAGTTGCTTTCTCTCTGTGTTTTGACTTGTCCCTCCCTCTGCCCTCTCCAGTTGGTCAGTGTCCTCGCTTGGTCGTTTTTGTTCCGTGTTTTGACCTGACCTTCCCTCCGTCGTCTCCAGGATGTGAGCACCCCTCGGTCGGTCGATTTCCTTCCGTATCCTGAGCTTTTCCCTCCTTCTGCCTTCTCCAGGGCGTAAGGACCCCTTCAATTTGCTCGTCTATTCTCGGTGTACTAACGCGCTCCTTCTTCTCTGCATTTTTCAGAAGGTGGATCTTACATTTGTATCTGCATGCTCCCTGCGTTCTCACGTCCTTGCTTCTCTGACTGCAGCTGTTAATATCTAAACTTCGATCATATAACTCCGATGTACGGTTCTTATTCTTTCCGATTTCATCTTGGTTTTACCAATGCACTTTCAGCCGTCTCTCTGTATATCTAGTGATGACACACATCACGCCATGATCGGTACATTTCCGCATTTTGCTTTTGTATCTTCTAACATCCAAAATAGTGACAATCCTCATTCTGGACCATGCCTCCCTTTTGTATGCCTCCCCATCCCATCCGACTCTCGAGGATGCTTTGGACCAAGCATTTTCCCACTACAAATCTTCCGATATTCATAATGCAGTCAAAGAGCAGTTTTTACTACCTCCCAAAGCATATTCTACTTCGCAATTCACAGAATTTGTGCTTAGTCAGCGTCTCCGATAATTACTTCTTACTTTCTGCTATTCATCATTTCGTCAGATTCGTGCGGCCTGGTTCTCACGTCTGTAAACAGAAGCGAAGTCCTCATAATAAATTCAGACACACTACTGTAGGGTGTGGACTCGCGCTGGCCTCGGATTCGGCCCTTCGCGACCACGTGACAGCCTCTGCGCCTGTGCTCGACATGTCAGTGTTCCCTTTGCAAGCTTGCCTCGTCCCCTCGGCTCTTCCTCCACCTCCATCGCCTTGCAATCGACGCCAAGTCCCTTGTCCTTTCCACATTCCGACACATCTTACCTCAAATCTCGCTACCGACGACACTCGGATCGCTCAGAGCTGCCAGCACAATGTCGCGCGCCGCCTCGAGGACGGGGAATTAGGCCCAAGCACCACGGCCTTGTCGGATAAGGATCATTGTCTATAGGTTTCCACGCTCCTTCGTACGTTTATCGCTTGTTTTTCTTATCGGAACATCCGCTCACTTTCTCCCTTGCATTAGCACTCCCTTATTCGACCTCGTGCCCGCCTTTTCCCCTTGGATATCAAACGTCGCCGTGTGGGTCTGTCGCCGGCAAGACCTATCCTTTAACTTTCCTTTTTCTCCTCGTTTGCTACTCACTCGTTAGTAGCGTACTTGTTCCTAATCGCGTCAGCCCAAACCTATAAATACCCGTGCGCCCGCCTCGCTGTAAAGCAGGCAACTGTGGCCCAAGATTCCCCCTCGGTCGTGTGTGTGCTAGGCGGCCGTCGCCCTTCCTCTCCTTTCCTTTTCGCTTGAACGCAACTGCTAGCAGACGTACGATCGCTACTCGCCGTCCATCCCGACTTGTTCCTCGGATTCTCGTGAACGCGACCGGGATCCTATTTTATCTATTCCTCCACCCTCTCTTTCTTGAACTCACGCGCGGACACGACATCTGCCATCCACTACTTAAATTGATTTGATGGTTTGCGCCACTTCCGGATTGCACGCTGAATAGCACCAGAAGAAGGACAAAATGTAACGAACCCGTAGTTTACACCGTCAGTTTAAGCTGATTTCGGGCACAAATCGCTCAGCCGTTGGACCAACTACCCGAGTGCAATTGCAGCCGCCACTGTGTACTGTATTAAGCTCTCGCTCTGCTCTCAACCTAACAGGACATCCCTGGCAGGACAAATTCCCCAGTCATCGTCACCAATCCCGCAGACTCGATTAACGAGGAAGCTCTCGGGTCACTGGATACTGGCAATCTACCATGTTTTATCCCTTCCAAACTTGGGGGTCAGGTTCAAACGGAAGACTCGGGAGGATCCTAAATGACGTCCTCCGTTACCGGTCTCGTGCGCTCTTTCTGTTCACTAACTTGTCTACGGTCTATCTGTCAGATTTGGAATCCCCCTACGGCCCACCCCCAAATTACACGTATATACTCACTGAGGAAATTCCCTGGCTGCCTTGACAACGGGCTGCCCGCCGACATGGCATCAGGGAAAACCTCAGTGGTTAATCCGCGTTAGCGAGCGTTAATTTAACTTCGCTAACAAAGATTATCAAAATTAACAGGATTAACAAGAATTTGCATACCCCCCATTAATTTAAATATAATTTG
>Ga0307509_10010328_pt1 | contig 11465 bp, 10 predicted proteins | sample 10_EM_MG_FD_202245 | JGI IMG/M metagenome (GOLD analysis project Ga0307509, IMG submission 202245) | Populus trichocarpa ectomycorrhiza microbial communities from riparian zone in the Pacific Northwest, United States - 10_EM | ecosystem: Host-associated > Plants > Roots > Unclassified | place... | reverse complement strand
GTCACTGCGCCACAGGAGCGGCTTGTGGTGATTGGCTGGACCACTTGCAGATCATGTGGCGCAGTGACTGCGGATTGCGCAATTCGCGGATGCACTGAATTTTGCTGTCTCAGCTCTCCAAGGGATAATAGTAATAGTGCGGTGAATAATTAAGGTGGGAAAGGCCGGGGAAGAAGAAGTTCCCCAAGACACGCAAAAATGGCGAAAGTTATAAAAAGGGAAGATATCATACTATATCATATATCATATCCGGAATACTCGCCTCGCCGGAATTAGTCACCGGTCACGTGAACTGTGAAGAAGTAACCGGTACATTACCTGGAGGATGAGAACGGGTGCTTGAGGTTGGTACTCTCAGCTCCTCTGACTGAAATTGGAGTATCCATTGTGAAAATGAACAACAGATCCAAAGCACTTGAACCGACCGGGGTTCCTGAATGCAACTCCGATGTTGATGATATCGTAGTTGCATCGCACCGAGCTTCATGTTTAGTGACTCCACTACAGCTCACGTGACCAGTGACTAACTCCGGCGAGGTGAGTACAGGAATAATAGGAAAGGGCACGGGGTGAGGGCAATTGGAGTAAATGGATTTGTTTCAACATCTAATGAGCAGTTTAAAGGGACGGAGAGGGGAGGTTGTTGGGGGAAGATTGGGGGTGGGGGTGTGTGTTCTCGTATGATACTGTACGAGTATCATACCGTAGTTGACTTGGGGGCATGGGGGGGTATGTATATCTATCCATGATATCCGATTTAGTACTCGTACTCTATAACGGATCATCCAAGTGAAGGAATAGATGTCTATCATTGAGTCCAGGGCGTGCCTTACCTTACCTTCATACGATACCGGTACTTAGGCTCCTGAACACTGAGGCTATGTATGTTTATCATACTGTACCACTAAATTTGGTTTTCACGGTGATAATGAGAGAAAGCTCATAGAAGTGTACTCCACATCCACTGTATTACATTCATTCTGCCTTCAACAGTATCTTGTTTCTCTTATGCTGTCGATAAACTTTACCGTACGGTATTATAATGCTAATTTTTTATTGAATAATGAATTAGCTGGATTCCGGTTGAGCCCAGCAGTGTGTCTCGGAATTCTCGAGTTTGCGAGGGTGGTGTGGGTGCATAGAAACAGTGATGGTTGCATAAAATAAATTTACGGTACGGGAGTGTGCCCGTACCAGTGCTCGTACCCAAAACAAAACAGGGCTTGGCCTGAAATGGAAACTGTGACGGCAAGAACAAATACTCGAGTACGGTACCGGTAGTCAAAGCAAACATAGGTATGGCAGACTATCCATCATAAAGTTCAGGACTGATGGCAGAATCAAAGATCCCAAGTGAAGTTGCCAAGACAAGAGGAAACACCGTCGAGCACTTGGCCTAACCTACGGTACGGTAACTTGGTTTACTGTTGGAAGGGGACGGATGGGAGTGGTGTGGTGTGTGTTCCCGATTGGTGACACCTGCGCACTTACGTACTTGTGAGACCAGGGGGAGGAGAAAATACCCGTTACCGATCTATCTTGGGTAACTACACTCGCCTATCATATCGCCCCATATGTTAGCGCTGCGGTTGCTACCGACCCCACGCATGTTTACCACACCGGTAGGGAAGACGAGTACGATTTGGAATTGGTGATGCGGTGGTGGTGCAGTACGTACGGTACCTCTTATCGCTGCGCTGTATACCAGTAGGTAATAATCATTTTAGAGAGTACTCGAGTAAATAGGATGAGTGCTAGTATCATACGGTATGTTGGGTCTGCGATGGTGAATAGGAAAAAGTTTTTCTGATTGTCAAGTTTTGGGGTTTACTTGCACTGATGGGATCCCGATCGTCTTTGCCAAGAAATTCCCTGTTCGCCGAATATTTGTGAGGGTCCTGGGGCCTTCTTGGCAAAGACTTGAGGGTGGGGCGTCCTGTTTGTTCTATGTTAAGCCACCACCGACACCGCGCCGATATGTTTCCCGACTTCATCGTGGTAAGTTACAGTGAATAAAAGAGATCATTGTGATTGGGGGAGGAAGGAAAAAGATATTTAATTGCGATTGTTGGTGAATTGCAAATCTAGAGATATCATACCACAAGTGATATTTGTTTATTTATTTTTTTCCTTGCTTTTACCCCTGGCGACGGATCGGCTGATTTCCCGATTGGGTGGAAACGACGACGAAATTGCCCCGTCGGGCGCCGACTGGCAAGGGTTATTGTAGCACAGTTGGGCAACTTCGAGCGAGGGAGGGAGAGAGCGAGACAGCCAAGTGGAAGATGAAGGATTTCTTTGGCTTCCAAGGCATACCAATTTTGTTGGAATTGGGTGCTGCGGGGAACAACATCTGGTGCATATCTCCTTTCCAAGTACCGGTACTGGACAGCACTGTTGGGTTGGTTTGTTCCTATTCAATTCTATTCTATTGACTGTACCTGACCTTCTGCCCTCGCGCATCCCCTTTCTCTTCTTGTTTGTCCTCTTTTCCTAGCTCCTGCCGTCCGGGATATTGTTGTATTGTAATCCTCCCCCTTATTATGGTTTATTCGGACCCGCCTCATCCCCGTAGTATAGCTTCTCTCCTTCTCTCCTTCCTCGCCCTCTCTTCTCCCTTTTCTATGATTCCCGAACTTGCTTGGAGCTGCCATTCCATTCTTGGCAGTTTTGTATCTGAAAAGACCTTATTCCCCCTCCGCTGCAGGAGGGAGAGAGAGGGAGAGGGGGGTACCTGGAGATCCATAAAGTATTCGGATGCATTGGCGCCAAGACTCGCGGTTTAGGTGTAAGTTGGGACATCTTGGCGCCAATTCATCCGAATACTTTATGAACTGCCAAGTATCTAAGGGGTTTGATAAATAAAAAGAAAAGAAAAACCCGAACCCTCGCCAGTCAAGAAGGCTGCGGAGAAACAGGAGGCGGAGAGAGGAAATCTAGCGTGACAAGGTACTCGAGTACATGACAACCCCCGGGCTCGGCGGGAACTGCCTACTTTTCCTCCTTCCCCCCTTCTTTCCACCCACCGTCACTACCAACCACCACCACCACCACCGCCCAACCAACCCATTGTCTCCTACACACCCCTTTAACTCACTCCTTCAACAATGGGCGAGGTTGCCAACTCGTCGACTTTTACTCCGCCGTCGGCTGTTAGCTCTGCGGAGCAGCCGTTCCAGACACTGGTTGAGGGCTTAGAGACTATTGGGAAAACCCTCGAGGGACTCAATGGATGGCAGATTTTCTTCTCCATCCTCATCCTATCGGTGACCTATGATCAATGTTTGTCTTTATCTCCCCCCTTTTCTGGTTCCGCCGCGATCGGTCGCGAATACGTCGAGTTACTGACTCGCGTTTTTTGTTTTGTTTTTGTTTGTAATAGGTCGTTATATCTGGAACAAGGGGTCTATTGTTGGGCCTTCTTTGAAGATACCTTTTATGGGACCTTTTTTGGAGTCTGTTAATCCAAAGTTTTCAGAGTATCTCGCAAAGTGGAATAGCGGCCCTCTCAGTTGCGTTTCGGTTTTTCATAAGTATGTGTTTATTTATTCGCTTTCGTGCTTTCGTGGTAGTTGGACTTGATTGCCTTGTTTATATGTCAATTGCTAATAATTACGTAGATTTGTTGTTATCGCTTCAACTAGAGATTTAGCTCGCAAGGTGTTTAATTCCCCGGGATACGTTAGCCCCTGCGTTGTGGATGTTGCGAAGAAAATACTTCGTCCTGATAATTGGGTTTTCTTGGACGGCAAATCGCATGTTGAGTATCGTAAAGGCCTCAATGGGTTGTTCAGTCGTCAGGCTATGGGCATGTATCTTCCTGGACAGGAAGAGATTTACGACATTTACTTCAAAAGGTGGTTGGAGCTTTCCAGGGAGGGGAAGCCTATCCCTTTCATGTCCGAGTTCCGCGATATCAACTGCGCCGTTTCCCTGAGAACCTTTGTTGGCCATTACATTAGTGACGAGGCTGTTAAGGAGATCTCTGAGAATTACTACAAGATCACTGCTGCCCTCGAACTAGTCAACTTCCCTATCATTCTTCCTTGGACAAAGACTTGGTACGGAAAGAAATGCGCCGACTTCGTTCTCAATGAATTTGCTGCTTGTGCTGCAAAGTCTAGAATCGCCATGATGGAAGGAAAGGAACCTGGGTGCACTATGGACTCCTGGATCAAGTCGATGATTGAGGCTAAAGAGTCTGAGACGGCTAAGATCGCTGCCGCTAAGGGTCTTCCTCAGATTCGTGAGTTCAGTGATATGGAGATTTCCATGACGGTCTTCACCTTCCTTTTCGCGTCCCAGGATGCTTCTTCTAGTGCTAGCACATGGCAATTCCAAATTATGGCCGACAGACCTGATATTATGAAGAAGATTAGGGAGGAGCAGCTACGTGTCAGGGATGGCGACCCACACAAGAGGCTTGATCTGGATATGATCGACGAGATGGTTTATACTCGCGCTGTCGTTAAGGAGCAACTTAGATATCGTCCCCCGGTCATCATGGTTCCCTATGAAGTCAAGAAGAGCTTCCAGATTACCCCCGAGTACAAGATTCCCAAAGGTGCTATGGTTGTTCCTACTCTTTACCCTTCTCTTCACGATCCTGAGGTTTATAACGACCCTGAGAGCTTCGTTCCCGAGCGTTGGCTGGAGGGCGGTGAGGCAGAGGCAGCCAAGAAGAATTGGCTCGTCTTCGGAGCTGGTCCCCATGTTTGCCTTGGTCAGAATGTAAGTTTTGCCTTGCTAAGCCTTTTGAACCCGGCTCAGCTACTGACATTAACCAGTATGCTATTATGAATTTCATGTCTATGATTGGCAAGGCATCTCTCATGATGGACTGGGAACACCATGCCACGCCAAAATCCGAGAACATTAAAGTTTTCGCAACAATTTTCCCTGAAGTAAGCCTTCCCATACCACTACGAAAATGACATGAGACTAACCTTATTTTCAGGATGATTGTTTCTTGGTGTTCAAGGAGCGCGATCCGTACGCCCCTGCTTAATAGTTTACCTCTTCGTCACCCCCCCCCCCCAGTTCTTACTTTGGTTTCTATATCTCCATTACATAGTTCTCAAAACCTTCTTCCTCACTTGAATCATAAATTTTTCTCATCAGTATTTGGCTTTTTTCTAATACCATGTCTCGATTGCCATTCCTCCTTCACTTTTTTACCCAATATTTATTTTGGCCTTGCTTTCTCGCAGGTGCCACGCGATTGCATTTTGTCGTGTAGACATGGTAAACGTGGGAGCGGTGGGGTTTTCTTCACATTCAAGAGAGGTTTCGTTATTATTTTATGTATGTTGTATGTTAGGACTTTTTTCTTTCCCCTTTCTTACACTGCCGAGTGTTCTTCGGTAAAGATAATTCATAGATGCTGCAGAGGGGGTAATGTGATGTTGGGTGGCGGCTGTTAGGTTTGTGAGAGGAGGAGGAAAGGGAGGGGAATAGGAGGAGGCGAAATGAAGAGGGGAAAACGTTATGTTGTATCTGGCGTTACTGTATGTTTGCAATATATCCCCATCGCATGCTATCTTGGCAGCAGTGTCTGACTTGGGGGGTTTCTCTTTTCGGACTTGTCGGCTGCTATTTCCCGTCCCCCCCTTTCCAGCCTGTGCCGTGTCGTGCGTGCGAGCACCGTCAAGCAAGCCTACCTACCCGCAAAGCCTAGGAATTGCTGTTCGAGTGAGAAGCCGTGAGGATGCCTGCTCACGTGGTCGAAGCTTGCGTTGATTGGTGGGTTGGGAATCTTTGAGGACTTGACACTGGTGGATTTGTTGATTAGTTGTGGATTGGTATGGGGTATTTAAGGTGGGCGTTTCCCCACTATTCCCCCCTTTTGTTTGGAGGTTAGTGTGGGATTTTGCTGCGTGCCATGGGAGGTAGGGTGATTAGTAGTGATGGAGGAATTGGCAGAAGGCTTAGGAATACGAATAGGGAGGGGATGCGGCAGCGACTTAAACCACACATGGATCGTATCGTGCCACATGATAAGTGTAATTATTGGGATTACCTGTGTCCCTGGACCCGCCAGCGGAAGCCTGTGTGCCTGGTAGATACCGCTGAGCCTTGCAGTAATTACAGGATTGGATTGTATCATATTTGACTATCGGTCACCGATTATCACCCTGTTGGCAGGGAAGTCATCCACACACCCCTAGAGAGAGGAAGAAACCTACCGCACGCTACGTACAGTATATGTACTCGTACATCAGCTTTGTACTGCATACTAACTACCACGGCTGCTACCATTTTGGCCTCATCGGCAGTCACCATGGAGAGTTGACGTTTTCCGCGAGGTGTATACTGTATGTCCTTGCAGCTAGGTCGCGGATCTGTCTGGTACGGGGGCTGATTTCGCTGGCATCTTGGTTAGTGGGTTTCATGGGATTTCACGATATCATATACTAGCTACTTATCTGCAAAAGGAAGAAAAGGGAAAGAAAAAAAGCACAGGTATCATGTACAAGCAAGTTTATATCTAAGAATCCGAGGATCAAAAAACCTCCACGATTTTGGTGATATATGAACAGCTGGTATATACATACATACATACATTCATGGACCACACTACATCCCCAAATTCCCTGAGGGCAAACCGAACGGTATACCGCTACACGTTATATTCCCTGGGAATGTTTCCGGGGCTGTCGGTGGGCGCTAGCAAGCAAAGTTGGAAAACCAGTTCGAACCCGTTGCGGCCCTGTGCATGTGTCCAAATTCCCAGTTCATTTTTCGGCCTCATTACTATGGGTAACGGGGGGGGGGGACTCCCTCCCTACACTAGGTCCGTCTGAGCTATCGATAATTGAAGGGCTATGGAGGACTACGATCATCCTCCTTCCCGAAGACGGAGGCTCCTTCCTCACGGCAATGGGATCATACCCGGGACACTTGGGATCTCCACTCTACTTACTCTAGGAGCGTGAGTAGATCCTGTTGATATATCATATCGGGTGAGGCGGACGCGGGGGATTTGTCGGTCCGCCTACTACCAGAAAATAAAACAGAAGGAAGAGGTGGCGGTGATGAAGAACAGCCTTTTTTTTCTACCCGTTCTGAACGAAGCTAGCTATCTAGCGCGCATGGAAGCCTATGAGAAAGAACCTGCAGGCCGTAGACTACAGCAGGTACTGTAAAAAGAAACAAAAAAAGAGTTCCTCCTTCAATATCCCAGAACGAGTGATTAAACGTGAATCTACAGCAACCCCCCCTGTCTCCACACACCCGCACATACTATAACACCCATGGCTCTAGAAAGAAAGAAAGAAAAGGAGAAACCTAAAGTTACATCCCAGAAAACTATCGTAGACAAAATTAAATAAATCTATAATACTTATAAGCAATAACCCAAGTCCTCCCCCCCCCCCCTAATCCAATTCTCACTCGACCAGACTCAAAGCTGGGTTAGAAAATTTTAAAAAAAAAGCCCCCACCAGAGTAGGTGGAAAGTCCCGGAGCTACAGTATGTATATAAGTTATGCACGATAACCAGTTCGACAGAAGTATTTTACCAATCTTCAAAAAAAAGAAAGAAAAAAACACACCCTTCCAAGATCCCCACGATATATATTATAATATTATAATACCATTATGTCACGCATTTTATATCTAATACCATACCACACATCCACCGATTCACCAACTGCTCGAGTAACTCACCCAGTATCCACCCACCCACCCCGAGCGCTGCGCAGTTCAGTTCAATTCAGTCCAGTCCAGTCCAGTCCAGTCCAGTCCAGTGCGGTGCTCTAGCCAGGTATGATACGGTACCACAGGTAGTGTACAGTACAGTACAGCAGCGCAAACAAAAATCCAAATACAGTTATAGAAACTGTTATGCCACGTTTGCTTGTTGCCTACCTACCTACCTACCTAGTCTACCTCCTCACCCAAAGTTGGTGATTCTCGATTATGATATACATGGGCGGACGGCTTTTATTTATTTATTTATTACTAATCTATTCAAGTTTTTCTATGGTAGGTAGGTAGGTAGGTAGGTAGGATACCGGCGGGATTCTATCCATGGATCAAATTTATGATAATAATATTATGTATTACCGTATCTTGCCTACGCACACGTAGGCGTGGTGGCACAGTTTGTTGTTGCTGTGCCGGTGGTACGTACAAGGACGTACTGGTACGAGTACCGTACTCGAGTACAGAGAGCTCATGTAAGGCAAGGGACAACAAATGAGACCTACCGTACCTGATGTGCTGGACCTGGGAGGGAGGTGGGGGTTGGGGGGGGGGAAAGGGTGGGATTACCCGATTCTCCGAGTTGATGGTGTAAGCACGAGGTTTGGGTGTGGCGAGGTTGAGCTGCCGTGGCTGGATGGGTGGATTGATCCAGTATCGTATCCATAAGTATGGTATAATACCAAGTGCCCGCGATTGGGCGTGTGAGCTGAAGACGAGACTGCTCTAGATAGAAAGAGTTTGCCTATATCATAGGTAGAAAAAACAGTATCCCACGGATGCAGCACAAAATATCACTCATCCCAGACTCGCCTGTCACTGCTCGTCTCGCCAGCAGGATATCCACGATTTATTATGCATACCTCGTCCATCTAGAATACACCAGACTGCCGTCCCGACCCGCTCAGATAGTCCCAGAGCCAAAGGAAAACGTAGTAGTAGCAGTAACAGAAAAGGCCAATGCCAACCAGACAAAAACTCCCGGGTATCATATATCATACCATGCTCTCAGCTCAAAGACAAAGATAAAGCGCCTTAAATCCAAACCTAGTCGAAAGAAGGTAGACAAAGGAAAGAAGACAAGAAAACAGATTGTCTATTATATACCCTGCTCTCTTCGAGGGGAAAACGCCATTCCATCCAGGAGGCAGGCAAGCAGGTGGGTAGGACATCAAGCGTCCAAGCTATGCATAGTCAGTTATTGAAAGTAATAATAGATCCCACCTCCACTCCCTCCCTCCGCAATGCTTTTATTATAATGACTCGCGATAGGAGGCACAAACGTTATCACTTCAAACTCCTTGTACTTTTGCAAGTAGTTCATCCTGCGTCTGTAAGCCCTAAGGAGTAGCTCCGGGTCTATTCTATGGCTTAGGTGGCGTGCGCCGATTAGGTTCTTCATAGGTGCAGAAGGTGTGAAGAAGGGGTCGAAGACTAGGAGGTTTTTAGAACCATCTCTGTTGGTCTCGCACCCGACTATTGTCATGGAGTGACCGCTGTGCTGAAAGTATATTGGGGGCTTCTGTGTGTGGTAAACTTTTACTGGGGCGGCTTCTGGGAGGATACCACCGTCGGAGAAGTAGTTTTCGACCCAATCCAGGAGTCTCTCCTGGGTTTTGAGGCCTTCTGATCTGGTGAAGCTATGAGGACGGCAAGAAATGTTAAGGTTGACAAACATTGTTTGAGCCTGTGTTCCCAGTTTATTAGTTAATACCTCACACCAACCATAGACAACGGTACCTCTGAGGTCCCAATATATTTCCTAGTCCCCTTAATGCCCCCAGTCTCTAATCTAGCGCTGGAATTTATTCCCTTATCCCATCCCTCTTCAATCCAATCCTGAAGCCTGAGGATAGTCGGAATTCTGTTTTCAAACGGATGAGATCCCCTGGGGTATGCACTCTGAATATAGCTGACGACCATTTGAATATTTCTATACCCACAGAAACCACCCTCACCCCTAATCTGTTTCCCAACGTGTTTGGTGCCCGGATGGCAAACCCACGCTCTCGCAACACGAGGGTCGTGTTCACAGAGAAGGGCAATTACAGGAATGAGATCGGGAGTCTCATTGGAGACCGTGACAAGTTTAACCAACTGCCCAGTAGTAGGATCCAATCTAGTTTCCCTGGTCTGTTTGCCACCTTGCTCAAGCTCTTTGCGGAGCCAGGCCGGCATTTGTGCCTCGTGAGCATAAGGTCCTAGATCACTCTGCTATATTTTTTTCACCAGAATGATTAGTTATACCTCCCTCATCGCAGACCACATAGAAAATCCAAAGGCCCCGTCACTTACTCCTAACCGCTTGACTGGAGTAAGGACATGATTAGAGGATACCGTTTGCCGCCCAAGCAGATTGTGCCTATCAATAAGCCTGACCACACTTCTCTCAACCGGCCCCCGAACCTCCCTAGCTCTCTCCTTGTCCCTCTCCCTTTCCAACTCTCTATCTCTCTCCCGCTCTTTTTCCTTTTCCTTTTCCCTCTGTCTCCACGGGTCCTTAACCGGTATGCCGAACACCAACTTATGAGACCTCTTGGGTGACTTCACATGACTCGATGTTCTTGAGGGTACCAAAGAAGAGGAAGAGCCCTGATCCTGAGCAAATGAAAGTTTATAGCCATTCTTATCCCTCTCCCTCGAAGCAATCAATGTCTTATTCTCCCTCCTCTCCCTCCTGCCTCCCTCGATACTGCCCTCCGAGCGCCCATACCCATACCTGCTCTTCCCCTTCTCCGACAAAACCATATCCTGGCTCCCACTGCAACTCCCGCTATCATCCCCGGACACAGGAGTCTGGCTGCGCACATCCTCCATAGAAATCTGCTCCGCGGCGTGAAAGTCCAAGTGTGTCTGTAGGTCCATCAGAAGAACGTTCTCTTCGCATCCGTCCTCGGTGCAGAGGATGTACGTGGTCTCCGCATCGTCTTCCGGGGGGACATCAAAGTCTATGTCCGCCAGATCTTCACTGCTTATATCCTTGTTGCCGTGCTCGTCCTTTATCATGAATGGTGAGTCGTCCGTGTGTATTGCCTCGATGTGCATGAGTATGGTGTACTCCGCGCCTGACTTAAATTGGCACCACGGGCATTCGTAGACCTCTGTGCCAGCCATCGTGACCACGTGTGTGACTGTGTAAGCGTAGCCAGTACAAAATCTTTGTTACCGTTGTCGTATTGTTTTTTTTTCCCTTCTTTTCCCGGTTAGAGATGGGATGGTTGCTTAGGGCGTGGTGTGGGATGAAGGATTTCAAGGATTATATACTCCCCTTTGCGCAGCGAGAAGGGGTTGTAGGGTGAGGGCGGTAAGATTAAAGGAAGCTGTTATTTGCTCTGCAAGCGGCCAGCTACCTGCAATGCGGGGGGATTAAAGTAGGTAATGTAGGTGAACAGAAAAGGGAGAACCGAGAAGGAAATGAGTTGGTAGATCAGGCACAAATAAAAGGAAGGAAGGAAGGGAAGAGGGAAGGGTTAAAGTAGAGGGAGTGGAACAATAAAGTTGAGGCTGATGGTGACAAGAAGCTGGGGGGAAAAGCTTAGGGCCTGTTTGGCAAGAACGGAAGAAGTGGCAACCATTCCGTTGTGAAATGGTTTGAAGTGTAGAAATGGTTGTCATGAATGGTTCACCATTTGCCGCCCTATCAAAGATTTTTGCCCTAATCCCTCAAAGAAATTTACTTGTACTTGCATCCCAGATTTTCCCAAATTTATATATCTTGTATTAAAATCATTATTACAGGCAATTGGATTAATTGAAAAATA
>Ga0307509_10010327_pt1 | contig 11466 bp, 8 predicted proteins | sample 10_EM_MG_FD_202245 | JGI IMG/M metagenome (GOLD analysis project Ga0307509, IMG submission 202245) | Populus trichocarpa ectomycorrhiza microbial communities from riparian zone in the Pacific Northwest, United States - 10_EM | ecosystem: Host-associated > Plants > Roots > Unclassified | place... | reverse complement strand
TTTCCTCTTTAACAATCTTTCCATCTATCTACCCCTTCCATACAATATATCTCCATATTCAATACTTATTACATTAACTTTATCACCCAGGATAGGTCCTCAAGGTCTTGAGGCGGGCTGCTAGTAATTATGTATTTGCTATCCGTTCAATCGTGCGTTTTGTGTATGCTTCGTTTTGCTGTGGATGCTGTTCTGCAATAATTAATGGGGCTAAATGGGTCTATGAGCTTTCTAGGGCTCAAGAAATGCGGGGTCATTTAACTTGCTTTTTTCGGTAGCGCCGTCCAATCCTTTCGGTGCCGGGAAGACACCGTAACGGAGAAGGCACCCGGGGAGTTGGAAAATGGGTAGGAGGTAAAATGATTGCTCGGAAAATGTGAACGCCCTGTCTCAGACCTCTTCTGTTCGTAACACAGGGCGCGGTGGGCCCCCTCCTGCTCTATTATCCTACGAACCTTAAAGGATAAAAAAGCCCCTCCGTTCATGACATTGTTTCTAGGTTTACTTTTCTATCGCGCCTTAAATTAGGTTACCAAAACTGCAAATTCCGGCCCATCCGATAACAGGGCCGGGGAATTGCTTCTAATCGCTTTGCACACATACTTTGTATCCTTCATCTTCTCAGATCTTACCCCACTTCCAGCTGCGCCAGCCTGCATTACCTCTATACCCTCTGCGATGTCGAGGCCCACAGAGAGCGAGACGGCGGCGGCGAGCGGACCAAATTGGTCGGGAATGGTCAGGGAGAAAACTTCCTCCTCACCCTCCGGTGGATCCTCGGAATCCCCAAGTTCGGGAAAGATCTTTCGTGCGGGCGACAGGACGGGAAATACGGCCCCGCAAGCGCCAGCGCAGGCTTATGAACGACCACTCGACTTCCTTCACTTGTTCTCGCTTGTACGCAGGGTATGGCCAAGAAACGACGAGTTTCAGGTTGTTGGTAACATGTCGATAGCAGGAATCGACAATTTGGGTGCGGGGTTGTCGTTTAAGGTTTCGCTACATCGAATTCCAGAGAATTTTCGGGACTTTGTTAATGGGAGTGCTGGGTACGATGTGGGCGATAAGTTTGTAATAAAGGGGTTGAAGTTTGTTGATGACTATAACAATAATATTGCGAAGAAGAGCTTGTATAATGCTTCGCTAAGGGAGATCCGAGCCCTCACGCATGCGCCACTACGATCTCATCCGAACATTATCACGCTTTTGGGGGTTGGGTGGGAGCCAGACATTAATCACCATGACGTCACATGGCCGGTACTTGTGCTGGAATATTCCGAAGAAGGTACACTAAGGGACTATCAGAGGGAAAGGCCAGGGATGGAGTTTTTGGAGAAAATGCAATTCTGTGAAGATGTTGGAAGGGCATTATTGGCTATTCACGGAAGTGGTATAGTTCATGGGGATGTCAAGAGTGAGAATATACTCGTTTTCTGGTCAGCTGGGAAGGGACGGATGGTTGGAAAGATTGGGGACTTTGGATCTTCTGTTTTGGATTTCAGGGAGGACGAGCATAGGGGTTTAATAGCCCACACGATTCCTTGGAACGCGCCCGAATATGACGAGGATATCCCAAGAGAGCATCTGAAATGTACGGACGTCTATAGTTTTGGGATGTTAATATTCCGTGTCATGCTTGGCGGCATTAATCCGTTCAAGATTTCTCCGTTCAAGTCCGATGGGGTAGATATTGAGCCACGATCACAAGAACTTAAAAAGGACCCCGAATTTCTATCACTAGTGGCAATGATGTTGTGCGAACGCTGCGATGCCTCAGAGGCGGGGGCCGTTTGCGAGGTGCTGGGATTCACTCTTCAATACCAACCAACTCAGCGGAATCTTGAGAGTGCGGTGGTGAAGCTTTGCGCGCTTACAGGGGGTACAGATAATCTCCCTCCAGCCACCCCGTTAAAAGAATTTGATTACGAAGATGTCAGTCTTATCAGTACCCTATTGAACTGCAGTGCGCTAACCTCACCAGATCGTTTTTGACGCTCACTGCCTGAAAGATGATAGTTTTTGGATGCGAGCTTCCATCATTCGTGGTTTAGAAGCAGTTGCGTCTAGTAACTTGGTACACGCACGTCGAGCCAGCTTCCAACTATTTAGACTACTTGTCCATCGTTATGGCACAGGAATCGCCAGTGCCTCAGATATGGCACTACGATGGCTAACGTACCACGCGGATGATGGGGGTTACGATAAGATGGGCCACTTGGTTGGTAGAATGTGTGATGCTTTGGGTGTTCAGCTTGATGAAGAGATTCCGTTCGAAGCCTTACTACGACAAGGGGCACTAAGAGGGTCACATACGGCATTTGAAGACCTCAGAAAGTACTGCCCCGACGCTTACGACGAGACCCGTGCGATGTTCCGTGAATCGGGAGGAGGTAGGGGCATGTTACAGCAGTCTGCGCTGTTCCCATGGGCAGATGTAAGCAGTCTGGAAGGAATAGGAAAGGCGATTGAGGACTCCCCTGGTGTTGAGCTGTGCGATATTTATGTCACAGGAGACGGGGACACATTATTGCATTGCGCTGCTCGGTCTGGCTATCTAGAAGCGGTCAAAGGGCTCATAAGGTTGGGTATAGGAGTCAATGTTATCAACCGCCTGGGGGAGACACCTCTACTTGAAGCCAGCAGGGCCGGGCATTATGAAGTTTCTATGTGTCTCATGGAAGCAGGAGCCAAGGCAGACAAAACGAGTATTTTCGGAGAAGGCCCTATTCATTTCCTACCATTTTTCGATGAACAACATATCGACTCCATTTCCGAGTTGATGGTTAGGAACGGTGCAGACGTGGACCAATGTGCAACGGGAAATCCACGGGATGAGGACCACAGATCATTGAGCTGCTCCCCGTTGCATTATGCAATCGCGAGAAATCACAATGCTAGTGTTAGGGCTCTCCTCCGTCTGGGTGCTGACCCGTATTCCAGGCTCGCGGACGGATCGGCTATTCGTTGGGCATGCATGCTTGGCCGTACCGAAGCGCTAGATATGATGGCGGCGGTATCAGATCGCGGAATTTCATCGGAAGACTCTCTACCTGAGTCGCTGGAAGAGAATGTACTTGGCCCTGGATACTGGCTGGAAAATATTAAGGAACATGGGGGAAACTATGAGAATGCTAAGATAGCTACGCTTAAAGTTCTGCATAAATACAAAGCTATCAACTATCGTGATGTAGGCGGTCGCGGACAGAGCACAGTGCTCCACTATGCGGCAGTGGTAGGCTACTCAAGGGTGGTGAACTACCTTCTGAGCCACACACCCTCGGAACAATATCTCAATACCCGCTATCGGAACAGAAAAACACCACTAATGGACGTGATTAACATGGGATATAGGGACGTGTTCCAAGTCCTTCTCGATCATGGAGCAGACATACACCTAACATTTCCTGCTCAAGGCAATGTAAACTACCTCCACATCTGCGCGCTTACAGGTCATCGTGATTTGTTCTTTCCAGAACAATTGTTAAAGCGTGGAGCGCAGATAGATCAGGTAGATGATAACGGGCGAACACCGTTGTGCTTAGCCGTCGCTAACGGCAACTACCCAGTCGCCGATCTCCTCCTTCAATACGGTGCGGATCGGGACTACCTCTTTAAGGGCAGTACCATCTTGGCTCGGTTCTTGGAGATTCCTCTGCCACTAAAGGGTATAAAATATGTGATGACATGCAAGTCAAACCCGGAAAAGCCGCCCCCCTCATTTATTTGCTCCCCAGGCTCCGGCGGGAACGTTTTCCATGCTATTGCTGCAGCGGGTGTAGATGCGGAAAACGCCCCTGTTGAAACGAGGAGCATCTTTCAATATTTGCAAGAACTGTGGCCAGGGAAAGATCACATAAATGCCTGCAATAAAATGGGCGACTCCCCATTGGTGTCTGCAGTGGAATACCCAAGATACATCTTATCAATATGATGATTGCAGCAGGTGCAGACCCAAATTTGGGCACACTGCCGCCCCTGTATAAAGCGTCTTTGAAGCAAAATTGGGCCAATGAGCAAATCCGAAAGGTCGGCGGAAGGTGGATGACTAGACGAATTAAAAAGATAGCTGATACCGTTGTCATGATTCTTGAGAGAGAAGGTGCAAAGGTAGATCTAAATCCGTATACCGGTAGTCCCAGAGGTTTCGACGGGCGCAGAGTGTTGGCGAGTATAACAACTGAGGTATGTCGTCGCGTCCCGGGGAGTGGCCATTCAACTCACTATCAGATAGGATTTAGAAGAGAGTTGCAGGACGATTTCAGCTAGGCTTAGAGATATTCAAGATGGAGCGACTGAAAGATACGGCCCCGATGGGGATCAACGGATCTTCTTGGAGTCTCTGCTATCAAGGTCTGGGGCTAGTGTAATGAGAGCAACTCTTCCACCCCTCCAAAGAGGGTCGAGTAGCCAGCCAAACGATATGGTAATAATCGCAATTAAGCCTCAGGTTGGAATTATGCTAAATTAATCCAGGCTCCATCGGACCAAACTGCTGTGGCTTCGGGCGGAAGCCAGCACCAAAGCCAGCCACCGAGCACCGAGCGGAACGCGCCACCAAACTGGGGAGAGGGGAGAGAGAGATGGAAGGGGCAGTTGGAAGGGGTTTCTGGAACGGTGGGAGGTATCACCCGCCTACAGCTACCGAAGGTCGGATCCAAGGAGTCCTCGTCAAGCAGCTCAGAGATGCCCGTCGATCCTGGACGGGGTATATCTCAATTACATTCATCGAACACTGGCTCACATCCACCACACCCAAGAAAGCCAGAGGTGTCTACTAATACGCGGAGGGGTATATCGCCAGTATCTCCTTCAGGTAACTTCTCCTCGGCACGACCTTATAGACCCCCTAGTTCACAGCGCGATATGCCACGACTATCCCCTTCATATTAGTGTTGTTCACGAGCCGGCTCGAGCCGAGTCCAGACCTGGGCTCGAGCCGGCTCGGCTTGTGGGACCCGTGGACTCGAGGGCTCGAGCCGAGTCCAGACCTAGACTCGAGGACTCGAGCCAGGCTCGAGCCGCCAAGAAACCGCCAAGGAACCGCCAAGAGGCTCGAGTCTAGAGTCGAGTCGGCTCGTGGACCCCTGTCCGAGCCCGCTCGAGCCGCCAAGAGACTCGAGTCCGCTCGTGGACCCCTGTTCGAGCCGCCAAGAGGCCGGTTGCCAAGAGACTCGAGCCGGCTCGAGTCTAGTCCAGACCTGGGCTCGAGCCGGCTCGGCTCGTGGCACCCCCGGGCTCGAAGGGCTCGAGTCCGCTTGGCTCGTGCACAACACTACGACCGACCAGCATTCGGAATAGTTGGAAGCTGGCCCGATGCGCGTGCACGGAGTTACTAGACGCAACTGCCTCTAAAGCATGAATGACAGAAGCTCGCATGCAAAAACTATCCTCTTTCATGCAGTTGGCGTCAAAAACGATCTGGTGAGGTTAGCCTACTACAGTTTGATGGGATACAGATAAAACTGACATCTTCGTAATCAAATTCTTCTAACAGGGTGGCCGGAGGGATATCCTCTGTACCCTCTGTAAGCTCGCAAAGCTTCACCACCGCACTCTCAAGATTCCGCTGAGTTGGTTGGTATTGAAGAGTGAATCCAAGGACCTCGCAAACGACTCCCGCCTCTAAGGCATCGCAGCGTTCGCATAACATCATTGCCACTAGCGATAGAAATTCGGGGTCCGTTTTAAGTTCTTGTGATCGTGGCTCAATATCTACTCTATCGCACATGAATGGAGCAATCTTGAACGGATTGATGCCGCCAAGCATGACACGGAATATTAACATCCCAAAACTATAGACATCCGTAAATTTGAGGTGCTCTCTTGGGATATCCTCGTCATATTCGGGCGCGTTCCAGGGAATCGTGTATGCTGGTAAACGCCTAACTTTATGCTCGTCCTCCCTGAAATCCAAAACAGAAGATCCAAAGTCCCCAATCTTTCCAACCATCCGTCCCTTCTCAGCTAACCAGAAAACGAGTATATTCTCACTCTTGACATCCCCATGAACTATACCACTTCCGTGAATAGCCAATAATGCCCTTCCAACATCTTCACTGCAAAAACTCCATCCCTGGCCTTTCCTTCTGATAGTCCCTTAGTGTACCTTCTTCGGAATATTCCAGCACAAGTACCGGCCATGCGACGTCATGGTGATTAAGGTCTGGCTCCCACACAACCCCCAAAAGCGTGATAATATTCGGATGAGACCGTAGTGGCGGATGCGTGAGGGCGCGGACCTCCATTAAGAAAGCATTATACAAGCTCTTCTTGGCGATATCATTGTTATAGTCATCAACAAACTTCAAACCCTTTATCGCAAGGTTATCGCCCACATTGTACCCAGCACTCTCATTAATAAAGTCCCGAAGCGACTCTTGAATTGGATGTAGCGAAACCTTAAACGACAACCCTGCGCCCAAACCGTCGATCCCTGCTATTGACTTGTTGCCATAGAGATGAAGCTCGTCGTTCTTTGGCCATACCCTACGTACAAGCGAGAACAAGTGAAGAAAGTCGAGTGGTCGTTCATAATTCTGCGCTGGCGCTTGGGCCGTATATCCCGTGCTGCCGCCGGTACCAACGGTCTCTCCTGAACTTAGGGATTCCGGCCATGAGCCATCGGAGGGCGAAGGGGAAGTTCCCTCCCGGACCATTCCTAACCAATTTGGTCCGCTCGCCACGGTCTCTGTAGGGCTCGACATCGCAGAGGTTGTGGGGGTAATGCGGGTGGGCGCGGTAGGAAGTGGAGAAAGTGTTCAGAAGCGGAAAGACACAAAGTATGCGCCAAGCAATTAGAAGCAACTCTCGGGAACCGTAGCCGTATGGGTGGGAGTTCCCAGTTTCAGTAACTCAATTTAAGGTGCGATAGAAAGGTAAAGTTACGAATAGTAAGATGGACGAGGGGGGTTATTTTTTAAGGTCGGCAGGATAATAGAGCGGGAGGGGGGCGCACTGCTCCCTGTGTTACCAACAGAAGAGGCTTGAGACAGGGCGTTCACATTTTCCAAGTAGTGCTTGTCATTGGCTGGGCTTGCTAAGGCCTAGCCTGAACCGCCGGCCCACGGGCCAGGACAAAATCATGACCATGACTAACAAATCACAGTTAGCCTAAACCCTTGAGCCGAAGCCCCAAATCCTACATACAAGTATCAGGCAACAAGTATCCGAACACAGGGGTCATCCTGGCACAGGCAACTGGCGAGATTTAGTATAGCACCCCGGGTGTCTTATGTTCGGATACTTCTTGCCTGATATGATGCCGGACAATGCCAATCAACACCTTAGCGAACCCCAAATACGACCAACTTCAAACTCTTCTAAGTCAACAACAACAACTCAAAAGCTCAAAAGCTTCTGTAAAAGTCTTTATTTGATGGTTGTCTAAAGAATTACAGAGGGGTTTAAGGAAATATGAACTTCCTGCTGTGCTAGAGCAGTTCAAAGATTTCCATTTTTTGGTGGGAGAGGTGCCAAATTAACACACCCTAAAATTACTGTATCAGGTAATATCTTGGCGGTACCATGCCTAATGCGGTAATAATTATCGCCGATCATTTCACTGGGTGAGATAACCGAACCCAATTAGGAAGGTTATTGGCGCTTAGTAAGCGACGGCGAATTAACACAGGTGTCGATAGGCAGTGTCCGGCACTATACCTGTAACACTCTACTCGAGTATCCCCTGGTCCGCTGAGACACGCGAAAAATCTCTCTCATGCATTAGCGCGCTTGGCATTCGAGTGATATCAGAAGCATGTGTGCTCAAGACTACACAACACAGAAGGTTCGATCATGGCAAGAATATGCTGTTGTGAGTGGCCAGCTCTTGATGGTTGTCACCGCCACAAACGGGCTCAGTTCGAAGTCATATGAATTGCTAACTGCAACAGGCTAAACACCTCGCACTAATGCATGAGAGAGATTTTGCTCGTGTCTCAGGGGACCAGGGGATAATAATAATAATAATAATAATAATATCATAATAATAATAATAATATAGTACCAGCAATCAGATAGCTTAACCTAGATGAACCTATACAGATATCATAGTTCTACTATCCCATTTACCTATTATACTGTATGAACTGGTGAGAACGGTCCAGGCCCTAGTAGGTTGAAATATGACGCGGCTGAGGTGAAACCCACAATTGCGTCAAAATAAGAGTCCTGAAAGGATTAGTCCTGGCTACAAAGAGTTAGCCTATGTCGTCTTATTGCGATTTCGAGACAAAACTGGGATAAAAATCTTATTTGAACATACTAGCGCCCGAACGCTTCTCGCCAGTTTATTCGTTATTTAGGACTTGTTTGGCACAACACTATTTGAAAAAAATCACATTTTTCCGCGAGCTCAAGCCTCTCTAGCCAATAGGTATAAAGGGCTCCATATCCAGATAATAGCTGGCATTCTAGTCATTTTAATCAGAATAAAAGCCTTTTAGGAGCCCTGCAGGTAGATCTATGTACAATGAAAAAAGTGCAATTTTACAATATTCCACTTCCAACAAAAATCCCATAATAGTCTGAAAAAGTGCCAATTTTCTTGAGCGCCAAACTGGGCCCTAAATCAACAAAAAAACCCCGAAGATATCGTGTCAGACTTAGATTTAAGGCAATAAATTGTATATAACCAAGCTATGAAACCGTCAATCATTATTGATTCAGAATTTTTATAATTCACTTATGATATGATACCTGAGGGTTTAATATCAATTGTTTCTTTCCACCTTAGAACACGAATTTACAAAAGATAAAAACCTCCGTGCCAATGCCCATCCAGACCCACCCTACAGGATCGTGAAAACCCACTGGCTGACCTGGCCTATGGCAAGCGCTGGCACCAATTTTACACTGTCGACCTCTATTTCGTGCTCGATGACTCGTTCCCTCTCTCCCTTTTTCCACTTCTTCTCCGTGGGCCATCCCTATACTTCTTTCATCATACCTGATACCCCATCCCAATAGACTTTATAAGAGTGACATAGATCTTTCCATCCTAGCCCAGTTTCCCCTTACGAGAATAAATATAGTGCTAATTATTCCTTTGCTTTGGTTGTTGGCCTATCCGAGTTATAGTTCTGTTTGCTCCATGTTTTGGGAGAGAAAGTTAAAATTCCAGTGCCGGAGTGTAGTGTTTAACTATACCTGTTTTTCTTCCCCTCTCCTCTTTGATCTCAAGTCTCCCTAGTTAGAGATAATGCCGCCTTTGGCAGACTTGGTGGGGGTTTGTATATCTTGTACAATACTGTAGTTAGAGTACCTTTTTAACATGTTATGATTGACATTGCTTCGTCCTGATAGAAGTTTTAATACTCCCTCATGCTTGATCCCCGTCGCTTAGGAGGTAGCCCAGTTGAATGGTGTTCGACCACACCCGGTGTCTGCAGAGTTGGGATCGACATCTTCATGCTCTAAAAGCAACTTTGCTGCCCTCTTAATTCTCTCCCTTCGGCCCACGAGACCGGCACTCGGCTAAATACGATCTCCGCAGTATCGGAATTGGCATCTTCCCGTTCCAAAGGCAGCTCTACTACTATCTCATACCTCTTCCCCGTAACCCGCCAGAGCGGCGTTCGATCATATTTGGTGCTAGCCATGTCGGTGTTGATATTCTCTCGTCCTGATAGCGACTTTATCACGCCCTCATGCCCGTTTTTCGCGGAAGGGAAGGGTCGCCAATGAACAGGATTTATAGGTGGGCCGATCGGATGCCAGGAAGTTTAGACAATCTACGGCAGGCCGAGAAATTATGAGCCACAAGCAGAGTATGTAAGTATGTTACTATGAATTTTGTACATACAGTATATATGTGATCATGCTTTCTTGGAAAGCAAAAGTCGGTTGCTGGTTGTGGTTGCCAAACGGCAAGTGCGGACTCCACGTTTCCCCATTACCGCGCCATATCAGTAAGTCGTCGCAGACCCCAGTACTCCCCCTAACCACTAACCCCCTTAGGATAGCTCCCATAATGTTAGCACCTGTGTATTCCTATCAGTCACAAAGATCATAGCACCGGTAGAACACTCCGATTGCAGTGCTCCCCTTGCAAGGCCCATTGCGTAGTCCATCGACTAATATTACCGGCTGTCCTGCCTCCGGACAAATCAGGCACTTACCTTAGATATGCCTTTCCTACTCCCGGGTTCCTACGAAGAACAAGACAGCCTGATTTAATCCACCTTCACTATTGTCCCACTCCCGAAACCCTCTTGTTTCTTGTGAGAGCCACAGCATAATTTCCGGGTACCCATCAGCGATGACTTTGCTCACATAGGTGCATTGTTATAACTATTCGTTATACTGTAGCTGTTGAAAACCACTAGCGTTAATCGAGTGTGGATACACTGTGCAGTCCGTGATGGTCCATCCGAACCGTTGGTCATAAATAAAGTATGCGGTAGCAATAAGGGACGATAGCGATTCGGGGGTGGTTAGGGAACACAGCTAAAGTTACTACTGTAATCTAGAAAAGGAAGATGCGGCTCTTGCGGCTGAAATTATTATTCAATCATCCTATATTAGTCACGTGCCTTGTCTAGCGCACAGCAACCAGGTGGTTCACTCACGTGACTACGTTATATATTTACCAGAGCGCCCGTGCTATGTGCTAGGTGCTAGGATAAGACCAGAATATCAGACACAAGTCGTAAAGTTTGCAACAAAGAAGCCTAAGTCCAGATTAGCCATAAGCTAGACATTCAGCCTTGATCGGCGGTTCGGCACCTTATCAACCCATTTGCTGTCAACAGGACACCATACTGGTTATCCAATGCCCCAAAAAACAGGACGGGGGCCTGGTCACGAATCTACGATTTTCGACCACAAAAGTGACTGTGCGGGTGATTGCCAGCCGCGTTGACCCGTACAGATTGGGGACGGGGGTAATTGTGATGGGTATAAGAGTAAGTTAGCCAGAGCACTTGAAATTATCGGTTACGGTTGGTGGTGGTGTCGAACTTACTATTAGTATTAGCGGTATAATATAGATGAGAAAACCGAGTGGATTTTGGGTGGTATCATACGGTATATAATTAGGCGATGAACCGATATAACCCAAGCTGCTGTTAGGTGGAATCGGGGGGGTACTCGGGTACAGTAGCGCCAAAACTATGATCGAAGAAATTCGCAGAGCACTAAGACGTTGTTGTCGCCTCTCCTAGTACCGCACAGTACTTCCATTTTCATCGCGTATTCGGAATCAGGTAATATTAAAGATTTATGTCTTAATATTATGACCAAACATGGCTAGTAGTAATTTCAACTCCTTGCATCATTTATTCTCATACCAGGCCAAGCTTCTTTTTATTACCTCTTATTTCACACACAGGTCATCCCCACACCAAAATTGGTTTCCCATTTTGGAAGAGCCATCACGAACCCATAGAAAGTATACTGTAGTGTTCATGCTCCTTGAAAGATTGCGGTGAACAGCGCCAGTGGCTGGTGAAGCCCATGTATGAGAAT
>Ga0307509_10010326_pt1 | contig 11467 bp, 12 predicted proteins | sample 10_EM_MG_FD_202245 | JGI IMG/M metagenome (GOLD analysis project Ga0307509, IMG submission 202245) | Populus trichocarpa ectomycorrhiza microbial communities from riparian zone in the Pacific Northwest, United States - 10_EM | ecosystem: Host-associated > Plants > Roots > Unclassified | place... | reverse complement strand
ACGTGGGCACTTGCAGGCCGTGGCCCGGGCGATCGAACGCGGCGCGCCGATCCGCGCATATCATTGCTGGAGTCTCATGGACAATTTCGAATGGGCCGAGGGTTATGCACAGCGCTTCGGGCTCGTACACGTCGATTTCGACAACCAGCAACAGCGCACCATCAAAGACTCGGGGCACTGGTACGCCCGAGTCGCCGCCGCAAACCGCGTGCTGTAAGCCATGAGCGCAATCACCGATCGAACCGCTTACGCCGGCACCGCTGAACCCCGGTTGTCCTTCGGCCGCATCGTCGGCTATGGCATCGGCGATTTCGGCTTCAATTTCTATTGGCTGCCGTTGCAGCTGTTTCTCGCCTATTACTACACGGACGTGCTGGGGCTTTCGAGCCAGACGGCGGGCTTCATCATCTTCGCCTGCCTGACGTGGGATGGAGTCGTCGACCCCCTTATCGGCATCCTGGCGAATCGAACTCGCACCCGCTGGGGCAAGTACCGTCCTTATCTATTGCTCGGCGCGGTGCCGCTCGCGGCGAGCTTCGCGCTGATGTTCGCCCCGGTCGCGATGCAAGGTGCTTCTTTGGTCGCGTACGCCCTGGCGACGCAGATTCTGTTTCGCACGCTGTACGGCGCGGTCAACATCCCGTATGGCGCGTTGATGGCGCAGATGACCCGCAGCTCGATCGAGCGCAACTGGCTCGCCGGTGTGCGCATGGCGTGTGCATTCGCCGGCGGCGCGCTCGTCAGCTACATCACGCCGCGATTGGTTCAGTATTTTGGCGGCTCGAACGCGGCCAACGCGTATTTTTCGGCGACGGTGGTTCTCGGCGTCATTGCAACGCTGCTGGTATTCGTGACTGTAGCGGCAACCCAGGAGCGGGTTTCGGAGAGCACTGCCACCGAGTCCTGGCCCACCGTGCGTGAGCTGCTGCGGATGCTTGCGCTCAACGTGCCCTTCCTGCAGATCATGGCCGGCATCGGCTTCTACAGCTTCGCCAACATGCTCATCAATTCTGGCCTGGTCTACTACGTGAAATACAACCTCGGCCACGATGAAACCGCCGCGGGCCAGGCCGCCGGCATCATGCTGGTCACGCAGGCACTCTCCATCATTCCGTGGACCATCGCGAGCCGCTTCATGGGCAAACGCGCGGCGTGGCTCACGGGCCTGTCGATCGCTGCCATCGGTCCGATCGCCCTGTATTTCTCCGCAGCTCCGGATCTGGTCACGGTTTACGTGCTGCTGGGGATCTACTCCGCAGGCAGCGGCGCGACGGCGGTGAACTTCTGGTCCATCGTTCCCGACACCGTCGAGTATGGCGAGCTGCGCACCGGGATTCGCGCGGAGGCGTTTATCTTCGGCTTCGTGACGCTGGTGCAAAAGGCGGCCCTGGGCCTGTCTTCCGCGTTCCTGGGCGTCTACCTGGGATGGATCGGTTATGTCGCCAATCAAGCCCAATCCGCCGGCACGCTGCAGGGATTGAAGCTGCTCATCACCTTCATTGCCTCCGGTGGCCTGGTCGCGTCATGGGCCGTGATGTATTTCTATCGGCTGGATGCCGCCCGGCACGCCCAGATCGTGCAGGAGATCGCGGCGCGCAAAAGTCCCGTTTGACACCCATTTCCGCTCTCACGACAATGCCCGGCGGGGTATGCGACGCAAGTTGCCCATCCGTAGCACATGTGCGGCGCACCTCGCCGAACTGTTCGGATCGAACGGAGGCAAGTGTGAGCACGACTCTGAAAGATGTTGCACGGGAGGCGCACGTTTCGATGGCCTCCGTATCGCGCGCGCTCAACGGCACCGGCGTGGTGACCGAAGAGATTCGCAAGCGCGTGTTCGAAGTCGCGACACGGCTGCAATACGTTCCGAACAGCGGCGCGCAAAGCCTCATGACGCGGCGTACCCGCGTGATCGGCGTCTTGCTGCCCGATCTCCAAGGCGAATACTTCGCCGAGCTCATTCGCGGCATCGACGTAGCCGCACGCGCACGCCGCCTGCACCTACTGATATCCACGTCGCACACCGGCACTGAAGAAGCGAGCGAAGCACTGCGCGCGATGATCGGCAGAGTGGACGGACTGGTGGTCATGGCGCCGCACGTCGACGTGGATTCCTTGCAAAGGCGCCTGCAAGGACCATTGCCGGTGGTTCTGGTCAGCACGGTCGACGCCGATCACACACACAGTTGCGTATACGTCGACAATGCCGCGGGCGCCTCCGCGATGGTAAGACACCTCGCCTCCTGCGGACATCGCGTCATCGCGCACATTGCCGGAACGACGGCGAACGTGGATGCGCAGGAGCGGCTCAGAGGCTATCGCGATGCACTGGCGCGCGAGTGTCCCGGCATTGACGAATATGTATTGGAAGGCAACTTCACCGAGGACTCCGGCTATCGAGCCGGTCGCGAGATTCTGGCGCGAGCACGGCGCCCCGACGCCATCTTCGCCGCCAACGACATGATGGCGATCGGCTGCCTCAACGCGCTGCTCGAAGCGGGACTGCAGGTGCCGCGCGATATCGCACTGGCAGGATTCGATGACATTCCCACCGCCCGCTTCATATCTCCGCCGCTGACCACGGTCCGAGTCAGGATTGCCGATCTAGGCTGCCGCGCACTGGAGCTGCTTGCGGCTGCGATCGATCAGCCCAAGGAAACTCAGCCATCGACCGAAGTCGTGCCGGCCGAACTCGTTATCCGTGCATCGTGTGGAAGCGGGGAACTGCGGAACAAATAATGGGAGCGCGAGTTCCGCTGTGGAGCGAAGGAGGTCGCCATGTCGGATTTTTCCCGCCCTTATGCAATCATCGAGGCGCCCTCGATTCTTGGCCTGAAGCCCACTGGTGTCGACAAATTACCCGAACAGCTGCTCAGCAACGGCTTGGCCGACCGCCTACATGCTCGACGCGCCGCGCGTCTGGAAACGCCTGCATATAGTTTCGAGCGCGACCCCGAGACGAAGACGCTGAATGCGCATGCGATCGCCGAATGGTCACCCAAGCTTGCCGACGCTCTTGAAGCCGTCCTCGATGCCGGCGAATTTCCCATCATCCTCGGCGGTGATTGTTCGATCCTGCTGGGATCCACGCTCGCGCTGAAGCGACGTGGGCGCTGTGGGTTGCTGTTCATCGACGGGCATGCTGACTTCTATCAACCGGAAGTCAACCCGAACGGCGAAGCTGCGTCGATGGAACTCGCATTCGCCACCGGCCACGGTCCGCGACTGCTGAGCGATCTCGAAGGCCGCGGTCCGCTGGTGCGGAACGAGGACGTCTTCGTGTTCGGATTTCGCGATGCGCACGAACAGGTCGAGTATGGCAGTCAGCCCCTGCCGCCTGATCTGCACGCATTCGATCTTGCGACCGTGCGTCGTCTCGGCGTGGAGCGTGCGGCAGAAGCGGCGGTCGAACATCTGACGCGCGAAGAGCTAGACGGCTTCTTCATTCATGTCGATGCCGATTGCCTCAACGACGACATCATGCCGGCGGTCGACTATCGCCTTGCCGGCGGACTCTCCTGGGACGAATTGAAGAGAACGCTCCAAGTTGCGGTCGGCAGCGGCAAGGCGGTCGGGCTCGAAATCACGATCTACAACCCGAAGCTGGATAAAGATGGCGCGAGCGGTCGCGGACTCACCGACACACTGATCTACGCTCTTGGCTCTAGCGCGCCGCCGGCTCGAACACGGCACAAAGCGCTTTGACAAACTTTCCTGCGCGCAGGTGATAGTGAATGAACTGCGGAATTTCCAGAACCTGTCCGACGGCAGGCGCCATCAATCGCTCGAACCCTGCGGCACGCGCGATTTGCGGCGTGAGCTCGCGCAATCCCTCGAGCCGCACCCGCGCCTCCATTGCGATCATGTCGTCGTTCGAGACGAACGCATCGATCTGAATCGTCTCACGCACGTGGTGGTGCAGGAAGCCATAGAACGAGCGCACTGCCGCTGGTGTTCGCAACGAATAGCCCGCGAACGAAACTTCGAACTCCGGCGCGAAGAAGGTAAGCACCGCATCGTAATCGCGGGCGTTGAAGTGCTTCAGATACTGGTCATAGGTACGGCGATTCATTGTGCCTCAATAGCGTGAGCGGCGCCGGCAGCTGCGAGTGCCGGCTTCTCTTCTTGATTCAGTGTCACCATGGTTTTTATTTTTCGCATCAGCGCGGGCTTCCGGATCATGGGTGATGAACATACTCATCGCATAACCTCGTGAAAGCCAGCGCTGCGGCCAATCTGCTACGCCCCCTCTGCCATACGGAGGTGGACTATTTCCGAGAAGGCGGGGCAGCCCCATCCGGCGATTGGCCGCCCCTTATCGTCCAGCGCCATCCGTGCCGGCATTCGCGCGTTTCAATACACCATATCGCCGGTATCAACTCTTCCGTTACGTTGACTAGTCGGACCGACTGGCACTATCTTCCCCACACCAGGAAGACGCTGCGGTCTATCGAGCCAGCCACCTTGAACACGGACGTGCACAAGTCACCGAGAAGACGGATGAAAGCTACTCTGCGAGCAAATCCCAGTGGCACTGGATCACCGCACTTGGGCGGTCGATATACAAGTTAGGCGATGCAGGAGAGGTAGATCGATGCGTTGTTTTGCTCATCAGGATCGTGAAGCTGTTGGTACGTGCCGAGCCTGCAACAAGGGGCTTTGTCCGGCGTGTGTGAATGATCTAGGTCATTCGATCTCATGCCGCGGCGACTGTGAGCGCAAGGCGCACACGATGAACGCACAAGTGGCGCAAAGCGCGGTGGTGTTCAGCACTCAACGACGCAACAGATTTTTCGGCCCAGCATTCTTCGTCGCCATGGGGGTGGGATTCATCCTGTTTGCGAGCGATGGCAAGTGGGGACTGAACCTAGGGACCGTCATGGGTGGCGGCTTCGTTCTGTTCGGAATCATTCTCGGGGGGCTAGGTCATCGCTATGCAAAAGAGCTCGCGGACAAGGCTTAACAACCGCGTGGAATCCGCGCGCGAAGCGCACCCGACTCGCAACGGCGAGGCGCCGTTGCTCGCGGCTCGCGCGGGACGCTGGATTCCAAGAGAATGAAGCGTCGAGCGTTCCTGGCAATCTCAAGTATGGTGTTCGCGGGGACAGCCATGGCGTTCGAGTTGAACTACGACAACTTCATAGCGCTGGACTCCGAAGCGTTAGCTGAGGCAGGAATAGCGCAAGCCTATGAGGAACTCGGTTCTAGTTTGCGGAAGTACATTCCTGAACCGGCAAAGATCCAAGAGAAAGTCGATAGCGACTCGCCCAGCTATAGCGTCTCCTGCCTCGGCAGGGACTACTTCATTTACGGCGGCAACGATCAAAAAGAGAGTTGGGGACGAGCTACATTTGCTCTCTTCAGTATCGTGAATCGGCAACTTGAGGGTACCAAGTATCGGTTCTTTGCCATCAATGCCGGCAACGATCTGGGTGGCATGTTTCTTACACTGGAAGAGGCCAAAGAAGCAAAGAAGTCCTTGCCTCGGAGGGCGGACTGGCCGTACCTACCAGTACTTGAGGCTCCTTGGTATGGTCAGTTCCACTAAGAGATTCAACAAGTGCTTGCAGGCGACGCGTTCAAGGCAACGCGCGCCTGAAGCACAGCGTTGGGCGTCATCTTCAGGAGCGTCTTTGTGAACTTGAACTTACGTCCCATGCAGCTCGAAGAGCTTGGCGTCGTCATCGGCTACTTCCACGGCGCTTCGGCAGAACATCTCGAGACCCTCGGTGTCGATCCAACTCGACTGCCGGAGCCGGGCAAGTGGCGTCAGCTCTACCAGCATGAATACGAGCAGCCCATCGAGCGGCGTCGTAGTTTCATTCTCCTGTGGGAGCTGGAGGGGCAAGCATTGGGGTTCTCCACCGTCGACAAGGTCAGGTTCGGCAATGAAGCCTACATGCATCTCCATGTAGCGAACCCTGACCTTCGTCAAGCCGGCCATGGCTCGGCCTGTGTGCGTCGGTCGGTTGACATCTTCTTCGAGGTGCTCAAGCTCCAACGGTTGTACTGTGAGCCGAATGCTTTCAACGTCGCGCCCAATCGCACGCTGCAGAAAGCCGGCTTTCGGTACGTCAAGACCCACATGACCGTGCCGGGCCCTCTCAACTTCCATCAGGCCGTAACGCAGTGGGTGGTAGAGCGCAAGGCGAGCTTGAGCCAATGACGCCCAACCCTTCCATCGAGCGGACATTCGAAAGGCCGCTTCGCTCCCTTTTGGCCTGCCGCTCACGTCAAACGTTGGGCTGCGTGAAACTTCACGGCGCGCTTATTCCCCTGTTCGCTTTCGCAATGCTGGCGGGTTGCGCATCGCTGCGCGAGCATGATGCGCTCTGCGGAGAAATCGTGCGATTTGCAAATACTTCGGTAGACAACAGCGAATATTCAGTGCAGTTCACGACTGACTGGGGTGGCGTATTCTCAGCAGATAGAAGCGCCTTGTTCGAGAAGCGCTGCGAATATGGGGAGTCGGAGCCTGCCAGAAAACTGTGTGGCTACTTATTGGAAAACAGTTCAACGGAGTCTGCAGTGCTTAACATCAATCGAGCGCTGCGCTGCATAGGCGCACCGGAGATTCCGAAGCCAATGAGCGCAGAACTGCAGTACGCGGCAGCGGAGTTTGAGTCCGACAATGTCAGCGGTACGGAGAAAGGCGTAGTGGTTGGCATTGCGTATAGCTATGGGTTCGATGACAAGCCACCGATGCTCAGAATCTACACAAAGAAAAGCTAGTCATGCATTCGCCGTCCAACAAGCCGCAGGGTCCGACTCGCACCGGCGAAGCGCCTTTGCTCGCGGCGCAGCGGTGGCGCTATGCGTGAAAGCATCGGACGAGCAGCATTAGCGCTTATCGCATCTCTGCCACTGGTCGTTGCGGCGGCGCAGAAAGCGGATCTGGTAGTGGTGAAGAAGTCCGAGTCGCGGCTATATCTGCAACGAAATGGACAGCCATTCGCTTCATTCCGAGCAGCATTCGGTTCCACGCCCAAAGGCCACAAGCAGCAAGAGGGCGATGAACGTACCCCAGAGGGTCGCTATATACTCGATTCAAGAAACGCGGGTAGCGCGTTCTATAAGTCGATTCACATTTCATTTCCAAATGGGAAAGACGTAGCGTCGGCCAAAGCTCGTGGCGTGAATCCGGGTGGGCTCATCATGATTCACGGGCAAAAGAACGGGTTCGGTTGGCTTGCCCCGATATCGCAATGGCTCAACTGGACAGATGGATGTGTGGGGCTCAGCAATAAGGACATGGATATCGTGTGGAGCGCAGTTGATGTCGGTACTCCGATCGAAATCTATCCGTAGTTCGCATAACAACCCCATCCACGCGACGCGAAGACGCGGCGCCCGCTGAACGCAGATGCTCGGCATGAGAAAACAGCAATGCAGACATACAAGCACAGAATAGATGCCTGCGTACTGGGGGCAGCGAGCCTGCTCTTCCTTCTAAGCTCGTTCTGTACGTGCGCGCAGGAAATGCGAGCGATTCCGGACGCACCGTGCAAAGAGGCGCCTTGGGCAAGAGGAAAATCGCGTCAGCGTTTCGATGCGACAGCTTTCATGGTCGTGGCAGGAGAACTCGAAGCTCAGGGGGAGAACGATTTTCGGCTCAAATACGATCCGCCGGCTGCGGAATGTCTAGTGGAACGCTTCGATATGCATGGCCAAGAAGTAAGTGCGATCTATAACCCTTGGCAAAAAGGGACGCAAACGTTGCTCTATAGCTTCCGCGCGGAAACTCCAGAGGAAACGAGGGAGGTTCTTGTGCTGTACAGCGGCACCGCAGGCCTGGTCGCGAAAGGTCAGGCGTTTCTCGTAACAGAGACTCGGGCGGGAGTTGTATTTTTCTATGCAATGTTCAAGGAGCAGCCCACCTACCAGTCTGCGAAAGAGGTCGCTACTTCCATCTTCTCTGCATCGGCCAAACCACTCCTTTCCGTACGGTGGCCCGAAGGAGCGAAAGAAGGCGAAGTTGTTGCATTTGACAACTCCAAGCTCAAATAGCCGCCGAACAAGCCGTTAACCCGATCGCGTGGAACGCGCTCCGGGTTAACGGTGGCTTTGGGCTTAGAATGCCGAAACCGACTTCAATCAGCAGACGCATCAGATCGTGCACTACGTGCACACAGGAACGTGACTACGAACAGGCAATGATTCAGGACGGTATCGGCGACAGGATAAGGAAGTTCGTTGCAGATGAAGAAGCAATAACTTCTGCAGCCGCAACGAAGAACGTTCTCAGAAATATCTGAGTGGACCATGAGCAATGGTGTTAGGCCGGAGATCATGCTAAAGACCCTTCGGGAAATATCGGCCGAGTTGAGTGCCCTGTCCGATGAAGAACTTGTTGCCGTATTCCAGGATGCATTTGCCGGTCGACCAAAGACCACGCCAGAACCTTTTGGCAACTATCCTGGCTCTCCTGGACGAGCGTCGCCCACGCATTGGCGTCGATTGCCTTCTTGGATACTTGGTCTCAGTTTCAAAACTTGTACATGGCTGGACAGCGGCGTTCGACGAACTGCACTAAGGAAATAGCGGTATGCGTAACCTGACAATAGCAATCGTGACCGCATCGAATTGTCCGATTGTGAGTAAAGGCCCAGCAATCAACGCGGTCAACGGCCGACGCGGCAAAGCCGCGTGGCATTGACGCGAGAGTTAGCTCCATGACTCGCCGCTCTTTCAGGAATTTCCTTCCTAAACTTGGAACTCACCGCTTCTGGTTTCGTGCGTCCGTTGTTTCGATCTTCCTTGTTCTTTTCTTCTTTGCTTTCGTCATAGCGTCATTGTTTTTTCAGTGGCAAAAACGCACTTGGTTCGAGACGGCGTTTGTGGCTATTTTCATGGCCGCCTGGTTGGCTGGCTTCACCGCTGCAATTCGCATAGCACAACTGAAATGTCCGCGGTGTGGGAAGAAATTCTTTGGTAGTGACACAGGTGACGACGGAAGCAGCCTGAAAACCAGGTGTGAACATTGCGGTCTTTCCTTGTTCAGGGCCGACCAAGCGAGCGATCATGACTCCTCCACGTCTTGAGGCACCCCAGAATGCAGAATGAGATGGTCTTTCTTGCGAGTCGCTTCAAGGCACTCCGCTCAGGGCTGCCGGCGGCGGACATTGTCCGTTAGCGCCGCTGGCTACAGGCAACGCGCGATTGATTGCCCGCCCGAACGCCGTCCAACGAGGGTCGCACTTGCTGCCACGCCAAGCGGCGCGTGGCGACGGCCTTGCCACTGGATCGACCATTCATGTCACGACTGCGCTCCTGCATGATGTTTGTCGCCGTGCTCGTGCTGCTCGCAAGCGGCGCGTGTCAGGCAAAGCACGACCTGGAATACGTGGCGGAGCACTTGCCCGAAGTTGCGATGGACAATCGCTATGCGACGTTGCCGCTGTGGGGCGCCGCGTTCGGCGCAACACCTGCGTGGGGCGGCGCCTTGCAGGGTGCGTATTCGCGCACGCAGGTCGGCTCGCTGGCCATCGATGGGCCGCTGCTGGCTGCAGCATTGCAGCGCACGCTGTCGGATGACTGGAGCCTCAGCGCTTTCGGTTTTTACGATCGTCTCGCGCTGACCGGCTCGCGCGAAGCTCGGCCGCTGCAGACATTGTTTGCACCCAGCACCCCACTGCAACGGCCCGTCGACGCCGAGTTCACGGGCCTGGACGGCACCGCGCGAAACTTCGGCGCGGGCGCGGCGGTTGCGTGGCGTCGCGATGGCGGTTGGCTGCGCGCGCATCGCTGGATTGCGGGTGTGCTGTGGCAACGCGTCGAGCTGCACAACTATGAATTCAACTACAGGATTCTTGCAGGATCGCAGGCCGGCACTACCGGCCGGATCGATTTCGATGCTGACTATGCGCACGTGGCGCCTTTCCTCGGACTCGAAGTGCCGCGCGACTTCGGCAATTGGACGCTGACGGCGCACGCGCTGCTCGCCTATCCGCTACCGCGGCGCGGCGTGGCCGGGCACATTACCGGGCCCGGCTTCGACATCGCAGGCGACACCGAGCGCGCCGACAACGGTAAGCATTTCGGCGATCCATCGGTGACGCTCGGGCTGAATGTGCAGTACCGTCCCGCGCACCTCAGCGTGGATCTGGGCTCGCTGCTTTCCCAGGCGCTGATCGAACCGGTCACTCATCCTGGGGTCGACCGGAACCTGCTGGTGTCAATCACCTGGGCGTACTGAAACGTCGTCGAGAATCCTTGCTCGCTGGTTCCAGCCCTGCGGTGAGCCCGACTAGTGGTCGGTGTGGTCGCGCCGCGTTCACGGCAACTCGATCACGATCGCTCCATCGGCGAACTCGACGCTGGGCTGCACGGGAAACGCCTGCTTCAGCGCCAGCATGCTGGCTACATCGCCGTCGAAGGTGATGCGACAGCCCGGCGCGGCGATTCTCCTGATCACGTCGATATTGTTCGGACCCAGGTTGAGCGGTATGCCACGTAAGCAGATATCGCCGGCTGACTTGTTGGGTATGAACACCGAGGGGTCCGCATCTTCCGTCCACGGCCTGAATTGCGTGCGGCTTGCCAGGTTGTTGCGGAACGCGGAATGCGGCAGCGACGGTGTGTAACTTTCGAAACCGGGCGTTTCCCCCTCGCCGCCCAAGTTGATCTTGCGCTTGCCGGGAATGTTCTTCGGATTGACCGGTCGTCCGCCGGTGAGGCCGCCAGGCACACTGCCGTCCGCACCATCGGCCGAGAGCAGGCCTTTCGAATCCGGGCGGGTTTTCGTCAGCGGCTGCGTCTGCTGGCCGACAAGGCGAACCAGCTTCGGCGCACGCACTTCGATGGCAATGGTGTGCAGAGAAGTGCCTTTGGCGTTGGATGCGTGCACGAAAGCATTGCCCGGGCGGTAGCCATCGATGCTGATCCCTTGAATGTTGTTGGTGAGCTGCACAGTGCCGCCGAGACTCAACGTGGCATTGTCGATCGGACCTCTCGGATCGGGCACGAGCCGAATGACCGGATTGGGATCGCTGGTATCGAATATCTGGCAGGTCTGCGGATGGTCCATCGCGTTGGTGCCGCCGACAAGCAACTCGTTGTTGCAGGTCACGACGCCACCCTTGCCGTTCCTCACCAGCAGCGAACCGGTGGTGCGCGGCTCCAGCCGCACCCGCGTGAATGGACCGACTGCGTTGGGGATATTCGGATCGATGTCCGCGCTGAATTTGAATGCCAGCAGCAACGTGCTGCGCCTCGCCACGGTGGTGGCCGAGACCAAGCCGCTGGCGCCCGGCGAGATCGGCTGAATCCTGATCGGGTCGCCGGGCGCGCGCTCCGCTGCGAGCATCTCCTCATCGAGCGCCGCTATGGTCATCTTGCCGACGATGTTGTCGGCCTGCGACTGATAACTACGATTGATGATCTTGCGCTTCTTCTTGTACGCCAGCACCGCGCTGGCCGTGGCCGGGCCGTACGCCGAATCCGCGTCGAGCGACGCACCATCCAGTTC
>Ga0307509_10010325_pt1 | contig 11467 bp, 8 predicted proteins | sample 10_EM_MG_FD_202245 | JGI IMG/M metagenome (GOLD analysis project Ga0307509, IMG submission 202245) | Populus trichocarpa ectomycorrhiza microbial communities from riparian zone in the Pacific Northwest, United States - 10_EM | ecosystem: Host-associated > Plants > Roots > Unclassified | place... | reverse complement strand
GATTAAGTGCTACCTTGTGGACAAGGTGGTTGATCTCAGCATCTGATTTCTGAGAGCTGCTGGTATTTTGCCAGTTCATAAGAAGTTCAGTGGTCTTGTTACTATATCCAGAGGCTTTGACTGCATTGTCTGGAAGAGTTGAAGGCATGCTGTTGATGTCATGTGAATGATAAAGGTCTTCAGGCAAGAGCAAGGCATCAGGGTCATAGAAAGGTCAGTATAGATATTTCTTTCACATTCCAAATACATTTGAAGCCCAGGCCATTGATAAAGGATTCCAGACAATCAGAACTACATGCTGAATCAAGGAAGCTGGAGCTGATAGTGAAACAGCAGGTGGCATGCCTTCTGGATACATGTCGTGATACTTGGCTGGAGAGGTCTTGTCTGTGTCCCACATTTTCCAAGCAGAATCAGTCAGAACCGCTCAGATTCCAATCAGAATCTGATCAGAAATTCTGGAACACAGTACCACCCAAATAGTAGGAAATTTGTCTAATCTGTCTGACTGGACCACTTGGAATTATTTCTGACCAGTTTCTGATTGGAACCAAGCAGTTCCGACCAGTTCAAACTAACACTCCCACCTTTCCCCCAGTCCAACAACCTGTTTCCCTCCACGGAAAACACGCTAACACGCCACCCCTACGCCTCCCACAGCCCACGCAACCTGTCCCTCTGCCAACATGTCTCAAACACTAGAACATGCCTTCCCTCTCTCCTCCCTCATCCCAAACACCAGAATGCACCCTTGTGGGCATGTTCTTCGTGTCTGGGTGTCCCTCTGCTCCTTCCTCCACCTCCTACCACCCAGACACGAAGAACGCAACCTTGAACCACCTCAACACAAGTATTTCATCATTGAAATGGTAGACTGTATGCAGAACAATCTGACCAGGCAATTTCTTCTTCTTGAACACACAATACTTCACAATGATTGCACTGAAGACACTGAGGCACAATCCACTACGACTGCCCCCCAACTACTTGGAGTGCAAGGGATCACAAAAAATTTCCAATCTTCAAGATCTTCATCTCTCTTGACCTGAGCAGAGGAAAAGGGCATTCACATCCTATTCTCATGTGTCTACGGTCTCCTAAATTGTCAGTATCTGATAGTGCAACTTTGGCCACAACTAAAGTTGCTTATGCGATATCAGAATCTCTTAATAAACTCGACAAATGCAAGGCCTCAGATTGGTTTTTGGGAGAAAGTTATGTTGACAACAAGTGGTATGCGTCTGGGTGATATATGAAGCAACTCAAATCCAACTGCCTAAAGTTTTTCAAGTTGGTCATTCTCACCCATGTGGTGCATAGGGAGGGATCCAAGCATTTGCGTCTCAAGAACAATTGCTTTTGGTTTGCCACCACACTTTTCAATCTCATTATATTACTCTTTAGTAACAACATGTTGCCTTTAACCCCAGAAGATGCTGTCAGGGAACAAAGATATTTGCTGCACAATCTCAATATTATAAATATGACTGGATGTTGAATGGGTCTAAAAGTTACCATCTCCAACCAAAAAGAAATATCTGCCATTACAACTGTAGCTATGGCCACCTGAAGTGATAAAACTCTGGAAACTGGCACATTTGTTCCATGTATCCAGACAGGCAGTTTGCAGTCAGCCAGCTGGATTTTTAAAAAAGGAAAATTTTTCGAAGTTGATATATGTTGGAAGTGTGACTGCTTACTGACAGTCAATCCAAAAATAGAACATTTTAGGTTTATTTACAAACTAAATTTGTCAGTTGTGACTAGTAGTTCACATCTTTATTTGTTATTTGATTTTATTTGAGGCCAGAAAATCATGTTTTCAGACTCTGAGCATGTAAAAATAGCCAAATATCACATGCTGTTCTATCATTAGTTTATATTTACAAAATTATGGAATCAGTATTTTGCATTCTCATCAACAAGAGCAGCTAGTTGTATGATTTTACTAGATCAGGAAAGGCTTTCCAATAGCAATTTTTACTCTAAAAATTTCCTTTTATGATAATTGACTGCTGGCTCTGAAAATGTATTTTGGGTTTATCTTACTATTTATAACATCTTGTCACATGATTTTACTACTACTTCTAGAGAGCCCTGATATAGGCCTACCAAATCATAAAAATTCATTTTCTGCAAATTGTCCCACCTTCACACTCACAAGTACTCAGCCAAGCTCTTCCTTCCTTTCTTTCTTCTTTCTTGCTCTCTGCTGTACTGTCTTGGATTCAGATTTCTATGTTTCCAACAAATGTATTGCTCCCAGTCATGTACCTGTTGTGTTGTGATTCCAAGCTATTGAACAGTTGCCATTGATATTAATGATTGAAGCTTTTGTAGTACGTTTTAGTCTGCATCATGTTTAGAATGGAAAGAGAATTCTTTTTGAATATGGACGTTACAAGTCACTGATATTTCTCAAGAGTCATAACGAGTGTCAAGTGAAGTTTGGCATTTGAAACTGGTAGATCTCATGATCCACTGAACACCATCAGTTTGACATGTCCAGAGTACTGAAATATTTATTGCTGAAATGGAGTAGCGACGGACTGTCTAATTGATACATTTGGGGTGTAAAAGCTTGTTCAGATGCGGTCTGATGCAGGATATTTACACACAGCTTTTGTCAGCTCAGCAACTGAGTTTGAAAACTTGTTATCACTGATCACTGATCATCACAATCAATAGATGATCTACAGCAATGGTGCCTTTGCCAATTCATGGTACTTGTTACCAGCATCATTCTTGCTGTCACAGCAAGTCTACTTGAACCTTTTTATCAAAAACCTGAACCATGTCATATATCCATTCTCACAGGTGAGGGATGCCAGTGGGTGCTAGAACTGCTTTCTGGTCATTCAGAGTGTATCTGTTGTGAACTCAGTGTCTCTTATGATGTCTTTATAGAGCTCATTTCTGAGCTTTACAAAATAGGGCACACCAGCTTGAAATATGTTTCACTTGAAGAACAGTTGGCAATCTTTTTGTGCTACTGTGTTACAGGCTTAACTATTCAGCATGTTGGAGAGAGATTTCAAAGATCAAATGAGACAATTTCATGGTAGGGCCTAGTTGCTTTTCTTTGTTAGTCTGCTTATATTTATACAGTTATTTTCGAAAAATGCTTTTAATTTTTTCTGCACCACCATTTTATACAACATATGTACATCTATCAACTAAAGGCGATTCTCCCCCATTTGCAATCTGGAACAATCCAAAGTTTTGGCCTTTTTTCAAAGATGCCATTGGCACATTGAATGGCAGCCATATTCACAGTTCCCCTTCTGCCTCAGAACGTGCATCATCTTGAAATTGCAAAGGTTTTGTCTCACAAAACTGTCCATTTGCTTGCAACTTCTTTCTCAAATTTGTCTATGCACTCACTGGATGAGAGGGATCTGCTCCAGATGCCTGAATTTATGCAAAAAAGCATATTCCTCTCTGGAAAATTCAATGAAAATTATTTAGTGAAGATCAATTTGATTAGCTATGAAAAATTTATAATAGATATTTTATAGAAAACCCAATTTTCAAGCACATTATCCCATTTCAGATATACAAAGGTACATATTTTATTGACTAGACCACTAAAAATAATATTTACATACTAATAGACATTTATGGAAAATGTTGAACCCATTTACTGTTTTCAATCTGCAACTCAAAATTCTTTAGTTATATATTTGTTAGTCAAGTAAAGTTTGAACAAAACTGGTAATGGATTTGATTATTTGCACAATAGAATAAGTAATAGCAAAGGCAATAAGACATTATGGCAATGGATAAAAAAATTATTTATTAGTATATTTTAATCAAGACAAAAGTTATAAACAAATTTGATATTTCGTTTTGAGACAATAACCAATTTGGCTGTTTGTTCTATGGAAAGAAAAAGACAAGAAGAAATAATTTTTTTACCCATGTATTTCCAGGCCTGTCAAAGCAAAATGAAAAGAACATGTTGTTCCACTGCATAAATACAATAACCAGCACCTGCCATGTGAATGACAGGTGCTGGGCATCAACTTGCACAGTGGCTTGATCAGCTTTGATTCAAAATCCTGCTGAGGTAATGTGAGTTGCACTCATGATCTGAATCATCACCGCACCTTGACCGCGCCACCTCTTTAATGCCCTCACATACAAGTTAGATGGCTGAAACTGAACTATTGACCATCTGCAAGTTCAAGAAGAAGTTCATTGATTGCAGGCTCAGTGGCTGCGTATACAGGTTGTATCAATTTTTCAATAGGAATCACTGCTGGCTACTTTGGTAAATTGCACCGTATTGCCTCCAAGTTCAACAATCTCGAGACTATGTCGTGCTCTGTTTTTGAGATTAATGGTGAAAATCCAATCTTTCAGCTAATACAGAAGCACCCCTGAATGTCGAATCCATCAAGAAGAATGTTGGCACTTCATCAAAACCCATCGCAGTGAGTTCACATTCACCCATTCTTGAGGGTGCAATCAACCCGGCCCTAATCTTGACCAGATCAATTCAGTCAAACTCATTAGTGGAGTTCTCATGTCCCCAGCCATCTGAAACCCATCCGACACTGAGGGTGAAAGAGGATTGAAACCCTCAAAGGGCAAACACCACCACATGCCACCACACTCTCCACCAACCATTGACCAACAAGGTGCACAAAGCTGTTGTCTTTGCATATGTGATCTCCTTTAATTGAGGCCCTCTCCAACTACTTTCTTGAGATCTCCAATCTTCAACGCATCTAGTGGGATGAGGCCTCTTTCCTATCCACTTCACACTTCTTTCCTCACAAGCGCAACTATCTCTTCCAAGTATGCCAGCTTTTGTCATCGATAAGGTGTTGGCCTGTTTCTTGGATGTCCAGGACCAGGAAAGAGGTCCTCCATCCTTCATGGGCATGTAGCCCTCCTGTAAGTCACTTTCTTCATCTCCACTTCTAGGCCTTGTAAATCGTGTTTCGTGGTGTCCAAATGTGTCGCACCCTCCATGTACTTTCTTGGATTGACCCAGGAAGTTCCTCCTTCTCCTCTGGATTTATCTGAGGAAGGTTCCTCAAGAAATTCTGGGGTTATTGTGTCAATCACAATCGAAAATGCATCGTCTGGCTTCAGGGTGTGCATGAAGGGGCCAATTCCCTCTCAATATGGGCAGTTCTTCATTTTCACAATTCCGGCTAGACTGGAGGGTGACCCTTTGATAAGGTTACATTAGGGTCCATCGGCGTTGGGCTCAGCACCTTCAAAACTGAATCGCAAGGGGATCGGATTGGTGTAGGGTTGCTTGGATGGGAAGGTAGGGCCAATTTCAAGATCGCACTCAATTGTAATGCCCTGGTGAGTTATTTTGTCCCTCTCCCCTAGTCCCTCTACTAACTCTTCATTTACCTGACAGCCATCCTTGTTCACTGCCAACTTTGTGTTGTCCTCTGCCTTGGAACTAACTTTGTGATGTTCCACCACCTCAAGACTGACTTTGGGTCATCTTGCCAGGTCAAATTCTATCGTGTTCACCCCTTTTGGACACTCAACCATGGTTGAGGTGCTGTGTTTTTCAGGGTTGACAGATTTGGGTCCCCTCATCTCCTCTTTGTAGGAGGATTCCAGGTCCTCTGTGTTCATCACAGCCACTGCCCAGTCAATCTTGTCTGCACATTACCATTCTCACCATTGACAGCCGCAACATCATTCTTTCCCTGTGCCTCTGGTTGTGCCAGAGGCAGCTCAATTCCTCTTGGGGTAGTCAGATCCTTTTCATGGTCTATGAGTTGTTCATTGGGATCTTCAGTAACAATTCCAGATTCACCAATTTCAATATCGGCGGTGTCTTGTTCAACTTCCAATCAACATTGATTGCAGGCTCATTTGTCAAAACCCAGGCACAATGAATTCACATTTGCCCATTCTCAAGTGCACAACCAACCTGGCCTTAACCTTGACCAGATTGATTCAGTCGAACTCATTGGTGGAGCTCTCGTATCCCAGCCATCTGAAACCCATCACAGACAAGAATAACTAAGCAATTTTCCACTGAAGGAAGATCAAAACCCCTAATGCCCTCAAAGTGCAAACTCGACAACACCTCGTCTTCAATCCAAAATCCTTCGAAAACACATTCTGGAGGCCTCTCAAGGTGCATGATATCACCCAGGGGTAAGTCCTTTCCTTCCATATGTGTTCAACACACAAACTTGACCATTTCCATAACTTCCTGCAGATGCTGACTGACAGAATGCAACCCTGATAACAGGGTGTGCAGCTTCTTGTGCTTCGAAAATTTTGCTGGGAGGATGTTCGAAAACACCAGAGGGTCATACCAGGTGTGCCATATTGTCCAAAGTGAGTTTTCCACCTCTGTATGTGCTTTCCACAACCTTCTGACCCTTCTCATAGGTCCCAACAACCAAAAATGCTCAAATCACATGTAGGTAGTACTCACATCATAACAGGTCTTAAGATATTCGGAAACCTTCATGCAACCTACAGGAAAGCTTTTGCGACAGGAGGGAAATTTGGAGCAGGGGTCTTCATAGTGGCCAGTAAGTCCATTGTCTTGGCTTGATTGTCTTCCTTGCCTTCGAGACTGACACATACTCATTGCAGATCATACAACCCTCTTTCAGCCTAGGTTCCAACTTCATTTCAAAGCTGTGAAACCACCAATCTTATTTTTTGGGGCCCTTGAAAATCTGTGAAATAACGCAACCCCTGACAATGCAGTCTAACGCCTTAAGCGATGATCCTTACCAGAAAACTTTCTATATACAAAAAGCTTGGGCAATAAAGTTCTGTGCGTTTTCATTTGATGTAACATTTCTCTGGCTTGGAGTCGTTGGTTAGATTCCCACTATACAAATTTAAATTGCCTGGCAAGTCCCGGCTCCCCTTACAAAACATGCAACTAGGTCTTCATGTACAAATTTTGAATTCCGTGAAGCATGCTGGCCAAATGCAAATCACAAAGCCTAAACAACTGGAAATCAGTATAATCTCTGTGAAAGCTCAGCCTGATAGAGCTTCTTGAATTTAAAACCTTTTAATTCACAATAGCACCGCTTTGAGGCCTCATGCACACAGAACCTATAAAATGGCTCTTCTTCTCTATACTGCAAGTCAAGTACAATGAGTTTTGAAAAGGTGGATTATCATTTAATATGACTCAATGAATTCTTAATTTAATTTGATTCCAGGACTGCTCTCTGGTTGTCAATGAATTCATGTCGTCTTTAGAACAAGATGCCAGGAACCTTGAAATAGCACTCAGCCAAAGGCCAACCGTATATCGCAAATTCTGTCTCAGGCTCCTTCTGGTGCGACAAGAAGGACCACATTGTCAAAATTCTCACTAATGTTATAGAACTTTACGGGAGACCAGTGCATCTCATATCATTACTATTTTTTCTTTCTGACTTCTTCCTTAAGTCCAAAGCCCTGGCAAGGGTTCTTATTGACTGCATTGTCAGTGAACTGTGCCTGTTCCTAAAGCAGAGGCTATCCTGCATTCCATTTATATTAGTGGAACTGACAGTTGGCAGTTTGTGTTACAAGCTAATGATTATTGAGAACAAGACAACAAACAATGCACTTGGCCTAACAGGGCATCTGGACTACACACTTTTAACTTTGCTGCTTGGGCTGACAGACCTGGCTAATAGTATAGGGTTAGAGAACCTGGAGGTGGAACGAGGTAGACAATTCCACAAATTTCTTTTGTCTTGTCTCATTTTTGAACAAGGGATCGAAGTCACACCAAAGCAAATAAGCCTGGACACTTTGCTTGAAATACCTTGAACTTCCAAAGTTGCAAATGACACCAACTATTTGAATTTTACGACTGTAGAGGCAAAAACTCATGGCAAGGCACTGAAGTCATAAAAAAAACATGTCATTGGACAACAGCTAGCTGTGTAAGTTCTTTAATTTGTGGGTGGTTGATCACAAACTCATATTGCTTTAGCATGGAGAAGACTGGGCAAGTTTTCAAGTTTATATATTATAATGTCTTACAGCTTGAGTCCAGGGGGTTATGAATGCAGTGGTGTATTATGAATGGAGTCGAATGGCTCTTTGGAATCCTTCGAAAACAGGGTGAAAGCTTTGAAAGTATCCGCATTGACAAGCCAATTGCCTTCAATCTCTCCTTGAAAGACACAAGCAATATTGAACTTATAATGAAATATACGGTATTCTGGGTAAGAATTCTCTGCATCATCGCCTTTAATCTCAAAATCCCAGGCATATAATTCTGAGAAGAGTATTGACAGGGTATCCAACTACTGTATGTAATGGAGTTGTTCGTGAGATAATGAAACTGTTGCTACACAATGGCAGAAAGAGTTGCGCCCAGCTAAGAACTGTTAATTATGAATCAACTAGTATGCTGCTCTCAGTGTCGACACCATGTGGGAGCTGATTACATAACCAGATTTACAGGTTTCTTTTTTCTCCCTAGTCAACAGCCTTCTTAGATTGGCACAACCTGCAAGAGGTGTTCTGGCCCAAAGGGACATGTTGCCCTCTGTAAGGTAGTGGACGTTCATATTCGACAAATGTCACATGACAGCTAAAAAAGGAAATTATTCTATAATTTCACGTTTTATACACAACTATGTTATTTAATGACAATCAGATCCCAGAGAAACATTGAAAATAGTCTAATACATCCTTCTATAAAAATTTCAAGCAATAGGACAAGATTTGGCCAACTTGAAAGGCCAGGAGTCAGTAGATTGCATTTTGGTTATAACTAAGCAACAAGTGAGGATTTCCTGAAATCTAAGACACAGCTATATAGATATAATCAATATCTACAATCCTCTGGGAACCAATTCTCATTAAATGTTGTAGTTGTGTATAAAATGTGAAATTATAGAATTATTTCCTTTTTTAGCGGTCATGTGACGTTTGTTGAATATGAATATCTGCTACCTTACCATCAAGCCTGCTTCCCCACCAAAGAGTCATTGGAGCAGTTTGACGACGGAGATATTTCAAGCCCTTCAGAGTGCTTACTGGAATGGGCTGCTTAGCACCTCAAAGCCCTCCGCATCTCTCTGGACACTGCTGAGAGTGAGGATGATGATAATATGGATGCATAGGCAGTGTGGATATTAGATTTCTCAGTAAATTTACATTTTTTGGAATAAATGCAGTTCGGTTCAGGGTTTGGATGCTGTGACAATGGAACTGGACCATTTGGAGAACCAAACCACACACGTTCGCCAAATTTGCCTGAACTGGACCATCAGTTCTGTTCATGGTTCTACAAAAGTGCTCAAAGAACCAGACTGAACTGGACTTTGACACCACTATACATGATGGCTCAAAGACTTTTCCCAATTTAGTGATGTGATGGGTGGCACAATTGGGTGTATATGTTGGTATATCAACCTTATCAATCTGTTGCGATATCTGTGGTGCGTCTTCACCACGAGGTTACACAGATACATGTTTTGACACACATTATACACACCTTCTTAATAGTGTCCCCAAGATGTAATGAGGCATATCAAGGACTATGCACTTTCCTCAAGCCAGTTCATTCCAACAATTGTCAACTGTGTGTGTGTTAGAAAATAATCCAGCTAAAAGTGTATTGATAGACCCACTTCTGCCAGTGTTGTGCAGAGTTGAACACACTTGGGAATTTTGGCCAAACCAAATTTAGAAGTGGAACAGTCAGCATAGACCTGAAGCAGGAAAGATGCGGGACTTTGGCACTTTGGCATCACTTTTGAGGTGGTTGCCTTCTAGACTTATAACCAGTCAGAGAATGAGGACAGGTTGGAGCAGCCTGAGTGTTGTCATGACCCAGGTCTGACAAGGTCAGACCCTGACCCCTCATCAACTGACCTGACATTGATTGACCAGGTCATGATCAGTCAAGGTTTGTGAGAAATTTCCATATTTGATGTTATGCCGTGCAACAAAGTAGTATCGCACAGTAGTGGACAAAAATTATGTTGTAGTCTACTGTTTTTATGAAAGCTGGTATCGTCAGAGCATCAGGGACTTTGTCAGGAAGGTGCAGTACATCGACTGGCCAAGATTGGGGGGGAATTAATGCATGCTGCATAAAATTCATAAGAGGTACAAAAAATTTAAAGTCAGTACTACTCATTTTGTGCTTTCCAATCTGCATCTGTGTGGTTACCACTGGTGCTGCTAATTGCTGCCAGAGTAGTTCCTGGTTGCTATGAAAAAGAAGGCCATCAGTAAAAAAAATAACCCCAAGCCAACTCCAAGCCCAGTGTTTCAACATGATGTTAGAATCTCTGAAGGCTTGGGTTGTGTGAGCATGTACGATGTGCCACCATCGCCCTTTGTTTTTTTAATACTTATGTAGTCTTTATCAAGTCTTTCTCTGTTTGCCTCAGGAGCTCACCTGTAAGGGCTACTGCAGTTGGGCGGGCGCGGAGCGGAATGCAGAGCGGAACGCGATACTAGCAGGGGATCCAAAGAGGAAAGGATAAGGATCCACCTGCAGGTGCGGCCTAATATATGAAATAATGGATATAAGAGATAAGTCCGAAATTAGTAAATACGTGTAAGGTACAGCATACGTGTCGTGTCAACGTGTCATAAGCGGAAGGCAGGTCGGAAGGGAAGCGGGTCGGGAGCGGGTGGTGTACGACGTCATGCGACCGAAGGCATTGCGGAAGAGAGACAAGATGGTGGAAGCGGAAGGGGTTCCCCTTACAATCACCCCCCCTCTAGACGAGCATCGACTCGATGCAGAGGAGAGTGGAATTGGACGGAAAGGGATTGAGCCGAAGGTTAGGGCGCAGATGCGTCGTGGGGCTCCCGGGTTCCTGGTGTGGAATTCTGTTACCTTTTCTGGGGCATGGGCGAGGTTCTCCGAGTATTCCCAGGTGTTTCCCTCTATTCCGTAGCCCTCCCATATGACTAGGTATTGGAGCTTCCGTCGGAACATCCTACTGTTCAGGATTTCTTCCACAATGTACTCCTCTTCTCCATCTACGAGTTCCAGCGGTGGTGGTGGGTTCCGACATCTCCTGACGATCGGATCGTCGGGAGCGGGAGACAACTTCACAACATTAAAGACTGGGTTCAGGCGTCTCATCGGGGGAGGGAGGACCAGGCGGTAGGCGTACCTTCCGACGCGTCTTTCGACCAGGTAGGGGCCTAGGCGGCGGTGCGAGAGCTTCTTCGACGGGCGGGTGGTCTGGATGTCTTCGGAGTCAAGGTAGACCATGTCGCCGGGAGAGAAGGTCGGTGCGGGAGAGCGATGGTGGTTGTAGTATTGCGCCATATCGTCCTTCGCCTTGGCCAGCGCCAACTTGGCTTCTTCGAGGGTGTCCTTCATCCGGTTCATGAACTCATTAACTGCTTCAACGCGGGACAGAGGTTGATGCGGTGAAGTGCTTGCTGCGTAAGTGACTGTGAAACTAACCAAAACTAACTCAAAGACAAACTTCGAGTGAGCTAGCTAGCAGGACAGGCAGACAAAGTGACACCT
>Ga0307509_10010324_pt1 | contig 11469 bp, 4 predicted proteins | sample 10_EM_MG_FD_202245 | JGI IMG/M metagenome (GOLD analysis project Ga0307509, IMG submission 202245) | Populus trichocarpa ectomycorrhiza microbial communities from riparian zone in the Pacific Northwest, United States - 10_EM | ecosystem: Host-associated > Plants > Roots > Unclassified | place... | reverse complement strand
ATATTCCTCAAACGCAATTTGCCGCAGCCTCGGTTCCGGGTGGTTATCCAACCGATAATACTACCAGTCCCAATAGCTATGTAGCCAGGGTAAATGGCAGCGGCAATAAGGTAGGCCCGGCCCTGGTGCTAAAGGTAATGAGTGGCGACAAAGTAGACATCGGTGTTAAATCGTTTTACCGTCCGCAGGGCAGCGCCGGCGGCAACAATAGCGTCATCAACGATATCCTGGCCTCACTGGCCACCGGCATAGTTGGAGCGGTGGGTGATGCCAAGGGCAGTTTGTCGCAGTTGAATAATACAAGCACCAGCCCTATGCTGGGCGCATTAAACAGTTTCAGAACATTGAACAACCCAGACCCTTCGGGTAAACCCAAAGCCTACCTGAACTGGATATTGCTCGACGAGCAGTTCAACTACACTGGGGCTTCCAGCGGGGCTATACCGGTAGGTAGTTCGGATGTGTTGAATACCCTGGCCCAACAGGGTATCCCCATCACAAAAAACGGTTTTTTATATGTATATGTCAGCAATGAAACCCAAAACTGGGATGTGTTTTTCGACAACCTGAGCGTAAAATACTATACCGGGCCAGGGCTGGAGGAAACGCATTATTATCCTTACGGGCTTGTTATGAGCAGCATATCCTCTAAAACACTATCATTCGGAAGTCCCATCAACAGAATGAAATACAATGGTAAGGAAGAACAGCGACAGGAGTTCAGCGATGGCAGCGGGTTAGAGTTGTTGGATTTTGGTGCAAGGATGTACGATCCCCAGATTGGAAGATGGCATACCATGGATCCGCTATCCGAAGTCAGCAGGAGGTGGAGCCCATATAGTTATGCATACGATAACCCGGTAAGGTTTATCGATATTGACGGAATGGTACCAGGTGATTCATCTAAGTTCAATGCGGTGAAAGGTTATGGCTCTGTGGTTGTGGCCGATAGGGATCCCGGCCAATTGTCTGGTGCTTTGAAGAAAGCAGGTGTTAGCAAGGAACAGTCGAACGCACTAATGGGAGATTATAACGCTGACGGAAATTATGGTGGTGCCAACACGATAGTGAACACCACGACGACTGAAACCACGACATCCAAGGAGAATGAAAATAAGACAGAGGAGACTGTAACGCACACTACTACTACCACCACGGTTAAAATCGAAGTGGGTGCAAACGGACCTTTGGTGAAAGGACGCCCGGGAACCAGCAACTTAATCTATAATATGAACGGAAGTACAGCAAATAATCAAGCAGTAACTGTTACCGACGGAAGCTCTGTTGCTGTAAAAGTGAATGATATTACCGCGACTGGCAATTCGTCGAAGGCTGTGACAACCGGCACAACAAACACTGCAGGCGTCAGTATGGGCACTTCAACAGCCGCAAGCACCTATACAGCACCATTGATGTTCAAAATAACTCTTCAGACGACAGTAAACCAGACATCGGTCACTTACTACTCAAACGCGGCGGGCGCCTACACGGAACCGACGACAAATAAATATTCAACAAAAAATACATCTTATTCCGATTCCAACAATTTCAGTAGGGTTAGGTTGGTAAAAATAAGTGATTAGAATACCCCTATGCCACTGCCGGCTGTTCATATCGCCAGCTTATCCAGGAAATCTCCCTTCCTCCGTTGGGAGATTTCCAATTCGGTACCATCGGTCATGACCACATATCCGCCCTTGCCTTTTACATAGCTTTTTATCAGCTGCATGTTGATGATAATGCTGTTGTGGATACGGCAGAAATTGTTCATGAACAGCAGGTCTTCGTAATGCCCGAGCCTGCGGGAAGAAATAAGTTTTGATTGCTGGCTGAGGTAAAAAATAGTATAAGCGCCGTCAGATTTGCACCAAACGATGTCCGACAGGGCCACGAACTCATAGCCATTAAGGGTAGGGATACCTATTTTTTTCTCCTGCTCCTTCCGTTGCGACAGGTTCAGGAGCAGGCTGTCGATTGTATTGTACCGGGTCTTTTCCGTGAGTCTTTTCCGCGCCCGGCCAACCGCCTCTTCAAACTCGTCAATGCCGATGGGCTTTAACAGGTAATCGACGGCCGAAAACCGGAATGCTTCCAGCGCATAATTGTCGTAAGCGGTAATGCATATCAGCTCAAAATCCCTCGACGATAATTGTCGCAATACATCGAAGCCGCTGCCATCGCCTATCCGGATATCCAGGAAAACAAGCCGTGGCGCGGTGGCTTCTATCAGTGCTATGGCTTTGTTGGTATGGCCGGCCGTGCCGCATAATTCAAGGTCGCTGGCAAACCGTGTAATCATATCCTGTAACACGTACAGGCTTTTCTCGTCGTCTTCAATGATAATGGTTTTGATAAGCATGGTTAGTCGGTTATAATGGGAAAAGATATGTGAACAATGGTGCCTGTTTCAGTATGCCCTGGTGCGCGTTTATCGTGTACCTGTAATACTATTTTCTGCTTTTGCGTAGAATTGATGGTGCTGATACGGCTCGCGGTAATGCCGGCGCCCATCGACATATAACCCGGCGGCGCCGTTCGATTGGCCGATATAGAAGCGTCAATCCCGGGCCCGTTGTCTTCAATTAAAAAATCAATGTAGTTGCCTGTTCGTTTTATCACAATGGTGAGCAGCCCTTTTTTCGTCTCCTGGCAGGCAATGCCGTGTTTAATAGCGTTTTCAACATAGGGCTGTACAATCATCACCGGGATGGTCTGGCTCTCCTGTTTCAGGTCTTCCGTTGCAAGGATTTGGTATTCCATCCTTTCTCCCAGTCGCAGCTTTTCCAGCTCAAGGTATAATTCGAGTATTTTAATTTCTTCGCGCAACGAAATGAAGGAATCGGTGCTGTGTTGCAGGATTTGCCTGATGAGGGTTGAAAATTTATGGAGATAATTATTCGCCTTGCGGGTATCGGCGCGTACTATATGGTATTGAATGGACGTAAGGCAATTAAAAATAAAATGTGGGTTCATTTGTGCCCGCAACGCCATCATCTCCAGGTTGTGCATCTTCTTTTTAAGCTGGTATTCCTTTTCTTTTCTTCGCTGCAGCCGGCCATTATATGTATAAAAAGAAAAGCCGAACAAAAGCGCCATTGCCAGGTAGGAGAATAACCGGAATCCTTTGGTTTCCCAAACCGGGGGATTGTTGATAATGACTATTTTCTTAGGCTGATTACTTCTGTTTCCCCACCTGTCTACCGACCGCCCTTCAAATGTAAACCTGCCGTAAGGCAGGGTGGGGAATTCTATGATATTGTTGCTGATGCTGCTCCAGCTACTGTCCAGCTCCAAAAGGCGGTATTCATATTGTATTTGCCTCCCGCTGCGATAAGAAATGCCGGATAGCTCGATGAGTAATTTACTCTTCTTATAATTTGTTTCTATCGTATCTGTTACAGGAACGGATTCATTGCCCGCTATGATTTTGTTGATATTGATGCGTGGATTCAAAACCGGGTGGCTGATATAATCTTTCGAAAAGAATGAAATGCCGCTGGCTGTGGCGGCCCAGATATAATTGCCAGCGGGCAAGGTCCGGTTTACGTTGTTCGTGGTAAGGCCGTCCTCTTCTGTTATATTGGAAAGGGAATAGGAGATCCGGCTATTGTTCCAGCTATAATCTATTCTCGAAATCCCTTTATCTGTAGAAACCCAGGCTGTATTGTGTTCAAAAGAAACCTGCTTACACATATTGCTCGCGATACCCTGTTCCTTTTTAATGACTGTTATGTGATTGTCTTTCAGGATTACAACGCCCTGCTGTGTAGATGCCCAGAGCGAAGAGTCGGGCGCTATGTCAAGATGGTTGATAATTCCGGACAGTTCGGGGTATTGTAGTCCCAGGCAGCTAAATGCATTGCCTGCATACACATATGCCCCATGCAGCGTGCCCCAAAAATATTGCCTGTTTATATGCGTTATACAAGTGGCGCGTTCATAAAACAACGCTTTTTTCAGGCCCGATGCTATGTTAAGTAACTCAACACTTGAAGACATTCCGGCCAGTATGCTCTTGTCGGGCAATACATTTAACTCTTTTATAGAAATTGGTATTAAGATGGTATTGCCCCCTGGCGAAAATATTTTCAGGCCCTGGTCGGTGGCAGCCAGTAAACTGTCGCCATGAAAGGGCCATACATCCAGGATGCGATTATTTTTGTTCTGGATTGCCCACCTCTCAAAACACTGGCTGCTTGCATCGGTAGAATTGATTGTTATAATATCGCCGCCTGCAAAGCCGGCTACCAGGTGATGGCTATCCAGGTTTCTGATGCAAAGCGCATTTTTTCCTGTTAAACCCGGGCGTGACGACAGGAAATAGAAGCATAAATTCGGAAAATAAAATACGCCATCACCATGTGTAGTTAGCCAATATCCCCGCTCCTGGTCTTTTATAATAGAGGTGCAAAAGCTCTTATCAAAAAAAGAATGAATGCTGGCATGGGTCGTTAAAAAATTTTTCACGCATAACAAACCCTGGTCCCTGGTGCAAATCCATAGGGTGGTGTCATTTTCACAATAAATGGAATTGATGTTTTTGATTACCCTGCCGCACCATTTTGTTTTTTCAGGCGAAAAAATAATGCGCATTCTTTGCATGTCGGCATAATAAATATAAAAATCCGGTGTGAAAAACAGGATGCCTCTTTTGTTTTCCATAAAACTTACAAAGTTAAAAACAGTAAAAGGCAACCAGCCTTTCCACTTTTCCCTGTTGAAATAATATCGCCTGGCAGAAGTATTGTCCTTAAGCGTCAGTTCATAGCTGTTTTTATTGGCGATTGAAAAGTAAGCGCCTATTTTACCCGCTACAGAAGCCCGGATGGCCGAAACATTGAACGGAGGCTGGGTGTCCCCTTTAATATATTCGGTAAACTGCCATTTACCCGGGATTTGAGGCGATACATAAGAGCCGAGGAGAACCTTTTTCTCTGTATTGCCTTCAGTAACCAGGGTAATAAAATTCGTAAATGGGTCTTCACATACGTTTTTAACCTGCCTGCAGGCGGGGAAGGCCGTAATAATGCCATTGTGCAAAACCGCTGGAATACCAATAAAGGAAATAAACCAGATATTGTCATATCGATCGAGATAAAGCCTGATAATATCATTATCGGGGAGTCCGTCTTCTTTATAAAAGTTGGTAAATGTGCGGCCGTCGAACCTGCTCACGCCCTGGTTGGTGGCAAACCATATGAAGCCTTTCCTGTCTTCGAGGGCCTGGTAGACAGTGGAGCCCGGCAGGCCGTCTTTGACAGTATATTGCTTGTAAGATAATTCCTGGCAATATGCAGGAATAGCTACAAGGATAAAAGGTATAAGGTTTAACCACCGCATAGAGGAAGGGTGAGGGTAATGAATCCTGGCGTGCATGAAAATAATTAAAAAAAACGAATCATGATAATTATAGGAATGCTATTTACATGTTTTTTTGTTTGATTGCCCCAAAAAACAGGCCATCGGATTTCCGATGGCCTGTTTTAGTAATAAGGAAGAATAATTAAATGATTTTCGACGCTGCACAATGCTAATCGTAATCCGACAGCCTTACGGCAAACACGCAACGGTTGTCCTCACCATACTTTTGTGTTTCATATTCGGTCAGGTTCCAGAGATAACCCGTGGTGGAATCAAAGTAGAGATCTTCCGCTCCATGCGGCCAGCGGTAACGGCTGCCGGCAGTGGTTCCGTCGTTGTAACGCACGAGGCGCGCTGTAGAGCCTTCATACGAGCTGGTGCCTGTTATGGTCATAAAGGTTTTTGTGCCGCTGCGGTATACGCCCTGCATGCCATACACATTGCCGCTGGTATTATCAATTGGCACAATCACCTGTGGCTGCGCGGTGCTTACCACGCCGGACGTATTGACGCCAAAGCCGTATACCGTGGGCGTAGCCGTTTCATCGGAGGTAATATACTGCCCGGTCCATAAAAATTTATCCGAAGCAGTTGCGCCCTGACCCAATTCAATACAGGAGAAAGGGGAGGCCCCGGTAATTTTATAGTAACCGCTTTCCGGCAGGATATAGCCATAATTAAAGGCTTTCAGGTCGCCGTTGGTTTCCATCCCGATACGGGTTTCGGTCGCATCGCCGTCAACAGGTATAAAATTGGTAAGATCAAATACCCGCATGCCCAGTTTGGTATCTGCCACATACAACTTGCCCGCGTAAGCGGCCACGCCGCCCGCATGAATGGTAACAGGGCAAAAAGAACCCAGCTGCGTATAGGGGTTGGACGCTTTGTAGAGGCTGGCATTCGACATATTGGCTTTGTTTTGCACCAGCAAAACCAGCCGGTAGGTAATATTGCTCATGCTGGTAATATCGGCCAGCGCAATACGCACCCCCTTGTGCTGGTTATTAACGCCCGCTATATCGTCGGGCCCAACGCCATACCAGGTAACCACCAGGAATTTCCGGCCGGCCCATTGAAAACCGGCGATGCCCTGCGGACGCCATTCGGTGGTTCCTTCGTCGCCGCTGTTCCATTTAAAACCTGTTACCTGGTTGGCGGCCGGGATATTAAACCCATACACCGAGGTATAGCCGCTCGTGGAAGCCACGCGGTTCAGGCCCAGCAGGTCGGGGGTTTTAAAGCCATACGAAGAGAGGGTGTTCACAAAGCTGCTCTCGTCGGTAAAACTGATGGTGCTGGCCAGCGTAGTTTTGACTACAGGCGTTTGGGCGGAGGTAACAGCCTGGTCGGTGGATTGTTTCGAACAGCTGCACCAGGCCATGGCAGCAATCGGGATCATAATAAAGGATTTGAACTGCACAGGAATTTGTTTAAAGGTTAAAAATGGTGTTTCATCAATCTGGTTTCTTATTATTTCGATTGACAAGATGAAAATTATGAAAAACTTTCACTAATTTCCATTTTGTAATATTCTTTGTTTCATATCATTTCGATAACTTTAATACTTAACCGTATGATTGTTATTTGTTTTGCCAATCTATACGCATTTGAGTGCTCAAGCCGGCAAACGCTGGATAAGTTTTTTATGGTTATGTGAAAACTTCTGTTTAATATTATGTCCAATAAAAGAACATAAACCTTCAATACTTATCCAATGAACCCAATTACACACTCATCCATTTCTGCCTGGCAGTTTTACCGTTACCATTCATCGTTTTCCATTCAGACTTAGCCAGCCTCCGCCCAACAAACTGAATCAAAGCCCCTCCCTTCCTTCCTTGTTACAAGGAACAGATCCCGTATAGCCGTATTGCCCCGGGAAACCCGGGTATAAATTAATGCCCCGTGCATAATGCCCGGTACATCTAAGCATTCTGTGCTATTACATATCTATTGTTAACCATTAAAACCAATTTTATGAACATGAAAAAGCTATTACAGCTATCTCTTCTTTTGCTGCTATTGCATTTGCAAATGGCGGCACAGCAACAGGCCGGCATCACCGGACTGGACCGTTACTATTCGGAGGCCTATGAAAAGTATCCCAATATCCCTAAGGGAATACTGGAAGCGGCTGCCTACTCAGCCTCGCATATGGGTAATTTAAGTCAGCAGGGAAGTGATGACGATGCCAATTGTATGGGCATGCCGCAACGCTTTGGCCTGTTTGGGCTCGTGGAAGACGGGCGGGGTTATTTTAAAAATAACCTGTTGGAAATTTGTACGCTCAGTAATATTACGCCCGCGCAGTTCAAAAAAGAACCACGTGTGCAGATATTGGCCGTGGCGAAATTTCTTGGCCGGGAAGCAACGGCGCAAAGACTGGCGGTGACGGCTACTGCAGAGAACTTTTCGGGTGTATTGGAAAAACTGTCGGAAATACCCGACGATGGCAGCGCCATTAATGCGTATGCAAAATTGTTGTACACCTACGATATTTATGATCGCCTGCAAAAAGGGTTTGTCACACCATCGCTGAAACTAGCGCCGTCTGCCATACAGCTGGAAAAGATTTACCCGGCAAAAACCCTTCAACTATTAAAAGCTTCGGGTATCAGGATTGAGTATGACCGGGATAGGATCATTGCTCCGGATGGCGCTTATAACCCTTCCGCCAACAGCAACACCAATGCCCGCGACGCAGCTGTGCTCGCCGTGCAAAGCACCGATTATCCTCCTGCGCTCTGGGACGAGGCGCATACCAATAACTGGGCTGTAGGCCGCGCAGGCACTGTCATCACCAACGTTACCATCCACACCATGCAGGGAAGTTATTCCGGAACCATCTCCTGGTTTAATAATGGCAACCAGATAGTAAATGGCGTGCATGTTACCACATCGGCACATTACCTGGTACGGTCTTCCGACGGACAGATTACGCAAATGGTAAGAGATGCCGACCGGGCTTTCCATGTGCTTAGTGCCAACTACTATACCATTGGCATCGAGCACGAAGGTTTTGTAGCGGATGCCAGCTGGTATACCGATAATATGTATAATTCTTCGGCCGCGCTGGTGCGGGATATCTGCAGCAGCTGGACCATCGACCGGTCTGCCTGCTTTCCGGGGCCTGCTACATCGACCACCAATTTTCAACCCATCACCGTGCGTATCAAAGGTCACCAGCACTATACCGGTAATACCCATACCGACCCGGGCATTAACTGGAACTGGCCTAAATATGCGGCTTTGATCAATCCCCCGGCGCTACCGTCTACCCGTATTGCCTTTACGGTAAAAGACCAGTCGACCGGTGCGGTGGTGGCCAGCGCAACGGCAACCGTAACAAACCCCAATGGCACCACCAGTACCTTAACCACCAATGCCAGTGGTGTGCTGGTATTTGGGGCTGATTCCGGCAGGTATGGTTTTACTTTTTCAAAAAGCGGCTATAATTCCCTCTCCACTTTCTTTATGGGCGGAGGAGCGGATGATTCCATTGCCGCCGATATTAACCTCGATGCAGCAGGAACCGTCGTGCCGGCCAATGAGCCTGCTACGATACGTGTAGTAACCAGTTGCGCCTGCGCCACCACCTGCAGCACCGTACAGTTACAGGTAATGAGCCTGGAAGCGTATGTGCAAACCGGTTTGGACGATGAATGGCTTTCCAGCTGGAATGCGCCTTCCCTGCAGGCAGGTGCGGTAGCATACCGCTCGCGTGGCGCCTGGTATGTGCAGCATCCTGTTGCCGCCAATTATGATATCTCCAGTGCCACCTGTCACCAAACCTGGCAGAATGATCGGGCTACCAGTGTAAAAAATGCCGCCATCGCCACGGCGGGTGTGCTGCTGGTGAAAAACGGCGCCATTGTGAAAGCGGATTATGCGGCAGAAAACAACAATGCCGGTTGCGGAGATGGGTTCAGCGGCAATGGCACTACCTGGACTTGTATATCGGATGCCCGTTGTGCCGGCAGGACCAACAATGGCAGCGGCAAAGGCATGTGCCAGTGGGGATCCAGCTTTTGGGGAACTGATCAAACCTATACGTGGATATTGAATCACTACTATGGTCCCGACAGTGTCACCATACAATTGCCGGCTGCGGCGCTTGTTGCCGGTGATTTGTCGAAAACCAGCGAACCCCAAACTGTTGCTGGTGTAAACCTGCGGGTAGCGCCCAATCCCGTTACCGGAAGCGAAGTAACGGTAGAGTATAACCTGGCGGAGGCATCGCAGGCCGCCACCATTATTTTATCGGGCCCTTATGGCAATGCCGTACAGCAGCGCCAGGTGGTTTTACAAACAGGCTATAACAGGCTCACCGTGCATACTGGCATGTTGAAAGGCGGTATGTATGTAATATCCGTTCAGTTAAATACCACCGGCAAAATAACCAGTAAGAAACTGGTCGTGATTAAATAATGTCAAAACCGACAATCTATGATTAAAATAAAAACAGCCATCATACATCTCTTGCTGTTGTTGTTGTATACCTGCCCGCAGGCACAGCAGATCACATTTATTGTAAAAGATCAGAACACAGGGTTTGCAGTTCCCGGAGCCACGGTTACGGCAACGGCGCCCAATGGAAGGACCAGCTCATTGCAGGTGGCCAAAAATGGCAAAGCCCTGTTTACAGCCGGCACCGGGCGATTTGGGTTTACAATTACGGCCAATGGCTATCATCCCCTGGAAACTTTTTTTGTAACAGGAACGGAGGCCATTGAAGCTAATATCAATCTTGATCCAGTTGTTATTGCCCCAACCGATGGAGCAAGGCAGTTGCAGATCGATAAAGACCAGATGGTCGTTAGCGGCTATGTTCGGGATGCCGATGAAAATACGCCGCTGGCGGGCGCGCAGCTAAGCGCCGGCACTTATACGGCGGTGTCAGACAGCAGGGGTTTCTTTTCGATGGCGCTTCCCGCGCAGGCGGCTGCTATCGCGCAAGACAAAATTCCTCCCACCATCTCCATCCGTATCGTAAAAGCCGGTTATGCAACGCATACCATCCAAAACTTTTATGCCATACCCGATGTGCACTTGTTGAAGATTGCCCTTACTGCGGTTAATTCACCCCGCCTGCGGCAACAGGTGGAAGAAACAGAAGTGCGCAAACATGGCCTGTTTGATCGTACAACAACAACAGAACCGCCGGCCGCTGCCTTTGCTCAAAGAGGCGCTGCCGAACTGGCTGCTCTTGCAGCAACGGTGCCCGCCAGCATACGTGTGGGCACCAGCTGCTCCTGCACCAGTTGCAGTGTTGTGCAGGTGATGAGCCTTGAAGCATATACGCAAACGGGGCTCGACGATGAGTGGATATCCAGTTGGGGCGCGGCATCCCTGCAGGCGGGTGCGGTGGCCTATCGCACCTATGGCGCCTGGTATGTATTGCACCCGGTTTCCAGCAGTTACGATATCGCCAGCACCACCTGCAACCAGGCCTGGCAAAACGATGTAGCCACCAGTACAAAGAATGCTGCCATTGCTACCGCCGGAACTGTTTTAATTAAAAGCGGCGCTATTTTCAGGTCCGAATATTCGGCTGAAAATAACAATGCCGGCTGTGGCGACGGCTTCAGCGGCACCGGTGTCGCCTGGCCCTGTATATCGGATGCGCGCTGTGCGGGCAGGGCCACCAATGGGCACGGAAGAGGCATGTGCCAATGGGGTTCCAGTTTCTGGGCCAGTGATAAAACCTATCTCTGGATATTGAATCATTACTATAACCCGGGCAGCGTAACCGTGCAATTGCCGGTTGCGCCTCCTGTCACCGCAATGGTCTTTGTTGTAAAAGACCAGTCCAGCGGTGCGGCTGTTGCCAGCGCAACGGCTACCGTAACAAAACCCAACGGCACCACGAGCACGCTGACCACGGATGCCAGCGGCAAACTGGTGTTGGGGGCCGACAGCGGCAGTTATAGTTTTACCTTTTCAAAAAGCGGTTATAATTCACTCTCCACTTTCTTTGTTGGGGGAGGGTCCGTTGATTCCATTACTGCCGATATCAACCTCGATGCAGCAGGCACGGTGGTGCCGGCCAATGAACCTGCTACGATACGCGTAGTAACCAATTGCGCCTGCGCCGCCTGCGGCAATCCA
>Ga0307509_10010323_pt1 | contig 11469 bp, 5 predicted proteins | sample 10_EM_MG_FD_202245 | JGI IMG/M metagenome (GOLD analysis project Ga0307509, IMG submission 202245) | Populus trichocarpa ectomycorrhiza microbial communities from riparian zone in the Pacific Northwest, United States - 10_EM | ecosystem: Host-associated > Plants > Roots > Unclassified | place... | reverse complement strand
TGCCGGAGGTGTCGTACCGGGTGGAGACGACCGTGCGGCCCGAGCCGGTCGGTGCCAGGGTCTGGGTCTCGCGGGTGCGGCCCAGGCCGTCGGTGTAGGTGTAGCTGGTCATGAACGTGGAGCCGGACAGCAGTTGCTGGGTCGTCACCTTCGGCGGGACGGTGGACACCAGGTCCGGGACGCCCTCGCTGTTGTCGGACGTGGTGATCGTGTAGGCGAACTTCGCCGTCGGTGTGCCGTCCGGGTAGTTGGCGATCTGGGCCGGCTTGAAGACCTGGACGACGCGGCCCACCGCGTCGAGCACGGTCCGGGTGGTCTGCCCGTTCGCGTCCAGGACCTGCTGCGGGATGCCCCACAGCCGGGACGACCAGGTGGTGGTGGACTGCGCGGTCGCGGAACCGCTGTCGTCAGGGTCGGGAGTGGTGACCTTGACGCCGTTGACCGGCCAGGACGTGTTCGGCTGGTAGACGGTCGTGGTGGTCTTGTTCTTGCCGTCGGTGGTCGACGTGGTCCGGCCCGCCGCGTCGTAGCCGTACTTCGTGGTCCGGTAGTTCGTCCCGTCGGTGTACTTCACGACCGTGGTGACGTTGGCGTCGCCGGGCTTGTTGTTGGCGGCCGGCTCGCTGCCGGTCGCCAGCGCCGCGTTGTCGAAGAGCTTGACGGCGTGACCGTTCTGCTTGCTCAGCCGGTCGGTGGCGGCGCAGTCCGCCTCGTAGTGGCGCACGTCGTCCTGCAGCACCATCCAGCGCTGGACCTGCGAGTTCGGGAACAGGTCGGTGTTGTAGGCGTAGCCGTACGTCGTGCAGCGGTTGTCGTCGAAGGAGCTGAGGCCCCAGTCGTTGGTGCGCACCGGGCGGCCGTACGTGGAGCTGCGGGCGTCCGTGTCGACGTATTCGTCGTTGACGATGTGCTCGCGCCAGCCCGCGGAGGTCAGGTCGTGCGTGGTGGTCTTGGAATCGCGGACGAAGCGGGCGTCGGGCAGGCCGTCGTACTGGGCGGTGTCGTATACCCAGTACTCGTGCCACACCCGCTTGTGCGACTGGCCGGTGCCGTCGCGATCGCTGTTCTCAAGGACCCGGCCCGCCAGCCAGGGGGAGTCGGTCTTCGCCGCGCTGCCGCTGTCACCGTCGTCGACGGTCACGGAACGAGTGGCCGACGAGTCGGTCTTGGACGTGCGGTCGCCGTCCATGCCGCGATACAGCCAGTAGTAGGTGGAAGCGGCGTTGTCCTTGGTGCCGGTGTGGACCTCGACCTGCTGGTAGCCGCGCCAGTCGGTCCAGGACTCGTTCTCGTCCTTGACCAGCGGGTCGTTGGGGAACGCCCAGGCGGGCTTGCCCACGTAGTCGTACGTCGTCGTCATGACCGGGTCGCCGTCGTTGGCCGTGCCCGCTCCGGGTCCGGGGTCGACGCTGACCTTGGCGACCACGTATTTCTTGAACCAGCCGGTCTTCTCGGTCGTCGAACCCTCGGGCACCCAGCGCTGCTTGAAGCAGGCCTGGGTGTTGTTGGACTCGGACGGCGGACTGTTGATGTCACAGGTGTCCTGCGCGTCGTAGTCCCGGTAGGTGACGTTGGTGAACGCGCCCAGGTCGCCGTGGATCTGGGTGACGCGACGGAAGTTCAGCACGCCGCCGCCGAGTTGGTTGTCCCGCCACTCGCCGTTGATGTTGATGGTGGGCAAGGTGATGTCCGTACCGTTGCCGTAGCCCCGACGCTGGATGTAGTCCAGCCAGAGGTTGGCGTCGATCACGCCGTCCGGGTTCGGCAGGCCGTACTTCATCTGGTACTGCATCGCCGGGTCCCAAGCGGAGCTGTCGTTGTCCCGGACCCAGGTCTTGACGTCCCACAGCATCTTCGTGGCGAAGAACGTCGGCGAGTACGTCTCACCGGTGATGGTCTTGCAGCCGTCGGTGCCGTCGCACATCAGGTCCGTGGGCACATCGGGGTAGGAGGTCGGGTTGCTGGAGATCCCCGGGCACGGGTCCGGTTCCTTGGCCAGCGGGTCGGTGTCGTTCATCCGCTCCACGCAGCGGCCCACGTACCGCAGCTCGACCTGGGCGGGCAGCTGCGCGCCGGCGATCTGCGAGGCCCAGCCGTACTCGATCCGCACCGGGTAGGCGGCGGAGTCGTAGGTACGGGCCTGGTCGGTGAGCAGGACGGAGCGGTACTTGTTCTGCTCCTTCTCGTAGAAGTAGGCCGTCTCGACCTCGTTGGGGTCCACGACCCGGTCAAGACCCCAGCGGTACGCCTGGGTGGAGACGCCGACGCCGCCGTTGTAGCCGGGCTCGCCCGGGTTGTTGCCGAAGACCGGGACGGTCAGCACGGAGTTCGTCGCGGTGCCCGTCTGGCGCTCGGAGCGGCCCCAGCCGAAGTAGTAGCGCATGCCCTCCTGGGTGGAGACCACCCAGTACTCGTCGTCCGAGCCGTAGCCACCGGACAGATGCTGCACCCGCCAGCCCGGGTCGTCCTTGACGTGGTACCAGCCGGTGCCGTCGTTGTCCTGGATCAGCTCCGAGGTCACGCCGTTGAGGTTGATGACGTAGACCGCGCCGTCGGGCTCCGTGGTGGAGTTCGGCGAGTCCCAGCACAGGTCGCCGACCCAGCCGGTGCCGGTGCCGTCGTCCTGGCAGCCGCGGTAACGGCGCTCGATGAAGCCGATGCCCAGGTCCCAGCCCAGGCCCGCCATCCCGGCCTGCGTGTTCACGGCTGAGGTCATGCCGTCCACGGACTGCGAGTTGTAGTTGAGCGACAGACTCGGCGCGGTGCCGGCGGGGGGCTTCGGTACGTCGATCGGGAGGCTGTAGGTGAACGCGCCCGACCCCTTGGAGACGTTCCACGAGCCGGTCGGGCTCAGTTGGGAGGCGCGATAGTCGCCGGCGTCGGACGACGAGCCGGCTGCCAGCGCGTACACCGTCCCGGAGTCGGCGGCGGCGACGGTCTGGAGGGACTGGAGGGACTGGAACTGCGACAGCGTCGAACCGTTGGGCTGGATCACCGAAACGCGCGCGGCCGGGTCTCCGTCCGCCTGCACGGTCGCCGTGATCGTGTTCTTCGCCGTGTCGTTGGTGATCGGCACGGACTTCGGGGTGTCGGGCGAGCAGCCCTTGGCCTTCGGCGTGGTGAGCGCGCACGCGGGCAGGGCGACGAGACGCAGCCGGGAGGCGAAGTTGCCGCCGTAGGCGTCCTTGAAGCCGGAGTAGTCGATGGCGACGCGAACCGGGCCCGGAGCACCGGTGCCGTCTCGCCGGGTGACCCGCACCCCCACGCCGGTGCCGCCGGCCGACGCCAGTTGGGCGCGGTCTAGGACCTTGACGTCGACGTCTTTCGGGGCCGCGGTGAGCGCTGAGCCGGCCCCGGCGACGGACGACACGAGGGCGGCCGCGGAGGCGGGCCCGACCTGGACGGTCGCCTTGCCGCCGGCCGACGGAGTGACCGGAGCCGACTTTCCCGCCGCCAGGCCGGACAGGGATATCCGCGCCTCGGCCGCCTTCGGCCAGTTCGGGACGACGGGCTTGGTCCGCGTCGGTTCCGCCCCGTCACGCGGCACGCTCCCGGCAGCCTCAGCAGGCACGTTCACCGGCTTCGACCCCAATGTGACGACCGCCGCCGCGGCCTCGGCCGCCGGTGCGCCCAACAGTGACGCGGCCACTGCCATGGCCAACGCCCACGAAGTGTTCGTTCTGTGTCTGCGCGTCAATCGCACGGACCATCCCCCCAAACCAGCAAACCCGGTCCAAACTCCAGCACGCGAGCAAAGTGAACAGGTCATGACATCGAGCGGTCGGTGAGTCGACCGCGAGCCACAGCCGGATCAAAGGTGCACGTTAAACGGCCCCACCCAGCGGCCGACAGCCCCGCAAAACGGATGATCAATACCAATCACCTCTTGACAGTCCCTTTACAGGAGTGACTTGAATCACGTTTGCAGCGAAGGCAAACACCGGCCGCGAAATGAGCAGACGGGTTCCGGTACACCGACTCGCGAATTGATCCGGCCCTACGCCCGAACCGCCCCGAATCGGCCCCATTCATGAATGCCAAAACAGACATAGAATCCAGAATTGATCAAACCTCGGCAGACCGGCCAAGCGGCCCGTGCCACACCTCGCGCCGCCACCGAACCGGCAACAAACCGAGGCTGGCGTCACGAGATCTCCAGATGCTTCAATCCCCCCTCACAGCCAAGGAGAACTCCAGGGGGGAAGTCGACATGGGTAACGCTCTTTCGGGGATGAGTCGCAGACAGCTCGTGAAATGGGCCGGGGGAATGCTGGGAACGGCCGCGGTGGGTTCAGCGGCCGTCGCGATAAGCAGCGGCACCGCATCCGCGGCCGTTGCCACGTCCACGAAATTCGACCTCACCGCACCATCGAGCGAATTGCTGCGGGAAATAACCCTCCAGGACGTACGCGTCCTGCAGTCGTTCTCCTTCGACAACACCAACAAGCACATCTACACGGTCAGCCTGATCCAGGGAGCTCGACAACTCCCCGGCGAATCCCGCCCCTACACCGGAACCGAGCGCGCGGCCAACGGCGACCTGGTCATCACGCGCCTCGACCTCACCGGTGCGGAAATCGGCCGCATGTACCTCAAGGGATTTGGACACGGCGTCGCGTTCGCCGTCGAACCCTCCGGGAACAGCGCCTACTTGTGGACCGAGACCGACGCCGTCGCCGCCACCGATTCGAGCGGCGTCACCAACGCCTGGGGCAGCAAGATCGCCCGCTTCAAGTTCGCCAACGGCACGGTCCTCAACCCTGATTCGTCGCAGGTCACCAAGTTCAGCCCGGTCTCCGGAGCCGACCGCACCACGGTGGCCATCGACCCGGTCAACAACCGCCTGGCCGTGCGGTATCGAGTCAGCGGCGTCTTCAAGTTCAGTCTCTACGACCTCGCCACGTTCAAGGCCGGCACCTTCACGTCGCTCGCGACGGTGACGCAGCCGACCGGGAGCGCGTATTCCGACTTCCAGGGCTTCACGGCCCTTGGGCAGTACCTGTACATGATCGACGGAAACGCGTACACATACGCGGACAGCACAACGACCACACCCACCGACCCTGACGGCAACACCTACATCACCAGAATCGACTGGAACACCGGGTCCGTGAGCGACCGTCAGCTCACGAAGGCCGCCCAGAGCCTCTACTTCCGCGAACCCGAAGGCCTCGCCATTCAGATCCCGGACACCAGCAACACCGCGGCCTGCCGACTGGTCATGGGATTCGCCTCGGAAAACTCCGCCACCGACACCGACAAGATGGCGAGTTTCTACTACAAGAACTCCCTCATCTGACCATGACCCGCTCGCCCAAGGGATTCCGCACATGAGCAAGACGGCCGCCACCCCGGCCACCGTCCCCGATGCCGCGCCCAGCCGACCAGGGCTGTCGCCATCGGCCGCACCGGCACCGCTGCACCGAGCGATCACGCTGCTCGCCGTCATCACCCTGTTCATCGGCACGCGCGCCGACTGGACCACCGCGATCGCGAAGCGGCCGGCGATCGGTGGTGTCATCACCCTTGGGTACGCGGGCATCCTGCTGCTCGGGATTCTCGCGCTCGCGGTGCACAGCCGCCGCGCCCTCGTACGCGTCGACCTCGGTGCACTGCTGCTCGGCATCGGGCTGGCGCTGTGTTCGTACGCCCTCGGCGGCGGGATGAACGACGAGACGGTGCTGATGACCCAGGCCACCCACGAGCTCGTACACGGCCACGCCGTGTACGGGCACGAATGGCCATGGGTGTTCGAGCGCAGCCACGTCGGAGTGACGAAGACGATGTCGGGCGGCGCGGACCACTCCTTCGCGTACCCGCCACTGGCCGTGCTGCTCAACGCCCCCGTGTACGCGCTGATCGGCGCGAAGGCGATCACGTTCGTCCCGACCCTGCTGCTGATCGCCGGCGCCGCGGTGCTGTGGTGGCTGCTGCCGACACCGTGGCGGTCGGCCGCGACAGCGGTCTGCCTGGGCTTCCCCATGCTCAAGGGCTACGCGGCCATGGGCTACCCGGCGATCACGGCACTCGTCCTGCTCATCCCGGTGGTCGTCCACTGGCCCTCGATCGGCACCGGAGGACGGCTCAGCCGCTCGGACCTCGTGCGCGCCGGGCTCCTCGGCGCCGCGTGCGCGACACACCAACTGCCCTGGTTCCTCACACCGTTCCTGCTCGTCGGTGTCTACGCGGTACGGCGCGGCGAGCTCCCGGCGCGGGCCGCGCTCGGCGTGGTCGCACGGTTCACCGCGATCGCCGCGGTCGTGGCCCTGACCGCCAACGCCTACTTCATCGTGCAAGGCCCGCGAGCCTGGCTGGCCGGCCTGGCCCTGCCGTTCACCCAGCACGGGGTACCTCACGGCCAGGGCGTCATGGGCCTGTCGTACTACTTCTCCGAAGGCAGCAGTCGTCTGGACTTCTACTCGTACGGCAGCATGCTGCTGGCCGCCGCACTCCTCGCCCTGTTCACCCTCTTCGTTCGGCGACTGGGCCCGGCCGCCGTCGTACTGCCATGGTGCGCGTTCTACCTGGCCACGCGGTCACAGGACGGCTACTACTTGATGATGACCCCGTTGTGGGTCGCTGCCGCGGCCACCGCGACCAGCTCCTCCTTCGCTTCGGCCTGGCAGCCCCGGTTGCCGTTCGGTCGGCGGCGGGCGGTCAGCGTGGCCCTGGCCGCGGTCCTGGTGGCTCCCGCCGCTGTCTGCGTGACCGTCGCCGCCGCGAGCGGACCGCCGATCCGGCTGGTGGTCAGCGAGGTACAGGGCGACAGCGGCGGGCTCCACGGGCTCACCGTGCAGGCGACGAACACCGGTGACACCGCGCTGGCTCCGCACTTCGCTTCCAGCACCGGCGAGAGCACATCCGCGTACTGGACCGTACGCGACGGCCCGGCCGTGCTGCGCCCGCACCAGTCGGCGCGTTACGTCCTGGTGCCGAGCACAGGGCGCTATTCCCTGCCGGACCGGGCCCACCTGCGGGTACGGCTGAGGGTGTTCACGGACAGGCCGCAGACGCTGAGCAGCAGGGACATCCAGGTACCGAAGCGGTAGCCGCCTTCCCGCACCGGGGTGGGGCGGCCGATGACCTTCGCTCATCGCCGGCGGGCCGGACCGGCGGGCCCGTCCGTGTTTCCGCGCATGGGCCCGCCCTGGACAGGCCCGGCAGTCACGCGCCGCGGAGCGTCCTGCGGTGGGCGACGCAGTCCTCGTACGCGAGGAGCAGGCCCTGGGCTTCCGCGACGGCGAGCGTCGGCGCCTGCTCGTCCTTCGGGGACAGCAGCGGTTCGATGCCGGCCGGCCACTCGATGGCGAGGTCCGGGTCCAGCGGGTGGATACCGTGCTCGCGCCCGGGTGCGTAGCCCTCGGAACACAGGTAGACCACCGTCGCGTCGTCCGTGAGGGCGAGGAAGGCGTGGCCGAGGCCCTCCGACAGGTGGACGGCGTGGTGGGGTCCGGTCGTCGAGCCGGACCGCCTCCCACTGCCGGTACGTCGGAGAGCCGACGCGGATATCGACGATGACGTCGATGACCGCACCACGTACACACGTGACGTACTTGGCCTGGCTCGCGGAACGTCGGCGAAGTGGATGCCGCGCAGGGTGCCCCGCTTGGAGACGGAGCAGTTGGCCTGCGCGAGGTGGAGATCCTGGCCGGTCGCCTCGCGGAACCCGGCGCCGCGGAACCACTCGTGGAAACCGCCGCGATCGTCGGGGAAGGCCTTGGGCTCCAGCACCCAAGCGCCCTCAATGCCCAGTGCTCGCGGGCGTTGATCCTTGCCCGCGAGGTTCGGTCACCTCTTCAGCGCCCGACGGAGCTTGCCCGCGGCGCGGCGCAGGATCGTCGACCCCGCAGGGCGAGCGGCAGGGCGGCGCCGTCCGGGATCCTTGGCTGCCAGGTCGGCCGCGACGGCAGCGAGACGTTTGACGACGACATCTCCACTCGCGGAGACCTCCAGGGCCAGCGGCAGGGCCACCGGCTCACCGGCTCCGGTCGAGGGCAGCGTGAGCTCCGGTCGCCACCGGCCGCCCGCCAGCTCGTCGAACGGGAGGTCGGCAGTCAGGTCGGCGTCGCCGGTCACGCGGGCGATCAGCGTCGCGGTGAGGGCGACCGTACGACCGCTCGCGTCGTCCGTCAGCTTCAGGGCTGCGGCCTGCTCGCCCTGGACGTGGAACGGCAGGACGACGGCGAGGCGGCCGGGTTCCGTCGTCACGGTGACGTCGGCAGGGGCGAGACCGGCGAACTCGTACGGGAGCCGGTCGGTCCGCTGGTCGACGTCGAGTGAGAGGTTGCCGTGCGGGTCGGTCCAGTACGGCAGGACCAGGTGGGCCGGGGAGCCGACCACGGCGCCGCCGCGCCCGCGCCCGGCCGCCTGACTGCGGACGGCGCCGAGGCGGGTCTCCTTGGACCACCCGCAGGAGCTGATGCGGACAAGGACGTCCCAGATACCGGCGTCCAGTCCGGCGCCGTTGGCCGCCGACAACGGGTCCACCCGCGAGCCGGCCCGCAGCACCTGGCGGAAGTGTCCCTCCTGCCCCTTCACGGCGACCTTCTCCCGGGTGAGCTCGACCGGCTGGAAGAACTCCGCGCCGGACGTGCGCTCACGCAGGACGAGATCCGCTCGCGACTTGCCCAGCGGTGCGGAGGTGTCCGCGCCCAGCAGCGCGACGGCCTCCATGCTGTCCTGCGACAACGACGGGACCAGCAGGTCCTGCTTGCCGTCGGTGCGGAAGGTGAGCGGCTCGCCGCCCGAGGTGAGGGTGGCGGTGAAGCCCACGGTCAGCACGCCCGTGTCCCAGGTGAGGCTGTCCAGGGTGCCGGAGGCCTTGATCCCGGACTCCCAGCGGGCGAATTCCTCGAGGTCGGCGAAGCGGCCGGCGGCGATCAGCGCGGCGACGATCTGCTGGGCGGGGGGAAGACCGGCGGCAACTCCGGGGCCGAAGCGCTCGACGACCACCTTGTGGATCTCGTCGAACAGCTCCCGGCGGTAGTCCTCCGGCAGCTTCAGCAGGCGCTGTCCGCGCATGCGCTCGACCATCTCGTTCCGCAGCCAGCGGCGGAAGAGCTTGTCCCGCAGCGGGCCGGGCTCGGTGAGTTCCTCGACGACGTCCAGGGCCTCGCGGAGGTTCTTGAAGTAGCCGACCGGGTCGAAGCGCTGGAACCCCGCGTTGGACGCGTCGTCCCGCTTCACGTGGTAGTAGCAGAGATAGTCGCTGAGGACGGAGATGTTCTCCGCCCGCAGGTACGCCTCGGTGACGAAGACGTGGTCCTCAAGACGCCGGCGCCCCTCCATGTAGCGGAGGTTGTGCCGGTCGAGGAATTCCTTGCGGAACATCTTGTGGGGGGTGAGGCTGTCGATCAGTGGGGCGTTGTCGACATTGGCGTGCGGGCGGTTCTTGCGGAACAGTTCCCGGGGAACGCCACGGCCCTTGCCGACCATCTTGCCCACGATGACGTCGGCCTTGTTCTCGACGCCGTAGTTGTACATGCGTTCCAGGGCTTCGTCGCCCAGCCAGTCGTCGTTGTCCACGAACTGGACGAATTCACCCTTGGCGGCCGCGATGCCCACGTTGCGGGGCTTACCGGACCAGCCGGATGCTTCCTGGTGGATGACGTGCATGTTCGCGTGCTCGGCGGCGAGCCGGTCCAGGCGCGCGGGAGTGTCGTCGGTGGAACCGTCGTTGACGAAGATCGCTTCGTACTCGTCGTCCGGCAGGCTCTGGCGCAGAAGAGAGGTGATGCAGTCCTCGATGTACTTGCCCGGGTTGTAGACCGGGATCACCACGCTCACCTTGATGGGCATGTGTCTTCTTCCGCCTCAGCTACTGGGGATCATTCGTCAGGACCCGGACCCGGCGTACGCCGCCGCTCGGTGGACGTTCGGTTAAGGCTAACGGGTGACGGGCCCACCGCAGTCACAGCAAGTGACGGACCAGGACACAAACGGATCACGAAGCCTGTGGAACGGTTTCGCGAACTGTGGCCGACCAGCCGGAGTGTCGCTTGACAGAGCCCTGGTTAGGATGCGGCGCATGAAGGCTCTCGTTCTCTCCGGTGGCTCGGGCACACGCCTGCGCCCCATAACCCACACATCGGCCAAGCAGCTGGTGCCCGTCGCCAACAAACCCGTGCTCTTCTACGGTCTTGAGGCCATCGCCGACGCCGGGATCACGGATGTCGGGATCATCGTCGGCGACACCGCCGACGAGATCCGGGAAGCCGTCGGTGACGGCTCGAAGCTCGGGATCGACGTCACGTACATCCCCCAGGACAAGCCCCTCGGCCTGGCGCACGCGGTGCTCATCGCGAGCGAGTTCCTCGGCGACGACGACTTCGTCATGTACCTCGGCGACAACTTCATCGTGGGCGGCATCACCGGCCTCGTCGACGAGTTCCGTACCGAGCACCCCGACGCGCAGATCCTGTTGACCAAGGTGCCCAACCCGACGTCGTTCGGTGTCGCCGAGCTCGACGAGAACGGCCGGGTCAAGGGGCTGGAGGAGAAGCCGAAGCAGCCCAAGAGCGATCTCGCCCTGGTGGGCGTGTATCTCTTCACGCCGGCGATCCACGAGGCCGTCCGCTCCATCGAGCCGTCCTGGCGCGGCGAGCTGGAGATCACCCACGCCATCCAGTGGCTGATCGACCAGCGCAAGGACGTGCGCTCGACGACCATCTCCGGCTACTGGAAGGACACCGGGAACGTCGCCGACATGCTGGAGGTCAACCGCTCCGTCCTGGAGACGATCGAGCCCCGCATCGAGGGCACCGTCGACGAGTCCAGCGAGATCATCGGCCGGGTGCGGATCGACGCCGGCGCCGAGGTCCGCGGATCGCGCATCGTCGGCCCGGCCGTCATCGGCCCCGGTTCGGTGATCACCGACTCGTACATCGGCCCGTTCACCTCGGTCTCCGAGGGCTGCCGGATCACCGACAGCGAGGTCGAGTACTCCATCGTCCTGCGTGAGTCCTCCATCACGGGCGTACGGCGGGTCGAGGTGTCCCTCATCGGCCGCAACGTCGAGGTCACTCCCGCGCCCCGCAACCCCGCAGCCCACCGTCTCGTCCTCGGTGATCACAGCAAGGTACAGATCTCTTCATGACCTCCCCTTCGGCCCCGGCCCGCCCGACCCGGATCCTGGTGACCGGCGGCGCCGGCTTCATCGGCTCGCACTACGTCCGTACGCTGCTCGGCCCCGAAGGCCCGGGGGACATCGCGATCACCGTCCTGGACAAGCTGACGTACGCGGGGAACCCGGCCAACCTCGACGAGGTGCGCGAGCACCCCGGCTTCGCCTTCGTACAGGGCGACATCTGCGACCCCGAGCTGGTCGGCAAGCTGATGGCCGCGCACGATCAGGTGGTGCACTTCGCCGCCGAGTCGCACGTGGACCGCTCCATCGACGGCGGCGCGGAGTTCGTGCGCACCAACGTGGTCGGCACCCACACCCTCATCGACACGGCCTACCGTGCGGGC
>Ga0307509_10010322_pt1 | contig 11471 bp, 13 predicted proteins | sample 10_EM_MG_FD_202245 | JGI IMG/M metagenome (GOLD analysis project Ga0307509, IMG submission 202245) | Populus trichocarpa ectomycorrhiza microbial communities from riparian zone in the Pacific Northwest, United States - 10_EM | ecosystem: Host-associated > Plants > Roots > Unclassified | place... | reverse complement strand
TCGTCTCGATGGGATCGAGGTCGCCTGTCGTGCTCATCCATGTCTCCTCTTGTCGTGGTCCTGTATCGCATCAAGCGATGCGACCGGCCCACGAAGAGAGCAACCGACATGCCACCGACGACGACGCACGCGACCTCGCGTAACTGCTTGATTTCAATGGAGTCGGTGAGCGCGCGTCTCGATGGGATCGCCGGTCGCCCAGCATCCGATCCGATGGGGTGTCCGATCCACCGGCGCGGCTCATTCGCGCAAACCCTGAGCCGAATTGAGCGACGGCGACTGGCACTGCCGAATGTTCTATCCGTCGAAGACCCTCGTGTATCGAGCGCTGGCGGGTGAGATCGCGCCGGCTGGAGTTCGCCGAGTTCCTTGCCAAGTCAGCAGCGTTCTGCTCCTCTCGCCCGCTGCCGTGACGAAGGCCGTGCGCGAACTCGAGGAGGACATCGGCACGGTCCTTGTCCTGCGCGAAAACGCGGGGACCCGCTTCACTGCCGCCGGCCGCGCACTGCTCGTCCATGCGCGCGCGGTGGTGGCCCAACTGGAGCGCGCCGAAGTCGAGCTGGTCTCGCTGGCGCGTGCTGCGCCGCCGGTGCTGCACGTCGGGGTCGCCGCGTGGATCCGCCGGGGTCCGGCTCGAGGCCCACCATCCCGTCGATATCCGCGCGGTCGCGGAAGAGCGCCTTCATGCCGCGCAGGTCGCCGAGCTCCTCCTCGCCCACATTGGCCACGAACATCAGGTCGCCCACCGTCGTCACGTTCAGCTCGTTGAGCACCTTGATCCACGACAGGAGGACGGTCAGGCCGCGCGTATCGTCAGCGACGCCGGGTGCGAACCACTTGCCTTCGCGAAACCGGATCGTGACGTGAACCGCTGCGAGTCTTCTCCGAAAGCATTCCGAAAGACGACTGACCTGAGTATCCCCATCGGCGCTGACGTACAGAGGCGCTAGCTCTCACTCAGGACAGTCCGATGAACAGCACCACACCGACGACGCAGCCAGACCCGGCCCTCGCTTGCCTCCACTGCACCCGTCCCAGAAGGAAGTCTCGCCGGACGGCGCTGCTGGCCGTGCTGATGGGCTTTGCCATCCTGACGGGCGGGTGCGCCACCGTGCAGAAGCCTGACCCGCTGGAGCCGGTCAACCGCAAGGTCTTTGCATTCAACGAGGGGCTGGACAAGGTGGTGCTGAAGCCGACAGCGACGGCCTACAAGGCCGTGGTCCCCGCCCCGGCTCGAACGGGCATCTCTAACTTCTTCTCGAACTTGGCCGAGCCCTGGTCGGCCGTCAACCTCATGCTTCAGGGCAGGTTCAAGGAAGGCGCGTCGGACCTCGGCCGGTTCGGCACCAACTCCACTGTCGGCGTGCTGGGACTCGTCGATTTCGCGAGCGACTGGGGCATGCCGCGGCACGGTGAGGAATTCGGGCGCACGCTCGGCACCTGGGGAGTCGGCACGGGCGCATACCTGGTCCTTCCGCTGTTCGGACCCTCGACCATGCGCGACGCCGCAGCGCTGCCCGTCGACAGCTTCGGCAATCCAATCGGCTACGTCGGCAACGTGCCGATGCGCAACACCATGACGGTCATGAAGGCGGTGGACAAGCGGGCGACCTACCTCGACGCCAGCCGCCTGATCGATGAAGCGTCTCTGGACAAGTACACCTTCGTCCGCGACGCCTATCTGCAGCGGCGACGCCAGGGTCAGGAACCGATCCCCTCCGAGAAGATGCAAGACCGTCCCAGCGTTCAGGATCTGCCAGCGACCCAGCCATCGGGTGGCTAGCGGGCCCTGCAACGGCCCCTGCATCAACCCAGATCCGACTCCGCGATGCACGCCATGAACTCAAACCCAAGGACGAAGACACCATGACTTTCAATCGACTCCGTACCCGGCTCACGCTCGGACCCCTGCTGGCCTCGGCGGCCTTCGTGATCGTGGCATGCTGGGCAGAACACTCATCCGCGCAAGTCGTGGCCACCCCGCCCGAGCCCGCCTCCACATGGGGCCTCGGCGTCGCCGCGGCAGTGGTGCAGCAACCGTATCGCGGCGTCGAGCGCAAGACGACCGGCCTGCCCCTCGTCTCGTACGACGGAACCCGGGTCAACGTGACCGGACCTCGGATCGACCTGAAGTTGATGACCGCCGATTCGATCTCGTTGCGCCTGCGAGCACGCTACGCCGGCGACGGCTACGACGCCGACGATTCCCCGTACCTCACCGGCATGCAGGATCGCAAGGCAAGTCTGTGGCTGGGGGGTGCCGCCATCTGGCGCACGGACATCGCCACGTTCACTGGCGAGTTGCTCGGCGACGCACTGAGCAACAGCAAGGGGATGCGCGCGAAGTTGCAGGCGGACCGCCGCTTTCCGGCAGGGTCGTTCGGATTCACGCCACGCGTCGCGGTCGAGATGGTCGATCGCAAGTACGTGAACTACTACTACGGCGTCAGGCCGGACGAGGTGCGCGCGGACCGCCCGCTGTACGAGGGTGCCTCGACCGCCAACGTCGAAGTCGGCGTGCGCGCCGACTACAGCCCGTCGAAGCACCACAGCCTGTTCCTCGACCTGGGCACGACGCGCTTCGGCAAAGGCATCAAGGACAGCCCCCTGGTGGAGCGGACCGGGCAAACGACGGTCAGTGCAGGCTATCTGTACCGCTTCTGACCACGCATGTGGGCCGCCGGCAAACCAGGCGGCCGCGTGAGTCCCATCCAGCGCCGCAACGCGTCGTTCGTTGCGGCGCGTTGTCTCCACCTTCCCGTGCCATCGCGTGCCATGTACCGAGTTGCCCTGGTTGAGGACCATGCACGCCTGGCCGAGTTGATCTGCCGTGCGTTCGAGGCGATCGGCATCGGCGCCGACGTGTTCTCCACCATGGACGCCGCCTGGGCTGCGGTCCGGGTGGCCGAGTACAGCGCGTTCATCATCGACCGCGGCCTTCCCGACGGGGACGGCCTCGAGTTGGTGAGGCGGCTGCGCAGCGTCGGCAACCGCACCCCTTGCCTGGTGCTGACGTCGCGCGATGCGCTGCGCGACCGCTTCGACGGCTTGAGTTCGGGTGCCGACGACTACCTGACCAAGCCCTTTCAGATGGAAGACCTGGTCGCGCGCCTGCGAGCCCTGATGCGACGACCGGAAGACCACCCCGCGATGCACCTCGAGTTCGGCGATGTCCGTCTGTACCCGGCGCAGGCCCGTCTCGTTTGCCAGGACGGGTCGGTGAAGCTGACGTCGTCAGAACTGCAGATCATGTGGTGCCTGTTCCGTCAGCCGGGACGCTTCGTGCACCGCAGTGCGCTTCACGCAGCGGCCTGGGGCATGTCGGACGTCCCCTCGCCCGAGGCATTGGACCTGGCGCTGAAACGCCTGCGTGCGTCGCTGGTCGCGATCGGATCGAGTCTGCACATCGTCGACATCCACGAGGATGGTCATGCGCTGCACGACGAAGACCTGACCCGATAGCCCGGCCAAAGGCAGCGTGGGATGCTGAGGAAAATAACGAAACCCATGGGTTTCGTTTCTGCTAATCTCGCCCCCCATGGGAAGAATCAAGACCGATGCACGCCGCGAGGCCTTTCTGGATGCCGCGCAGGCGATCTTCCAGGAACTCAGCTTCGAGAATGCGTCGATGTCGGCGATCGCCGAACGTGTCGGCAGTTCGAAGGCCACCCTGTATCGCTACTTCGAATCCAAGGAGGCCTTGTTCCTGGAACTCGTGCGACGCTCGGCCAGCATGCATGGCGAGCCATTGATGCCTCTGCTGCAACGCAGCGGTGGCGTCCAGGTCGGCGACGAACTGCCTGTCGCCGCGATGCAGGCGATGGCTGCACTGGACGCGTCGAAGGACGTCTCGGAATCGCTCAAGGAATTCGGCCGCGGCATCCTGAAGAACTTTCACACGCCGCAGCGGCTCGCGGTACGGCGCATGGTGATCGCCGCAGCCGTCGACCCGGCGATCGGCAAGCTGTTCTACGAGCAGGGTCCCTTGAAGGGCCTGCAGTACCTGGAACGCTACTTTGCGGCGACCATGGCGTCCGGGCGGCTGCGCGACGCGGACCCGCGCGTCGTCGCATGCCACTTCCAAGGCCTGCTCACGGCCGAAGTGCACGATGTCGGGCTGCTCAATGTCCGCACCACCTTGTCGGACCAGCAGATCCACATCATCGTCGATCGCGCGGTGGAGGCCTTCGTGCGCGCCTACGGGATCTGCCGTCAATGAGTGCCATGGCGACTCCTGACGAACAGCCTCCACGGGAGACGACCCGATGAACCGCGTCGCCCTCGTCGAGGACCACGAGCGTCTGGCCGCGCTGATACGCACGGCGTTCGGCGGAACCGGGATCGAGATCGAGCCCTTCGAACGACTGTCGCACGCACGCTCGGCGAGCGCCGAAGTCATGTACTCGGCCTGGGTCGTGGACCGCGGCCTGGGAGACGGCGACGGACTGGACCTCGTGCGCGAATTCCGGTCCAAGGGCAACCAGACCCCCTGCCTCATGCTGACCGCGCGCGACGCGTTGCACGATCGTGTCGAAGGGCTCGAAGCGGGCGCCGATGACTATCTGGTCAAGCCGTTTCTCATGGATGAACTGGTGGCGCGCGTGCGCGCCCTGCTGCGCCGCCCTGCACTGCTGCAGGACCTGACACCCGAGTTCTCCGGCGTGCGGGTGGTGCCCGGCGAATCCCTCCTCCGGTGCGATGCCAGGCGGGTCGCCCTGGCATCGGCCGAACTGCAGATCATGCTGTGCCTGGTCAAGGCACAAGGACGGGCCGTGCGTCGCACGGCACTCGAGTTGGCCGGCTGGGGCCTGGGCGATGGCGTGACCCGCAGCGCACTCGACGTCGCTGTACACCGGCTGCGCAAGAAGCTGCAGGACATCGGATCGGACCTCGAGCTGATCAACATGCGGGGGCTGGGCTATGCGTTGGCGCACCCGACGTCCCGGTAGGAGCCTCTCTGCAGGGCTGCTGCTGGCCGCGACCCTGTCGCTGTCCGGCGTCGCCCTGCTGGTCGTGGGGGGTGCGGCTGCCATCACCTACGTGAACTCGTCGTTCCTCGGCCGCAACGGTCTCGAGGAGACCGCCGCGCATGTGCGTCGTGCGCTGCGGTTCGACGCCCTCGGAAGGCCTGTGGCGGTGGATCTGCCACCACCGCTCAAGCGGATCTTCGATGCCCTCCGAAGCGAAGTCTTCTATCGTGTCGTCGATCGCCAAGGTCAGGTGATCCTGAGCTCGGACGGCGGCGACGCAGCACTGGCGCCGCAAGGCGAGCGCTTCGTACCGATCCGGAGCGCCTTCAGCCTTGCCCGAGGCGACACCGTGCTTCAGGTGTTGACCTTGCCGGTGGGCACCACGGAACAGCCCGCCTTCCTGCAAACGGCACGCAGCGAACGCTTCAACCAGGCCGTCTTCGAGATTGCCGGCCCGGTCGCGCAGCGCAGCGCCTTCGCGACGCTGGGCATCGCGTTGGCGGTCTTCTCGGGCGTCGTGTTTCTGATCATGCGTCGCACCTTCCACCAGCTTCGACGTGTCGGCGACGCGGCCGCCGTCATCGAGCCGCACAACCTCTCGCACCGCCTGAGCGTTCAGGGCGTGCCGACCGAGGTCGCACCGCTGGTCGAAGAGTTCAATGTCGTGTTGGACCGACTCGAAAAGGGCTTCCGGGTCCAGCAGGAGTTCCTGGCCACCGCAGCCCACGAGCTCAAGACACCGATCACCGTGATGCGGGCGCAACTCGAAGTGGAAGGCGTGGCCAACCGGCATCTGCTGCTGAAAGACCTCGACCAGATGGCCCGACAGGTTCAGCAACTCCTGATGCTGGCGGAAGCCAGCGAAGGCCAGAACTACACGATGGCGGACGTGGACATCGCACAGATCGCACGTTCTGCGATCGAACAGCTCGCTCGTCTGGCAGACGCGCGGGCCGTTTCCCTCGACCTCGAAGTGTCCGCGCCAGCCACGGTCTCGGCCGATGCGGGGGCGACATTCGTCCTCGTGCGCAACCTTTTGGAGAACGCGATCCATCACGCGCCCAGCGGCAGCGGCGTTCGCATCAAGGTCCAGCCGGGCGCGCTCGTGGTGCGCGATGCCGGTCCCGGCATCGACCCGGCGGACCTGCCGCAGCTCTTCAAGCGATTCTGGCGCGGCAAGCACCGCCGCGACCAGGGTGCCGGCCTCGGACTGGCCATCTGCCTCGAGATCGCCACCCGCCACGGGTGGTCGATCGCGGCCGGCAACCGAGACCCCGGCGCCGAATTCGCGGTGAGCTTCTCCGGCGCGCAAGCCACCGGGTAGCAGGCGGCTGCGAGGAGGTCTGCGCAACGCCAACAGCGGCCTCGGAAAGCATCCTGAAAGATGGTCGGCCCGAGGATCACGACCTCGGCACCGGTGCCACGGCGCCCGATCTCACCCAGGACCGTTCATGGACAGCATCGCGGGTTCGACCCCATTCGGCGAGAAGCGACGCGCCACCTTGGTGTCGGCGCAGACCCAGCGAGACGCTTCGCGCTGCGGTGAAACGCCCGGCCTCGGCCCCGCCGACCATGGCTGACGGCATCGCAAGGACCACCGGCCGGCGGTGCCCTCCGGGCACCTGTGACAACGACCGCGACATCGACGAGGCGCAAGGCCTGCTGCTGCGCATGCTGGCCGAGTTGGACGCCCCCCGGCTGGTGGCGATCGCTAAACAGTCAGTCGAAATCCTCGAGTCACAACGAAGCCGCGACGCGACCGAGCGAAGCTGAGCTGCGTGTCACCCGGGCCGTTCGCAGTCACGTCGGTGCGGTGAATGCGTCGACCGTGACCTTTACGACATCCGTCCGAACCCAGGTGGAGTGGTAGTCGAACGGGCGCATGTTCCGATCCCACGAAAGCGACGATACGAGCAACACGGGCCAGCCAATTCGCACCTTGAGCAGTTTCGCGAGAGCCGACGATGCCGCCACCGCTTCGATGGTCCTCTTGGCAGTGCTGGCAACGTAGCCATGCCGTTCAAGGACCTTGTTGAGCGAGCCGGATGACGTCATCACTTCACTGTCGATGATCAAGCTTTCGACTTCCGGCAGCAGGTAGTTGATCGAGAACAGCGCAACCTTGCCGTCCAATCGCCTGACCCTGCGCAACACGAATCCCGCGTCTCCTTCGTTCAGATTCAAGGCGCGCGCTGCCGCCCGCGGCAGCGGCGCGGTGGCCGCTTCCAGAAGCTCGGTGTGTACGCTCCGACGGTCATGGTCGACCTCGCCCTCGAAGAATCCCTTGGCCGTCTGCAGTACCCAACCTGCTTCTTTCGGGTGGACAACGAATGCCCCTCGTCTTGGCACCAGCCGGATGCAGCCACGCGCCGCGAGCGTTCTCAGGCCTTGGCGCACGGTGGAGCGAGCCAGGCCATAGGTTCTGCACAGTTCGCCTTCGGAAGGCATGGCGTCGCCCGGTCGCATGTCGCCCTGCCGGACGTCGCGTTCGAGCCGTCGAGCGAGCTGCAAGTAGAAGGGCACATCCGAGAATCTATCGATCGGCATGAAGCTGTCGCGCGTTGAAGCCATGTGCAACACCAGACGACGATCTCAGTCGATTCGCCCGCCGACGCGGCTTGCCTGCCTTCGAGACTCGCTGGGGACCGTGCCCTTGATCTCGAAGAACCGGCGGTCGAAGCCGGCGACACCGCGGATTCCGATCTCCTTGCCGATGTGCGCGACGGGGCTGTCGGAATGCAGCAGCAAGCGACCGGCGCGGAGGATGCGCACGCGGTTGGCGAAGTCCGTGAACATCCGGCCGCTGTGTCGGCGGAAGTAGCGGCTGAAGCGGCTCTCGCTCATGCCCAGGTCGGCAGCACAGTCGGCTGCCGAGATCTGTCGCAGAACCCGGTCTGCAGGCGTCAGCACGGCGCTCGAGCGTGCCGGCTTGGGCATTGCCGAGTCAACCCCGGTCTGCGGCAGCAACGACGACCGAACCAACCCGCACATCGATGGAAGTGTCCTGCAGCGACGAAATGAGCGCCTCGGCCGCGGTCGTGCTCATACCCGGTGCTGCTCGACGAATCGCTCGACCCGAGCACTGGCGCCACGCAATGCATCCACCAGGCGTGCATCACAGGCGAGCAGGCCCCACAACAGCGGGTCGGCACAGAATGCGGCCACCGGATCGGCCGCGTCGCACATGGCATGCGCGGCCTCGGGCATGTCCGCGCGGATGTGCCCGCCGGCGAGCTCCCAGCGCCTGTCGCCGCGGTCGTGCAGCGCCTGAAGGTAGACGGCCTGATGGGCGCGGTGGAAGGAGCCGAGACCCAGGTGGAGGATGACGTTCATGGTGTGGCGGAGCCGCGGCGCTCACAGATCGAAGTTCAGAGCGCCTCGACTCAGCCGGGGTCGCGCTGCGCCGCCAGCGCCTCGAACACGCGTGCGACGGCCTCGGCGCCGGGGTCGACGTTGCCGACCAGCCGGTCCGCACCGACATAGCTGGCGCGGCCGGAGCGAGCCCGCGTCATCGACGCGGTCGCTACAGCGCCCTGACGGGCTGCCACCGCCGCGCGATCGACGCCTTCGCCGAGCACCGCCAGCGCGGGCGTCAACGCATCCACCATGGTCCGGTCACCCAGCTCGGCGCCGCCGATCTGCTGCATGCGCGCAAGCCCGGCCTGCAGCGCCGGCTGCAAGCCAGCACCACGGGACGCCGAATCGCCCGCTGCCGAAAAGAAGATCGCCAGCAGCACGCCGGACGACCCCCCCATGACCTGCGACAGGGTCACGCCGATCGTCGTCAAGAGTGCCGGCAGGTCGTCGAGCGGCAGCTCGTCGACCCCCGCGGCAAGTGCACGTGCGGCTCCGGCCAGCGTGGATCCGGTGTCGCCGTCACCGGACTTGGCATCCAGCGCATTGAGATCGGCGGTCGCGCGAACCAGCGCATCGCAGACCTGGTCCACGACCACGCGCACCGTGCGGTTTTCCGACGGTCGCGGCTTCAATGCCACGAGGCCCGATGGCATGGCGACGCAGGCAGGCTCGCTCACCGACGCGAGGCCCGGCCAGGCCGCGACGGTGACGGGGCTGGCGAGTGCGCGCAGATCGGCTTCGCTGGAAGGCAGCAAGGAAAGGGAGAAGCCGCGCATGTCAAGCGAGGTCATCAGCGCCGCAGGTCCGACGATGTGGGCAATGCGGGCACCGAGCGCAGACCGTGTGATCTCGTAGGCCAGCACCGACATTTCGAGCGCCGACGTTCCCCCCAGGTTGTTCAGCAGCAGCACGTGCGGACGGTCCGTGACGAAGGGCGCGAGCTTGGCCACGATCGCCTCGACCGCGCCGCGCGCATGCACGTAGTCGATCTGCTCCACACCCGGCTCGCCGTGGATGCCCAGGCCGAGTTCCGCCTTGCCAGATGGAATGCGGTTCTCCTTCCGCGACCCCGGCACGGTGCAGGTGTCGAGCGACATGCCGATGCTCACCGTCGCCTCGATCACCCGCTTCGCGACCGCGGTCACGGCATCGAGATCGGCACCTTCCTCGGCCAGCGCACCTGCGATCTTGTGGACGAAGATCGTTCCCGCGAGACCGCGGGCCTGCGGCAGGTCCGGCAGGGCGATGTCGTCATCGACGATCACCATGTGCACCTTGCGGCCCAGCCCCCGCGCGCGTTCTGCCGCCAAGCCGAAGTTCAGCCGGTCACCGGTGTAGTTCTTGACGATGAGCAGGCAGCCCGCGTCGCCGGTGACGGCCAGGATGCCGGCGAGCACGGCGTCCACCGAAGGCGATGCGAACACGTCACCGCAGACCGCCGCTGTCAGCATGCCCCGGCCGACGAAGCCGGCATGGCTAGGCTCGTGTCCGGAACCACCACCGGAGACCAAAGCCACCTTGCTTCGATCCCAGTCGCTGCGGACCACGACCTTGATGTTCGGATACCCGTCGAGTCGTGTCAGGCGCCCGCCTGAGACACGGATGAGCCCGTCGATCGCTTCCGCGACGATCGCATCGCGCGCATTGATGAATTGCGACATGTCTTGCTCCGCCCACTCAGTGCATGGCTTTGCCGTCGGCATCGAACAGCAGCGCTCCGCCCGGCTCCAGCGCCAGGCGCGTCGGGTCGCCGACCTTGACGGTCGACATCGCCTCGAGCTTGACCGTCAACCGGATTCCAGGGGCAATGTCCACGTAGCACAGCGTCTCGCCACCGAGGTGCTCAACCACGGCGACAACGCCCGAGATCGAACCGGCGGCATCCTGCTGCAACTTTTCAGGACGGACACCGACCGTCAGCGTGCGCCCCTGCGTCAGGCCCGCATGGGCCGGCAAGGTCAGGAACGAGTTCTCACCGATCCTCATCTGCGCGGTACCTGCCGTCTGCACGATGACCTCGGCCGACAGCAGGTTCATCTTCGGCGAGCCGATGAAGCCGGCGACGAAGGTGTTGGCGGGGCGGTTGTACAGCTCCAGCGGCGTGCCCACTTGCTCGATCACGCCGTCGTGCAGCACCACGATGCGATCGGCCATCGTCATGGCCTCGGTCTGGTCGTGGGTCACGTAGATCATCGTGGCCTTGAGCTTGCAGTGCAGTTCGGCGAGCTCGATGCGCATCTGCACGCGCAGCGAGGCGTCGAGATTCGAGAGCGGCTCGTCGAAGAGGAAGATCTTGGGGCGCCGCACGATGGCCCGGCCGATGGCGACGCGCTGCCGCTGCCCACCGGAGAGCTGTCTTGGCGTGCGGTCCAGCAACTTTTCCAGCTGAAGGATCTTGGCCGCTGCGAGGACCTTCTGGCGGCGCTCCTCCTTGGGCACGCCCGCCATCTTCAGCGCGAAGCCCATGTTGTCGGCGACCGTCATGTGCGGATAAAGCGCATAGCTCTGGAAGACCATCGCAAGGCCGCGCGCGTCGGCCTCGATGTCGTTCATCAGCACGTTGTCGATGTACAGCTCGCCGGAGGTGATGTCCTCGAGACCGGCGATCATGCGGAGTAGGGTCGACTTGCCGCAGCCTGACGGGCCGACGAGCACGATGAACTCTTCCGGCTGGACCTGCAGGTCGATGCCCTTCATGGCAACGACGGGTCCATATTGCTTGTGAACATTCTTGAGGGCGAGCGCGGTCATTGATTGACTCCGAGACGACTACTTCACGGCGCCGAAGGTGAGGCCGCGCACCAGCTGGCGTTGCGTGAACCAGCCGAAGACGAGGATGGGAGCGATCGAGGCCAGTGATGCCGCGGACAACTTGGCCCAGAACTGACCTTCCGAATTGGCGAACGATGCGATCGCGAGCGCCAGCGTGCCGGCGTTGGTCGCGGTGATGTTGATGCACCAGAAGGCCTCGTTCCACGCGAGGATCATTCCGAGCAGTCCGGTCGACGCGATGCCGGGCAAGGTCAGAGGAATTAGCAGGTACCACAGTTGCCGCAGCGGTCGGGCACCGTCCATGCGTCCCGCCTCCAGGATCTCGGCGGGCACTTCCTTGAAATAGGAGTACAGCATCCACACGATCAGTGG
>Ga0307509_10010321_pt1 | contig 11472 bp, 15 predicted proteins | sample 10_EM_MG_FD_202245 | JGI IMG/M metagenome (GOLD analysis project Ga0307509, IMG submission 202245) | Populus trichocarpa ectomycorrhiza microbial communities from riparian zone in the Pacific Northwest, United States - 10_EM | ecosystem: Host-associated > Plants > Roots > Unclassified | place... | reverse complement strand
CGGACCCGGAATGAACTGGTACGACCAAAGTCTTTGAAGGGGACACCAGGTCAAAGACTGAAAAATCGGCTGAAACTTTCCTGCGTCGTGCAACGACGATGTGAACAACGCCTCAACAGAGGGTAGTGAACGGGGGGAGGAGAGAGAGAGAGAGAGAGAGAGAGAGAAGAAAAGAAAGGGCACTTTTGAAAGTGGGAAAGAGAATACGCACCCACCCCTGGTCTTTATAGCATTCAGTCCCCTCGAGGTCAGCGTACCGGAGATTACGCGATGAACAATGGGCTTCCATGTTAGGCGCGCTCAATACACACGGCAGGCGGACTTGATTTATACCCCCTTTTCTTCTTGTGGGACACCCCGAGTAGGTGAGCAAGTAAAGGAGGCAACGGGCAGGTCCTTGATCTGTCCCAAGTCGGCGTGGCCATCGTGATGGCAATGGAAAGATCGATTAGACGTTGCACGTCCCGCCTCACCAGTCAGCCGTCGGTTCCAACAGCCGCTGATTCACTAACCTGATTGGTTTGCCGTCGGCCAGTCACCCAAAACACGTTTGCCACAGAGACGCAGTTCAAGTGACCGCCAGTTGGACGAGGACCCCGTTGGGTTCGGACCAAACCCGTGGTTTTCAATCACGTGCTCTCCTCATCGAGGCTTCCTCCGGCCGATCGAAGATCGGGCCTCTCCCAGTGAGGTGGATTCCGGGCTTGTGCCGAGACTAGGCCGAGACGTGGGCGACATACTTGGTTACCGTGACGGTGCCACCCCAAGCGAGAGCCGAATCTATTTGTTGAAATCCCGGTGATTGTCTGGGTATCCACATTAATTTGATCTAGAGACAGTGGGATGTGCCGTAACGGCCTCGTCCCTGGACGAGCGTGGGTGGGATGGTAAACGGGTGCAGTTGCCTCGGGGACCACACAAGAGGCGTCGCGGCGCAACGGTGGATACCTGTCAATCGGTGAGGGCGGGGACAAAGGCACGTAGGGTGATGAAGGCGGGCAGGCGGGCGTTGGCCCAGTGGTTGCTAGGCATTGATGAACGAGGAGGGAGGAAATGGGAGCCTCTTGAAACAAAGGACTACTGGAGATGAAGCCTTGGCAGGGAGGGTGGAACCGAATCGAACCGAAACAACCCTATGAGGCTACCGTCTTCAACTCCTCCAAACTCCCACGTAGGTACAGTCGGTTGTCTTCCCACTTGAGAAAAAGGCCTCAAGTGGGACGTGACAACTCAGCTTTCCATGACTTACGACTCCGGACAAGTGCTCTGACATTAACTTTACGCTTTTGCAAAGTTTTCAAGTTATCTGCATAGTCCTATAGCTGCGAGGAGGCAACGATTATGTGCCTTAACGGCTTACGCGGACAATCTTACAGGCATGATGATTCAACCGTTTTTGATGTGAATACGTATGGGGAAAAGCAGGTGGCTAGTAATTACGCATCAAACAAGCCAGAGAGAGAGAAAAACACGCTTACCGTATTAGATGGTGAAAGTGCAGCGCAGCCCACAATGGTCGCTCCAGGGTCTATCGGGCCCGATGAGACCAGGCTGGAGGACTTTGATCTCATCAGGCTTCAAGCCCAACACTGCCACCTTGTCTAACCTGCCTGCCTTCAGTCCGTCCTCTAGTCCGACGCCGACACCCCACGTAGCTCCTCCATCAGGCCTCGTATTCCCATGTAGCGCGACCCAGGCATCGAGCAGCCCGTATTCGTCGAGGAGTCTATGATCCTCGGGGAGGATCGCGTTGAAGTCGCCTGCGATGATCCCACCGCTGCATCCGGGCTCGCGCAGAACACCAGCCAGTTCGTGCATCTGTAGGACACGCCTAAAATGCGAGTCGAGGGAGTCGAGGTGCACGTTCAGGAGACGTAATACTGCGCTAGGCGCAGCTGGGGCGACGATCTCCACGCAGAGCGCATCCCTCCTGTACCTGCTCGGCAGCTTCATGCGGAAGACGCTGTCGAACATCAGCTTCCCCCCTCCCTCGCCCTCCTCAGCGAGCAACGGAGAGCCAAAACGCTTGTTGGAGAGCAACGTCATGGTCGCAAATGGTAGGCCCTTGAAAGACGTGTCGTCCTCAGCGTCGGTCGTCAGAAAGCCAGAGCGCACTCTGGGATCGTCAAGGAGAGATTGGCGGGCGCCAGAAGTGACTTCTTGGAGAAGAATAATGTCGGAAAACTCCGGTCCCTTCAAGATGTGATCGAGGATGAGCTTGAGGGAGAGGCTCTGCTTGCCGATGGCGTCTGCTGGGTGAGAAGAAGGCCTCTTCTGGGCGATTGGGTCATGCGGGTCGCGCAGAGGTATGGCTACCCAGCGATGGGTGGCGTGGTCGAAGGCAGAAAGAGCACGGTGGAGTCTGGTGAGGTTGAACATCGGGCTGCAGCACTGAGATCGCGTGGGGGGACTCTACAAAATCGATGTGTGCCCGTTTTTCACTCTCAGGGGGCCCAAATGGTGTCATAGCCAATTGTTCACATCCCGGGCCCCCCTCTGTTCCGCGACGCTAACATGCGGAAGCGAACATGGCGGGCGGTACGAGCTGGGATATGGCCCATTCTCGAGGAGATTTAACATGTTGTGTGAAAAAGCTCTTCTTGTCTTCGTGACCGTCTCGAGAGTGAAGACCATTCCCAACGATTATATATAAATTTGAGCGTGAGCCTAAGATGCTATGCTAAGGACTTGTGCGATTCGTTGTTGACGGGGGAGTGAACAATTTACATGTTACGTCATTCGATAGTACCGCGTCCAACCAGATACTCGCTCAGCCTCCGCCCAATCAACCCGCCGCCGCCCCTTCACGGACCTCAACAACCCAGCCGCAACACGAATCATCGCCCGCGTATGAGAACACGAGAGCACACCTTCACAGTCACACCAAAACGCGTGCTTCCAAACTGAAGCCGTAATCATCTCGCAGGCGTGGAAAACCAGGAGGGACAGCCGGTAGCAATCGTCGTCGTCCGTAATCGAACCCAGATGGGAGTTGTACGTTCTATAGAGACCGTCTGCCAAGGTGGCAACGGCAGCTCTTCGCTGTCCGTCGGTATGCGGTGACAATGAAGCGAGGTGGAGATGGGCGCCTACAATTTGCATTAGAGTCGTGTCAGTCGCAAGGCCGAAGGCACGGAGCAAAGGGCGGAACAAGCGCGTTACATAGCGCACGATGGGAGAATTCCGGAGGGAGGGGAAGGGAAGTAAAAAAAGGTACGAACCCATTTGCGCAAGATCTACGGCCGGGTGACCTGGGCCGGCGAATTCCCAATCGCATATGATGACCCTGGTTTGGTCACCCTCCACCTCCTCATCGGAGTCTTTCGAAACGACTTGCAACGTCCCGAAACTTATGTTCCCTTTACAAAACGCGCTCTTCTCGCGTCCCAACCACATCTCACTGGCCATCTTCAACAGATCTTCGTGATCCTCCACTCCTGCCATACGGAGGTACGTTCCGGTAGCTCCCAACACGCCTTGGAGGGTCGGCTCCATATACGAATTGATAAGCAACCTCCGAAGTCGCACCGTGGGCTTCGGCTGATCCTCCCCCACAAACCTCACCGCCGAATGCAACTTTCCCAAAAACTCTCCCAACAACAACCCCAACCTCTTCGCTCGCAGCTGGGTAAACAAAGGCGAGAATATGAACCGGTCCATCGACGGATGATCTCCAAGATCAGTCTTGACGAGTAGATTCGGAGATAACGCATGGTGAATAAGTTCCGGGACGAGCACGTCCTTGCAAGAGGCCGTGACGGGGTATAACGGGGAAGTGGTATCGTGTAACGCCGTCAGCACCTTTGCTTCGATGGTCTGCAAATTCGGAAAGTGCGTAAGCGTCGAACGTGGGTGGTCGTCATCGACATCGAAAAAACCAAATGGGGCAAAATGATCGTCCGGAGGCATAGCGGGCAATCCGGGATCAAACGTAACACCGGCCAGGTAAACCCAGAAGATAACAAAAAAACAGGCACATCGAAGAACCAAAGTGAAGCCGAAATAGGTAAACACACCTGACGGTAAGGATCTAATGACAAGCCCAGGACCTCATTGAACACCAAGGGTGCATGCTTCATGGTGACCGACGAATGTCGAGGTAACCTCGAACTCAATGTGTTACCCCGCCTTCCTCTGGGAGGAGCGGACATCAGGCTCTGAGGCGGCTGATCTCCTCCACTCTCCCCGGGCACATCGCGGTCGGGGCCAACGGAAGAAACGGAATCTTGTAAGGTCCCAGAAGCACGAGCCGAAAATCCAGGCACATCAAGCTTCGTAGCCCGCACAACCCTACTCCCATAAACCCAATCGGACTCATCAACCCTCCACCGGATCCCACTCACTCCATAGAGGTACGACTCCAAATCGAACGGCTCCGAAGACACCGATTCCGAGGACGTCAATGAAGGGGGAGTAGGTGCAGGTTCCCGAGGTGCAGGTGGTTGTGAGGATGTGTGGGGAAGAGGGGGGGAGGGTGAGGATGGAGTTACCGATGGATCTGGTTCGCTGGCTGGTTGGGTATCGTCTAGGAGATAGCAGGTGTCTCCTGTGCAAAAGAACGAGCGTTCGAGCGTCAAGGCCATGTCGGCTATGACGAGAGTACGGGGAAGGGAGGGGTATATGGGATGCGGGGATGCACGCCGGTTACTTATGGGGTGGGCCGAGACAAAATATGAAAGTGAACGCGAGCCGCCCAACCAAACGGTTCGATCACGGTCAGCCTCGGCCGAAGGAGCTTTTTTTTACCCGCGGTGGGCGCTTCGATCTTAAACTTGGACGCGGTCATCATCTTTCACGGCCCACGGCCCGTACACGAAACAAACCGAGGAAAAAACCGGTGGAGAGCAACCAGAGAGATTGTGTCAAAAACCCTCGGGCCATTTTTCATCCCTCGTTTTCGTACACATTAAAAACAGTACCCATTGTGTAGAAATCGGTCTACGGAGAGAACGAGGGGAGAGGGGACGGGGGGAATATGGCTGTTGTATTAAGTTAGTGGTGATCGTGCTCTTCGCCCTCTTCAGGACCATGGTAGTCCAACTTGTAAACTAGACGGAAGTTAACGTTAAGTCACCAGGTAACCCCAAGCCAAACAACATCCGAGAACTCACCAGAACCACATTCCCCACAACGAAGCAGCTTGTCCTTATGAATGGTGAACCACCTGATATCATGAGAATCCGCAGGAGAGCCGGTACATCCCATAACGCGCTCAACGTCCTTCAAACAAAAAAACAAAACCCACAACGTTAGCCCACTCAACCCGGAACACAACGAAAAGTGCGACCCAACACAATGAAGGGCAACAGAGAATAAACGAGATAAAAAATACGCACGAGGGAATAAACCAATACGGGATTATCAAGAGTCCCAATCCTGCTCGAATCCAACGGTTGGTGGTCGAAAACATCAATCCCCTCCAAAAATCCCAACGTCTGCAGCCTCTCCAACCCAGTTGACTGATTGATATCCGTTGGGACTTCTCCAGCCTTTCCACCCTCACCAAGAAGCTGAGGGGAGGGATGACCCGACTTGCGAGCGGCGGAAAGCGAGAACGCGCGGGAGGATGCGGTTGTAGGTTGTTTCGACCAGATGTTCAAACGCGCCGCGGGCCGCGCGAAGCGGAAGACGTTGGACAACATTTTCTGTCGGGTGTGGTGGTGAACGGGAGAAAGAGCGACCTGGTGGAAAGGGATGGCGTGCGTTTGTAAATGCGTCGGTCAAGCACGGAAAGTGCGGGGCTGGGGATTTTGTCACGCGTCACGCGACCCGTGTCACTAGGCTCTAGCCCGGGCCGAGCGACCTGGATCGCGGCTAGGATAAGGTGCGAAGTATAACAATATTAACGACGCGATAATCTAACGAATACAAATGCGAGTTGGATACAGGTGATGAGTCTAAGGGTATAGCTGTGAGTCTAAATCTAGGCGGGAGGTTTCTGTGGAGTGGATCAAGGCGGTACGCATACATCGAGGCCGCTGGCCAGGTTTGAACCTATTTCGGAGAACGGGGGACCATCAGTCACTAAACTTCTGAAGGAGACCCCGTCGCTCACCTGGATAGAACCAAAATGAGATGGCTATGATCAAGTAAAAACCTGGTAATCACCCACAAGTCATTCGGAGTACGAACGGTCATCAGCCATCGGACGATCTCGGGGCACCAAGAGAGACATACAGATAAGAATAAACCCTTCCATCCAGTTGGATCGCCCATCGGCCACGACATAATTCATGGTGTGAACTACAAACGCACACGGAACGATGAGCTGATGGTGGTTGACTGAACACCTTGGAGTAAACACATACTCGCGAGATACAGCGCCACCGATTCGAACGGGTCAAAGAGCAGTCCCAAGGGGAACCTCGTCATCCACGCAACGATAACGATGGAAGGAATAACGAAGAGCGAAAGTTGCTGTCCAGGCGTAGACAGAATCAGCCGAGTGTGCCGAAGGCGTGATGGTGGATCCATGACACAACGGAGCAGTTACTCACGATTGTAGAACCGATAGCAACCCCGCTACTCAGCGTAAGCTGATCCTTCACCGAGACGTTGACAGCGGTCACACAATCTGTGGAAGAATGTATCACGATCGACGGCCATCCCTGCGAAACAACATACCCGCAATCGCCCGCACCGTAGGCAGTAGGATGAGACCTGTCCACTCTTTGCTAATGTACTTGTTTACAGCGATCGCGTTCGCTGTTACCACCAGCCAATCGGCAGTGAGGGCAACCAGCTACAAAGGGGTCGGTTAAAATGGTCATCGTAACGTGGAACGTTCTGTCTTACCACAGAGACAACCGCAAGAATCGACACGGTCATAACCCAGCTGAGTTGTGGAATCTCGGCCGGCTTCTCATCGGTAACTTCTGGTACTACTCCCTGGCCCAAAGGATTTTGTTGGCCTCGGCCATCTGTGAGGGTCACATCCGAGCGGTCGCTAGCGGTGCTATCAGTCCGGTCCATTGGTACCCCAAGAGTCGGACTTCCTCTAGGGCTCGGGGGCACCAATCTGACCGTATTTTGCGGAGGAAGCTCGACTAATGAATGGTCCCTAGATAGGTCGGGGGCGGATGATACCGAACGAGGGGACGACGACGGGGACTGCGGAAGTCGTGGTGGGGGTGCGAGCATGTCTGATTCTCTGGTCGGGTGGCCAGATTGTGGTACCGGGCTCACGGGTTCCTTCTCGTCCGCCTTCTTCCTCTTTGGGGCCTTTCTCGAGTACTTCCTGCTGTGTGTCCCAGCCGCTATGTCTTCGTACAGATGGGAATGAGAGTAGAATTGGAATACCATGTAGGCAGCGTAAACTAGGAAGAGTGTCAGCCACAAACTCAAAGAGACAGACGGATTGCACCGTACTCAACAGGAGAACAACGGACACGCCATGACTCATATTCAAGATGGATGCTTTCTGGCCGTCAAGGTCGACAACGGGCACGAGATCGGTGCTCGATGAATCAACGTCCTCGTCGGTGCGGAGGGCGAAACTATATACTAGGACGCCAGGTTAACGACCGCGTATGAGTCGAGACTCCCAGCCCTACCTGCAGGCAGTAAAACCGCGCTCACGGATATCGACAATAGAGAGGATTGGACTTGGACCGCGCCTAAATCTCACTGGTGAGTCGGGTGGTGCAACTCAGAGGCGGAATCGCTCACCGGAATTAAACCACTGTTCCTTCCAACGTAACCCGCCAGCGAACGTGCATAATCCAAAGACCAGAACTAAGGTAAGTTTTATCAGGACCAGGAACGTGAGATCCTGAAGCAGTCAACATACGTGATTTGCACATCATCGAACCAATTACTATGCAAGAGTCAGTTTGAACGCGAGGTAAAAGACAAGCGGACAGACAAGATGATTGCACGATACGAAGTTCGCATTTTCTCAGGGCAATGAACTGGAGGGTGGGGTAGGTCCACGCGGTATGTTTCGTATGGAGAACAACTCACAGCGATGACCATTTCGACACTGAGGGTGTGTCAAAACGGCTACACTGGACAAATTCCCGACAACTTACGAATTGGACTGGAAGAGCGCGCTTGGTTAAGTGCGAACATGTCCTGTGGAGGAGGACGCCAACTTACCAGACTTGCATTGAGCAATCCGGCCTTGGAGCCACCAATGCGACGAGCCAATGAGGCTGTGGCGAGGTCGTGAAGCTAAAGGCTGGATCAGAACCAACACGGACAAAGAGTGCGGAGATGGTACCCTGATCAAAGGGATGAGGGACAGTATACAAACTACAGTCCGCCATTAGCCACTGGATGAGTAACCACCGTCGAACTCACAAAGAAAAACGATGGAATCTGTATCCACGACAGATAGACGGAGGGCGATAGATATCGGTATCAAGAGAAGGAATGCGTTGAAATCTGCCCCAAGTCAGCCACGAACGAAACCGTGCGGGACAAATTGGGGTGCACATGATCCAAAGAATGCAGACCTCCAACCGTGGTGCCAAGGGGTCTTCAACGGTGTGGCTTGGCCGCCTTCCGCTTTCACAATCTCCGGTGCGGGGAGGATGAGACCTACGGCAGAGGTGCTGCTGCCTCGGTTAGTTTGCCACGGCAGATTCCAAGATAGACCCTTCCGTCGAGGTCTTGAGGCTCTGTGTTGAGAATCTTGAATCAAGGTATCCGTCGACGGTGAGGTAAACGCTCCAGCGGTGTGACTGTTACTGAGCGGCGAAGACTGCGTATGTCGTTTCAGAGCCTCGGAGCCAGAGCTAGAGCGGGGAGAGGATCTGAGTCTCTCGAGGGTGGACGACGACGCGAGCATCGTCGGTCGCGGTGGGAGTGGGAGTACAAGAGTCAACGTCGGGCTGCGCCGAGGAAAGAAGGTGCATCGGCCGTTCATTGCGAAACATGGAAGGGTTGACAGAGGGTTCTCAGAAGCGTCGCTGCTTCCTTTCCGGTGGAGCATTGAGCGCTAGGCGGTTAAAACGGGAAATTACGCTTCATGTCAACGGTCGTCTTCTCGAACAAAGAGGTTATATTATTTCTGGTGCGGAGGACGTCAGTACGCGTTGGTGGAGAACCGTGGTAGAGAAAAATCAGAGACGATGAAATTATCCGCAACTGGCAGAGCCATCGGAAGTCTAACATGCACGTTCGTCTGTGGCGAAAACGCCCATCCTCAGACTGGGAATCAGGAACGAAGGCTCACTTTACCGCTCGGTTCTGACTTGGCAGTTGGTTGCAAATTTTGAGCCGATCGATCGTGGCGCCGTGGCTTTGTTTGGCAACGGCATGCGAACCAAACAAACTCTCCACCGGCATCGTCAAGTGCGAAGCACCCTCGAATTAATACAAGTCTACCCTTGCTAGGACTGAGACAAGCACAAGCTGAAGTTTCTCCTCACAATTTAGGTGCCGCATAAAAATCGCTCGTGGGGACAGTTCGGCGATGGGATGGATGTAGGCTACCATGGTGATGACGGATACACAAGCCCCTAAGGGAAGGGTGAACACTGACCCTTGTTCCAACCGAATCGGAGCGAAGCACCTGCCACTTTTGGTTTAAGGTGTGCTGGTTGAACACCGGGGGGTCCATAAGCCCCACCAGCATGCGTATACCAGTCGGTGCACTCGCAACGCAGCAGTGATGACCAGCCCCCGGTCCCAAGACGAGGTTAAGACATGTCGACGTCTCCATCTCCGTCCTCACTGTCTGCATCCGCGTCTTCCCAACCGTCGTCGTCTTGCTCGTCCTCGGGCGTGGGTTTTATCCCCTCCGCCTCCAAGCTATCGATCAGTTCATTCACGTGTTCCAGTATTGGACCATCTCCGTGCTCTTGGGCTGTGTGCAACTAAATTGTGTCGGTCAGCATCCACCAAACGAGACACTATCTTCAAACACCCACGTTTCTGCAAGTCTCCAAACAATCTCTCGCATCTTTCGCCAACTCGTCCCAAGCCATCCCCTCACCTTCCAGCTTCCCGTTTGGTGAATGGTGGGCGAGATCGGCCATGAGATAAAACGCCCAGCCTTCGAGGTACCACGCCTCGACTTCCTGATCGTCCGATCCCATGATCCCCTGCAACGTGAGCAATGCGGGGTTGAACAGCGACAACTCCAAGAACAGCTTGACGAGCGACAGCCGGACCGGTATTGACGGAACCTTTGGATCATCTACGCGACAAACACCACCACCACAAAGCCGTCGTAAGTTGGCGTGGTAGGTTTGCGAGGGTATCTGGATACGCACCCAGGTCGAGATCCTTCCAACCGCTCCACGCCCTCTCCAAGCATTGCCTCGCTTCATCGGGACGCTGTTGGGAAAGTCTAACCGATGCGAGAGTCTGCAGCGCCTCGGCATTATTTTGGTCGGTTTCGAGAGCGAGGTCAATTAACCGTTCGCAAGTCTCTTCCGCTGCAGGGTCAAAACTGCAGAAACCATGAATAAGACGCAACTCATCCCCTCAGAGATTTTGCATGTCCGAATCACTCACCAAAGATCGTATGACGGGTCCATCCAAATCTCCACCATGCTTATCAACACCCTGACAATCGTTCCCTTGATGTCCGCGTCCGAATCCGAGTCTGACCCCGTTGCCCGTTCCTTCCCCTTGTTCTGAGCGGTTAAGATGTCCAGCGCGGATTGGTAAGTCCGTAACGCGAGATGCGGATCCTCATCGCTCAGCTGAGCCAGATGCAAGTACGGCGTGTGCACGGGTGTGGGTGGAGCATCCGGGTGCGGCGGGACTAGAGATTCAAAGGTCTGAATAACACCAAATGTACCAACTCAGCGAAGAAACCAGAACTACAAGGCTCGGACTGACCTTCCTGGCCTCCCGAACCTGACCCAGTTCGAGCTGCACGACGCCAAGCATCTCCCTAGCTTCGATATTCTTCGGCGATCTCTGTAATATCCGTTGGATGAATTGGTTGGCGAGCTCGTAGTCGCATTGTTCGATTATCGACTGGGCCTTGCCGATCAACGCGGGGACGCTCGGTGTCGTCGTCGAAGAAGAACTCGAGGATTCGGTGGTGGTTGATTTGGTTGGGATATGTCGCTGGTTCTTGGATCTCGTTCGTGTCCGACCCATTATCCAAAATTGATCAGCTTTTTCTCGAAGTGATCGGGCAAGCATCCGCTCCTTTCTCCTCGACCACCACCATCCAGGAGTTTTCCCACGCTCGGGGGGATACGTGGCCTCACCAGGCTCGTCCCCCTCGTCGTCAAGGATCCCCAACCAGTCTCTCGCTTGCGTATGGCGAGATCAACCCACCATCGCCCTCATCGTTTCTCTTCAGAGGCTCACCAACACTTATCAACACTTCCTACGCCTTTGGAATTGGAATGCTCAGTGGGGAAAACCTGCCCCTCTACTGAGTAGCTTCGGCGTGGTCTGACATGCCACGTCGGGGGCTGTTGCTGGGAGTAGAAACAAAGGCGCAGTACAAGACCTTGGAGCTTGCGGACCGTAGGGTGTAGTTTGGCGGACGTGGCTGCGATC
>Ga0307509_10010320_pt1 | contig 11472 bp, 18 predicted proteins | sample 10_EM_MG_FD_202245 | JGI IMG/M metagenome (GOLD analysis project Ga0307509, IMG submission 202245) | Populus trichocarpa ectomycorrhiza microbial communities from riparian zone in the Pacific Northwest, United States - 10_EM | ecosystem: Host-associated > Plants > Roots > Unclassified | place... | reverse complement strand
TGATATCTACTTAAGTTTAAGCGTTTGGCATTCTACTTCGACAACCAACTTTTCCTCGAGAGAACTAAATTGAGTGAAGCTTCGAGCTTAACTATATTAAGTTTTACAGTTGATTCTTCTGAATTATATTACCTCATCTTTATCTTGTACTTTGAGTGTTTGGTGCGGTCGCAACCTTAGAGTTCACCTCTCTACAGGGTGCCGCCGTTACAGAATGCATATTTGTTATCATACCCACCTGAACCTCCACAGAGATCCTCTTACATAGTCGGATGAGCACTCATAGTTTCCATTTAAAAAGCTCCGTAGACTCCCGTCTGCAGGCGGAAAAAGTTCTGTTTTTATGGGAAATTCCAGTTTATAGCTGGCAATTTTCATCCTATCATTGTAATTTCTTTATAGCTATAAACCGCCTACGCGCGTTTATCTTATTGTACGGTTTCCCTTATCAACCTTCTTCCTTCTCTTCCTCTTGAAAGATAGACAAATTATATGTAGAGTGTTGTTTAGATATAGGACCAGCGTTGGGGGATAGAGTAAGGATTCTTGGAGAGATTGCTAGCAATTATGTAAAAACTGTGCTCACGATTGGAAGCTCCAAAGGTCTGCCTTCGAAGTCCAAGTCGGGGTCCACGAGCTACTGGGTCACAGTACGGACAAGCTCCTGCAGGGAACCTCCACAGGGGAGTACAACTTCAACCACGCGAACCCGCCCATCAACCAGATCACAAATGAGCCAGTGAGGACATTGTACAAGCAGAACAAGATGTGGGGCAGCGTATTTAGCGATCTCGCGGCCTCCTACGAGGAATGCCGCGCAGAGTTGGTAGCAATGTACCTCAGCGGGGAAAAGGACCTACTATCCATCTTCGGCCATGCAAGTGACCCGGAGGCAGAAGACGTGCTGTACATTCAGTATCTGCAAATGGCGCGCGCAGGCCTGTTCTCCGTTGAGGCCTGTGACGCCAAGAGTCGGAAGTGGAGACTGGCGCATTCTCAAGCCCGCTATTTCATCCTACAGGTGTTCATTTCCGCCGAGGATGGCTTTGTCACCTTTTCCCATTCTCTACTGGATATGTCCGATCTCACTATCTCGATCGGTAGGAGTAAGATTTTAACACACAGACGGAAGGCTGTCGGGGAGTACTTGACAAAGCTGCACGTTTCAAGAGCATTGCCGACGTCCGTGCTGGTAGTGAGCTGTGCAATTGCATGACCGAGGTTACCAAACAGTTTGAGGGTTACAGGGAGGTCGTCATGAGGCTGGAGCAGCTGAGGAAGGTTTTTGTACAAGCGAATACTATATTGTCTGAGGAGGGTGGGGTCGTGTGAGGGAGTATAAGGATTCGGTGGAGGGGATGGTGAATAGCTATGCTGAGAGGGGGTTTGAGAGTGTGGGACATGGGTGCGGTGTCATATCCTAAATACCTTGGCGGGCGTGATGGATTGATGGGTAGATAGGGTGTATAGCTAAAGTAGATAGTAGATACATCCATAAATCATCGTCAATCAATAGAGACTCACCCAGAGGGAGGAAAACCTTTCCATCTTGCAGTGCGCACCTCCCACTCCCGCGACTCTAACTACAGCAGCATTGGCCGCCACCTCGGCAAGACTCTTCTTCCTCCTCTGGCTCCTGCTGCTACCTTCACTCCCGGCAACCGCAAGGCCCAATCCGGCACCAGGTTCCCGTGGACCCTGTCCAAGGGTGAAGGCGTCAATCACATTTTTTCATTCCTGGCGGTAAGGTGACAAGTGGACCTACATTCGCATATGTTCTAGTTTTCTCAATGGATTCTTTGATGGGGATAGGTTGGCCTTCTTGGGTTTGTCTCTGGCAGCGGGATAAGGTAGATATTTTTAAGACCGTCATAGGTTTCCTAGACGTTGAGTATTTGGTGGGTGGTAGATAGGGGGCGGTTGCCGATTCTGAGAAGTCGCCAGGGCGCAGAGCTGTTTCGATTGCTGTTCATGTGGCTTTGAGGTCTGGGAATAGGGTCTTTGGTGGGTGGAGGTTTAGCAGAGAGATGATACCCAGATCACCCTTTTCGCGACGCTTCAATAGAAGCGCTTTTAATTCGGTGACGTACTCGTCCACCGACTCGCCCATTTGCACCGCTTCTTCGCCCTGGACGAATGCATGTTTGTAGATACCTTCAAGGTTCGTTCTCCGGCAGGAGGATCTCGCGTTGAAGAGTTCATTTAGGAGGACTTTGTCCCTGTTCGGGCGTTTTGCTTCGGCATCTTCCTCGCCCCACTTGGTGGTCGCAGTGGTTTCTTCATCTTCTACTACGTACACACCACTCTTGTGGCCCAAGCCTGTTAGGCGTTCTCTGATTCTTGGCTCTAGGTTTAATTCTTGCTCTCTCAGCCTTCCCTCACCCTCCACCTCGCTCTGATCAGGATTTACTGGGGAAGGAGAGTAGGAGTATAGGCGCTGTGATATGGCAAGGTCCTTCCCTATGAAGAGGGCGCTAAAGAGTTTTATTTGGAGCGGAAGAAGGGGTTTTGTAGAGTTTGCAGGGGAAGACGGAGATGCTAGTAGTTAGGGGTATGAAAATGATTTTGGGTACGTAGGAAGGTGGGATGTGTGTTTGTGGGCCGAGTTGCCTTGGGATGGAGGTCTCAGTGGGGCTAAGAGTGGTGGAGGTAATTAGGTGGTTTAATCGAGAGTATATTAGGGCGTTTAATATTGCTAGCGGGTGACTGCTAACGTTGGTTAAGGTAGAAATTGGAGGGGGGGGCATAATTAGTATGGTTGAACTATTCTAGTGATGGTGAGGCGTCGGATTCATGATGGCAGTGCGGGAGAGTTATTAATGGTATCCTAGGCTGGTGTAGGTCCAGCTAGTGTAGAGATCTTGACGTCAAAACGAAAGCGTCTGCGCCAACAGTTGCGGGGGTCACCGTTTAAGTCAAGTATTGAAGTATTCAAACATTATAACCAAGCGGTATTTCAATTTGCGAGATACTACATGGCTGAGCCTATCACACTATCCCGGTCAGATCACCTTCACAAGAAAATTAGGTTCCAGACTCACTCTTATATCAAAAACCCCAGCCCTCTTCCTTCTACTCACCAAAACCGTATTCAGATCCCCACCCCAGCAGAACCTGCCCCAACCCTCAACCACATCCTCACTCCCATTACCCACCAGCATCCCCCCGTTCACGTACTTCTTGACAATGTTACCATTTCCAGGCTTCCCCCGCCGCCCATCCACATCCCATACTCGGCAGCGGTCATGAAGGGTGCTTGGGTTTCTGAATCACGCTCATCCGGCTGCATATCATTCTGTAGTAAAAAAAAAAGATTATGCGCAACTCCCGCACCGCCATCGCGTCTCATGGCAGCATAATGGGGAGGTGTTCACCCCCAGCTGTCATGTGGATTAGGGTTAACATAGCCCCGTTCTAATAGCAGCCTAGCTACTACAACTTTCCCCATTCCCGAAGCCCATGTGAGTGGTGTCTTGTTACCGGTGGCAGTGATATTTGGGTCGAGGTCCTCACGCCCCAACAGTAGCCGTACCACCCTACCATGTCCCTCCAACGCAGCCCACCAGAGGGGTGTTCAGCGATAAGTGTCGTAGATATTAAGGCCAACATTGCCACGTGCTACTAGTAGCTGCATAGCTCCACCATACCCCATATTGGCAGCCAACTAAAGCATTGTTTGGCCCTCAGAGTCAGAGGTATTAGGGTTGACATCATCACGTACCAGTTGTATCTGCACAACTACATCATACCCCATCATGGCAGACATGAGAGCGATGTTCGGGCATGCTCATTTGCCTTATCCGGCTCAACCCTCTTCAGTCTGGGAAGCCTCTGCACTGATTCACTTTTACCCGCCTTAGTAGCCTTAACGAGCAAGCTGTCCCCCGTGATTGATATTTTTCATTGAGGGATTAGCGTCTTTCTGTTTCAACATTAGTCTCTGCAAAATACCTAAAGCAAGATACCAGGCCAGGAAAGAGAATACAAGCTTGACCCGCTCCAAGAAAGCACAGACAAACAACCAGAATGCACAAGCAGAAAGGCGGATTCGTGATCCTCGGCTATCTTCCCAGCCTTCCCCTGCGATGCCCAACTATTACCGACACAGTCCATCTTGAAGGCGACCGTATCCCGCATGCGCGTGCGTTTGCTATTGGCGTCCATGGCTTTGCCAAAGTCCAAGAGCTTCCCGATAGACTGGTCTGTTGGATCTGCATTGGAATCCCTCAAGTAGGTTGCCTAAGATACCTACTGCTGAGCCCATCTCTGGAGCGTCTATTGAGATGCACCATGACCACCGCGCTAGGTTTGTTTAGCCACGTTTTGCTGCAAAGGGGGGGAGAGAGGTTGTAGGTTGGAGGGAGGACTTCCTTAGAGGTGATTATGGGGCGGAGGGTGCGCGTTGGCTGGGATGGATCCGTTAATGTCTGAAGAAATTTCTTGTGGCAAGGGGAGTATATTGCTGAGTGGTAGGGGTGGAGGTGGAACATTCTTCGGTGGGGAGAGGTGGTTGTTCGGGGTTTTGGTTTCTACTGTACGGTAGACCGCTTGTAGTTAGGAATCTTGACTTGAGGCTCTGGGGTGTGGTGCAGGGTCAGTTGTGCAGGTGGCTTAGAAGATACTGTTGCCTGGAAATAACATATTGTCGCCAATTTTCCCCAGAACCAATGGAACAAAAACGACCGCAAGAAGGGGGGCTCCCCAAAGCACATCCTATATTATTGGCTCGCTTAGCTCAAGCCTGTGGAATTCCGTTGGTGGGGAGGACGGACATTGCGTCACCTGTCAGAGGAATTAGCCCTAACTCAGCCGATAGAAGTGCTAAAAATGCCAAGCGTAGTCTGCACATTTCTAGAAACCTGTGCAAACATCTGTCAATCCAACACCCCTCTTCTTCTTCTTCCCTTCCCCTCCTTCCTTATATCCCATTATCACCCATACAATACTTAACAACACAACTTCCCACAGTTCCATCCACCAGCCCCGATTCAATAACGTGAGAGAATCAGGGATACGATCATTATGCAAAGGGTCCTAGTGGCCACAAGAGGGGACGGGGAGACTTCGGAGTCACCCAGTTTCGTGCTACATACAGCTCCATCAGAATCTGGAGATATAGCACCAATGTGACAATTGAAAGAAGTCAATAGGGGTTATTTGATGCAATTCTCATGGCTAAATCATCAATCGGAACAATGGAGATCGTCAAGCACGATGCCAAGAAATCTCTCGCCAGTATTCTCGAAGTGGAAGAACTGCATTTTAACAAAGTAAATGATAATCTATTTGTTGGAAACCAACGCGGACTCGATTTAGCAAGCCTCACATAGTGTCTAGACAGAGGTTACCAACCCAGTACTGAAAATTGCAGAACTAGATAAGCAAATGAAAATTCGAACAGTGAATTTGGTGCTCAAGACCAGAAGGTCACCGTCCGAGACCTGAAGATCATCAAACTAGATGAGCAAATGAAAATTCAGAAGGCTGAATTCAACTTAGCCGATAGTTGTAACAGGTTTACTCCTGTAACCGCTTCCTGGGGGGAGCGATCTTGCAAATGGGTATTGGTATTGACTCTAACCAAACCAGTGGTATAAACGAGATCATGTACCGGAGACGCCAACAAGTAATTGAATAGACTCCATTACCTTTTATCGAAACTATTAAGAGAAGGCCAAGTGCTTTAGGCCTATGTGAAGCTCAAAGATTCTCGAATCAAACTGAATAAAAGATAACTGTTCAACTAAGTATATTGAAAACTCTGTCTTTTGAAGTCTGATCTCTCTAAGTCAAGAGAGATACAGGTCTTTAAATACACTGGCGATAATCCATCTCGCATCAATCAAATCCAAATTCTAAGATATAAAATGATACCTAACCTATAAACAATCAAATGATAAACAAGGCTTATGAACTTCCGGAGTTCGTATCCTAAAACAATACAAGTAACAAATAACAAGGCTTACAGGTCTCCTGAACTCGTATCCTAAAACAAAACATAACACAAACTAACAAGGCATACAATTCACCTGAACTCGTATCCTGAAACAATACATAAAACAAATCCATACTTGAACTGGTAGCCTGTACCGGTTTCAACTCCTGTCTAATGAAAAGGTACAATAGAGGGCTAGCAGTTGACCGGCAAGCGCTAGGTCTAAGGGAGGCTTCAAGAGACCCAGAGATAGAGAGATAATAGTTAAAGGGCAAGTAGCAACTAAAGGATCACCATTCAACCAAGTATATTCATAAATCAAGAGTCTGCTGAAGTCTGCCATTCTCCTACTAGCCAGGAGATGGGTTTAAATATAAGAGTTCATGCAGAGCGATAGTAATCAGATATCCTGCAACCACAATCATTACCCGGCAGTGCTCCTTGCCCTGCATGTCCTGTGATCCCACATGAAACCTAAGAGTCATATCACTGCCTCAATACTATCGTTACCTTACATGACTGTTCCTTCACTTGTAATCCTAAATAAAACAATCACAGTGCAAAACTAAACTTAACACAAGCTACCGGGCACTAATATAGCTCTGGGGCTGTAAAACAATCAAACTAATCAAAGTAAGAAAAAGTAATCAAACTAAACATAGGAAATCCTGCACTCCGCTCCTGTATACAGTTACCGGAACATGTACACATGTTACAATGGTCATACTGAGGAGTGTTTTCAATATCTTCTATATTCTAATAAGTTCTACCAATTGGTGAATCACAGCTACATTAGTTTGTATAAGTGTATCACAAATTATGACTAAGCAAAATTGTTTTCACAGGACTAATACTTATTAGTCATAGATATGTTTATGTTTCATGCTATGAAGTTACTTGACTCATGGTTGTCACATGACTGGTAGGTGTTTGTCATTATTATATTATAATTGGTTGATGTTTCTATGACTCACCATTGTAAGTTATAATGATGTAATAACTTTCACGTGTGACTTATAGTTATAAGTCACGGGTTTGGCTCATATGAAGTGGTTTGAACAGATTATTTGTTTTATGAGGTTTAATTGGTTCACGGTATCTTGCTGTAATATGTATATATGTTCCGGTAACTGTATACAGGAGCGGAGTGCAGGATTTCCTATGTTTAGTTTGATTAGTTTGCTTACTTTTATTAGTTTGATTGTTTTACAGCCCCAGAGCTATATTAAGGCCCAGTAGCTTGAGTTAAGTTGGGTTTTGCATGTCTACTGTTTTATTTAGAATCACAAGTGAAGGAACGGTCATGTAATGTAACAATCCTACTCTGGTGGAGTTTAGTTATGCAACAGGTAACAAACTGCGAGAGTATTCTTCTTTCCGAGATTACTTATAATCTCTTCTTTCGTTCTTAGACTATCTTATAGTCTTCGTATCTCACACCAATGTCTTACTGGGGAGAGATGGTGAGGGAACTTCTTCTTATCGTAATCTCTTCTCACATGAGAGAGATGTGAGACTGTCCTTGTCTTAACAAGGTCGTAGTTGCTCTGATACTTTAAGAGCTAGGTTGCTTGCATACAAGTGAGAGGTAAAGGTAAAGGTAATGGTAAAGTTATATTGTAAGAAAGTACTTAGATGGTAGTGTGAAGAGCTCTAACTACTGTGACCGTTCTTTTTTTTTTTTTTTTTTGAATCTCGTTTATTAATTGTTTCTATCGAGGCGAATGCACAACTGTGCTCAATCCTACAGTTCTAGGTACAATGGACATTCGGCCGGAATGAAGACCATGTCGTCCAAAACCTCCAACTACAGTCCATCTCGCGATCCCCAAGCTAAAACCCGCTGACGTTGCCCGACAAAGAAAACTCCGCCCGGTACTATGGGTAGAAACTACAAGGAGATGAGAACATGGGCCTGACAACATCGAACCAATAACCTCCGCGAAAGCCTAGCCTAAAAGAAAAACATTCCCAACCGACAGTAGTCACAACCAACAAAGGAAAACAAACCCACTCCCCCTAGTCAAACCACCTATAAGCTAAACCATAGTAAAACCCCACCGGGCCCAGCTCCCGAAGGAATAGGGACTCCTGAATATAGGTCTCGAGGACGCATCGAGGGGAGAAATGCTCCCAGAGGCATATAGCCCCGCCAGCCGAGGCTCAGGAAGAACAACCGAGTTCGAGAGAATGTCGCCAAACGAAGGAAGGCTCGTGGCAGCCAAGGAAAGATCCGGTCAGCTATTTCGGGAAACAGGACCCAGAAAGAAGGTTTAAACATGCTCCCCTAGTCCGAGGACATCAGAAGGGAACAGAGGTCTGGTGGTGGGCGTAGAGCCGCGAGCAGTAGGGTGCCAGCCGATCCAAACGTCGGGGAGGGGGGGGGCGGGAGGTTAACCGACATGAGAAGTACGAGGAAGGCTGACGGAAACGGTCTCACGATGTTTCGAAAAGTCCGACCGTACCAGCGGAGCACAAAGGAGATAGTGCAATACAAGAGAGCAGTGCCACCGGGGACAGCTACATTACCGATCGACCGAGACTAAAAACCGACTGTTGACGGGTGAGGGGTTGCCGACCATGGAGGGCTGCCTAAGCGAGCCCGGAGAAGAGGGGGTGAAGGCGAACTCAACCAACCCCTAGAAACAAGCTTGCCAGGCCTGACCATCAGAAGGGAAAGGAAGAGGGAGGGGAGATGGCTTCACCCAGACAGAGGCAATGTGGCGTGTCTGGGGAGAGGGGGGTGGATGGAAGTGACGATGATTTCTCGTGGTGTTGAGATTTCAATCGCCGGAGGTGTAGCGGAGACGGAGGATGCTAACTACTGTGACCGTTTTTTTTTCTCTTTTTTTTTTTTTTTTAAATCATATGTTCATTGTTTCTACGGTACAAGAAATGACATGCATCTTTAACGATATGGCCAAAACAAAACCGAAAATCAAACTAACAATCAACAAAGGAAACAAAAATAACCAGTTCCCCCAACGCGACCAATAAGCGTCGCATAGCAGCCGAAGCTAATATAAAGAAAAGTAAAAAACCACTAAACTAGTCTCGAGGGCCAGGGGCGGGTAGGGCAGTAGCATGGAGGAGGGGGTTCGGGGAAGGGGTCTGGATGGAGGGGGCAAGCGGGGGCATCCCAGGGGGGAAACCAGTGGCGGTGGTGCGAATGAACTCAGCCAGAGCAATGAGCAGCTGCTGGTCGGACCAGATCGGGGCCTCAGGAGCCAAGTCAGAGACCCCTTGGAGGAGGCGGGATCTCTGGCGGGCGGAGGAGGGGCAAGACAGGATTGCATGTTCGAAGGTCTGCGGGGCCTCAGAGCATAGAGGGCAGGTTGTGTGGGCATCGGGGTTGCCCCACGAGGGATGGGCCACGAGATAGCTTTTTCCAGAACGCATCTGGTGGATCCTACCTGCAATGAACTTGCCCAAGCCCATGAAGGGATGGGGGCGCGTCGAGGGCTGAAAGGGGTAGTATGGGGGGGCTGGGGTGTCAGACCAGTTGGAAAGGAGGTGCTGTTTAGCCCTCAGTTTGAGGCGAGAATAGGAGGGGACCAACTCCGGGACGGGGGGCAGGTAGTCAGTCAAATGGAGGGAGATGGGTGGCAGTGTCGAGACGCCGTGTATGAGGGGGATGGCCGTATTAGCCAAAGCTGTGATGGCGTTGTGCCGGTACCTCGAGTTCCTGGTCTTGTCCAGGGTAGAACGCCAGTCGAGGTTGAAGAAGAGATAAGCTTGGGAGGTGATCTTCCCACGCGCTAACACGGCGGCCCGGTGGGGCGAGAAAGTGGGGATGGACTTAGGGAGGCGTGCTGTGGCGGGGTTTATCTCCGGGGGGGAGCAGATGAGCCTTAGGCCCGCAAGGCGGCGTTGGTGACGTACCAGGACTGGTAGCGGGGGGAGACCGGCTTCTCTGTGCAAACACGTTATGTTGGTTGAGGAGAAACAGTTGGTTATCCACCTACAGACCCGATGCCAAAAAACGGACATGGGGCCCATGATAGACGGGGGAGGGTTCCAGACGGCGGACCGATATAGAAGAATCGGGGCGAGGAGCGAACGCGCCAGAGAGAGACAGAGATATGGTGAGAGGCCCATCCCGGGGGGGGAGAGGCGACGAATGGTTGCTAGGGCGGCATTTGCAAGTGTGTACCTCCTGGAAAAGTGAGACCTTGGGTCAAAGGTGGGGGTGAAGATGAAGCCCAACCACTTCAGGCGGGATTGTGGGTAGAAGAGTTGACCCTCTAACTGCACCGGAAGGGAGCATGGCGGCTCGTTGCTCCTGGTGGTCCTCCAGTGGATCAGTTCGGTTTTCGGAACGGAGAAGGAGATGTTGATCGGGGAGGCCTTTCTCTTGAGCGCTGAGAAGGACCTCTGAAGGAGGCGAACCTTGGTTCTGTAGGAGGGTGAGGCTACCGTAACCGCAAAGTCATCGACGTAGGAAACAATAAGAGACCTGGGGATTTCCAGGTAGAGGGAGGAGACATATATGACGAATAGAACTGGGGAGATGGGGGATCCCTGAGGGACCCCGACCGAGACAGGAGCGAAAAGGCGCGGGGACCCTTGGAAAGTCAGGGGACAGGTGCGGTCTCTGAGGAAGGAGCCGACCCACTGGACCAGGTACGGGCTGACCCCCTTCCTGAGGAGGAGAGAAAGGAGTGAGGGAGACTCAACATTGTCAAAGCCTCCCTTCACATCAAGGAAGAGAGTGGAGACCTTGTAACGGAGTCGGTGGAAGGACTCAACATTGTGCTGTAGGACGAGGGCGGCATCGGCTGTAGATCTCCCATGTAGGGACCCGCACTGAAGGGGATGAATGAGGGAGCATGTTGTTGCTTGGACTGAAAGGCGGGAAGCTACCACTCTCTCAAGGATTTTGGAGAGTGTTCGAAGCAGGACGATGACCCTGAAGGAGGAGGGAGAATCATATGAGGGTTTACCCGGCTTGTCAAGGACAATACCAAGTGCATTTTTGAGGGAGGGAGGGTGAAAACCGTGGGCCAGAAGGGGGTCCAGGAGGGATGGGAGAAGGGAGGGCTTGATGCGGTGTACAGACTTGTACACTGAATAGGGGATGTGGTCTGGACCAGGGGCGGAGGTGTTTGAGGATTTGGAAAGGACCCTGGATACTTCTTCCGAGGTGAGGGGGGTATAGTCCTCATAACGCATGAGGCGGAGGAGGGGGGGAGGTGGGGGTTTGGAGGGGAAGAAGTGGTCAAGGAGTGTTTCCGCTACCTCGGCCGGGTCGGAGGCCCCTGGTAAGTCCGGGAACCTTTGTGGTGGGCGACCGAATGCAAATCTCTTGGCCGTCCACAGGGAGCGTGGAGTAGCCGAGGATAGGCAGTCCGACCAGTGTGTTTTCTTGGCCGAGGCAATGGCCTTAAAGTATGATCTCCTCGAGCTTTGCACATTGCTCCAGTTGAGGGGGGAAGGGTCGAGGCGGGATATTCTTGCAAACTTGTGATATTCCCTCCTTAGAGACGATAGACGAGGGGACCACCATGGCTTCGAGCGGGAGCACGGACGCTTGCTCG
>Ga0307509_10010318_pt1 | contig 11473 bp, 9 predicted proteins | sample 10_EM_MG_FD_202245 | JGI IMG/M metagenome (GOLD analysis project Ga0307509, IMG submission 202245) | Populus trichocarpa ectomycorrhiza microbial communities from riparian zone in the Pacific Northwest, United States - 10_EM | ecosystem: Host-associated > Plants > Roots > Unclassified | place... | reverse complement strand
TCACTCTATTTGTCCCTCATCTATCTTATATCTCTTGAAGATATTCCACCGAGACTTTCCCTCCTATCCTATTAGTATCTCCAGAGTTCCACTTGGGATTCTCGAGATACTTAGGAGTAGGTTACACTTTCTCAGCCTTTCCATGACTTGCCTAACTAGGGCGACATGTTCTTCCACTGTTTCTGTATAGATCAGAATATCATCCATATAAGCGATGACTTGGAAATCTAACATGTCACGGAATACAACATTGATCATGCTTTTAAATGTTGAGGGAGGCTTGCATAACCCAAAGGGCATCACGGTGTACTCACGAAGACCGTATCTGCTTTTAAACGTCGTCTTCCATTACTCTCCTTCCGCCATGCGGATAAGATAATAGCCATTCTTCAAATCCAGTTTTGTGAAGATAGTGGCTTTACCGAGCCTACTCCTAAGCTCGCTCATCCAGGGCAAGGGATACTTATTCTTTATAGTAATCTTGTTCAACCCTCGGTAATCAACACATAACCGAAGCGTACCAGTAGGCTTCGGTACAAATAGGATAGGAGCGCCTATTGGCGAAGAAGATCTTCTGATCTTTCCATGATCCTTTATTTTCTTAATATAATCCCATGATGCGTCTAATTCCTTCTTAGACAAGGGATATATAGGCCCATCTGGCAACTTGGCATCAGGGACCAAGTCAACACGGTGATCGTATTTGGAATGCTTGGGCAGAGCATTTATCCTCTCCTGACTGAATATATCTGCATAGTCTTGATATTCTGGAAGGATTTTGACCTTGATGTCGTCCCTGTCTTCATCAGTATAGAGGGCCATTCCCATAACATAGATGTTGTCTGGGTCTTCGGCTAAGAGTTCTTCCTCTGTAGTGAACTCCGAACGCCATTCTTTTCTAAGGCAGTGGGCTTTACAATAATCACAGCGGGACTTCAGAATGCTCTTTTCCCAGTTGATATCTGGGTGGTGGTTTTTCAACCACGACATGGGCAGGTAACCATTCACTTTGCCTGCCGGCATGTCTGTGACGTCAAATCGTATTTTATTCATGTGGTCTCCTATGTACATATCAACCGTAGTAGGATAATGGAGACCTGATCCTGTGAGATGATTCCGACTGGCATCTGTAATAGGTGTCGGATCTTTTCGACGAACGCCCGGCCCTTGGGCATCCTTAACCCAATCGCTACTTAGAACAGCAGCAGTAGCTCCACTATCCAATAATAAGAGGGCTTCACCACTCAGCCTCTCTTGGTTGTGAGTCCATTCCAATCTCACTCTCACGTTAATGGATCTTGTGTGTGGCGGTGGGCCTGCAAGCCTCCACCGCTTCTCAGGTCTCTTGTCCTTAAACATTTCGGTTAGTATTTCTCAGCAGGATTTGGTATGGTTTGCGATAACTACTCAATATCTCTTGCCTTTCGACACAAGAGCGGCCACAACGGGTCGTGAATAGTTTTTTCACATGAGAGATTTACGTGGTTTCAATAGCTAGGGTGTTTACTATCATGCCAGCATGATTTCGGGTACTCAACCCTCCTCAGGTAAACTTGCAAAATAACTTCAATTTCTAAGTCTAGTCCAGCCTGACGAAATCAAAATAAAACCCAACCAAATTCCTTCCAAAAAATGGAAAATAGTATGAGATAAGCAAACAATACATTGCACTGTATCACATAAGAAATAAACAAAACTATATTGAAAGAGCTGTAACCATCCCAACACGTCACAAAAGAAACCTTCCTCCATCGTGCATTTCTCGCGCGATATATTAGTTTCAGATTGCAGCGCTTAAGGCTCGGGAACATACAACCGACATCTTCCATCTTCACCTAGTATGCCCATCATTCGGCCTAGGGTAAAGCGTTAGCATCTTTCCATCCATGATCTTATCATCGGATAAAGCTTACCTAGTCATCCATGTCAGTATCAACCTCCAAGATATCCAAATCTGGTGGGGGTGATCCACAGAGCTGGGCAACAACTTCTGTCACAGCAGGTTTAGGAGCAGCTTCAATGCGTCTCAACTTTGGGACTTGGGTGGCTTCGTATCCAGCCTTACCCGCACTTCGTTTGCGCCTAATGTGTGAGGACGCGACAACTGGGGCTGCAGATGGACACTTTGCCCACTAGTGACCGTCTTGTCCACAACGGGAACATTGATTCAACCATTTGCGCTTGTCAATCAGAGTCTGAGGGACATTCCGGTGCATCTTCATATGCTCTGTTTCTGCGGGTTTTGTAAACCCTTGCGCTTGGTTGCGGGGCTTCTGCTGCCGTGGGCCTGTGGCCTCTTTCTCCTTCCGCTGCCTCTTTCTCTCAGAAGTATGCCTGTCGTCGCTCTTTGCCCGTTTCGAAAAATGAGGCTCCTTTTGTACCTGTGTACCAAAATTGGAGGCCTCTTCGAGTTGGTGTACAGTTTGACGCAGTAGGTCTAGGTAATCCATATATGCTACTGGATGGGGGGTTTTCATGGACCAAGCAGCGTTGAGGACGTCAGTCATGCCCATGCGTGCTCTGTCTTTCACAAACTCTCCGCTATACCCTAACACTGCTGCAAGGCGGATAGGTTCGTCGATACAGCGATTGTCCTTTCTGTCCTTCACCTTAAACTGGCTCCATCCCCTCAGAGCACAATTTCTATCCGAGTGACCGCCAAACCTGCCTTCCACACGCTTGCGAACCCGTTCCCAGGTTCACAACTCATTCTTGTGATCAAACTTAATCCCTTGTCGTTTGGCCGTATCTTTGTTAATGTGCAGGTGTATGGCGTTATACCATTCTTTGGCAGTATCTCTCAAGAGAGGGATGATGAGGCTGACTTTGTCGATCTCTTTTACCAAAGAATCCTTGAAGGAGTCCAGCTTAATCTCGACATCATGGATGAAGCATTGTGTGTCCTTGGGATCCCCGGTGAAGGGGTCAACTCCAAGTTTCTGTGGCTTCTTAGGCCGATGAGATGACTTCTTAGCCTTATGGCACTCCTGAATAAACTTATTCAGGGCCGCATAATGTCTATCGTACTTGTCCTTCTTTTCTCAACTATAGTGGCGCTTTCGACTACCAGGGAATTCTCGCAGATCGGGGGTGAGGCATCGGATCCATCAATATCGGACGAAGAAGAACTGGAATCACCCGGCTCATCTTCTCCAGCAACATTTCCACCTCTAGGAGGTTGTCCACCTCCAGCGCCTCCGGTGTTTCCACCTTGGGCTCCACCAGGCATATCATAGCCGTCAAACTGTTCTTCCTCCGGCTCGTCCTCATCCATCGGATCAGACGGTGGGTGTGCGGGCGAACGTGGTGGGAGTGGTTGACGGACGGATTGTTGAGGTTGGGGTCTTAGGTAATCATCCTGAAAATCCCCACAGTCGGTTTAGTTAGGTCGGGTCGACTCACATTAGGTACAACGGGTCTTCGTGGTGGCGGTGGGTTTCTCTTTCGGAGCTATTATAATGGCTTGGTTCCTCCCTTTAACACAGGGTGCCCGATGCGAAAAATAAAACTCACTACCGTCTCCCCCAACCATGCGACATCCTTCGTTACAATAGTTCAAAGCAAGTTGTCCTGGTTGGTCTGAGAAACCTGACCATCTAGCTCTGCCAGAGGGCTTTGCCGGAGCCGGAGGTACCTGTGCCAAAGCAGAGGCTGCCAGATTGTGAGGAGTGGCGGGTATCGGCGTTGAAGCCACAACCACATAGGGCCGATCTGCTTCCACCCGTATCGCCAGTGCTGGTGTGGCAGGCTCAACTATTGGCGGGATAGGTACGTTCGATGGGGCTCGAGGGGGTTGCCATGGTGAGGGTTGCCTCGAGCTTTGTCTCGAATCTGGGGTTCTAGACATGGTACCACCACTCCGCTGAGCTGCAACTCGAAGATTCCGGAGGGTTGCCACAGGGCTAACACCTCGTGAACTCATGGCTTCTTCGAATGCCACCATCAATGTGGCTGGTCGAGGGACAACCAACACTTGCAATTGCTGTTCCAATTGTCTGACTCGATCTTGCGATTCCAAGGCCGCCTGAGCGATTTGAGTCAAAATTGGTACCATTTCCTTATGCAACCTGACAGCCGCCATCTCAGCTGCGTATTGTGGAGGAGGCTCAAGGGGGAGAGGTAGCACAGGTGCTGTACGCATGTTGACATCGTTGTCGGAGTCTATCGAGTACCATCCCTGAAGAGCCAACTCCAAAGCTGTCAGGCGTGCCCTGATCATTGGATCTGAAAGGGCTAGTTTAGGGTACTCTACCTGCTGAATTTTTATCCAGCAGGTGGCATTGGTTACCATCTGGTTTTGCCATACGAGCTGGGTAGTGGTGATGAAATCTCCCATGGAAGACTTGGCTTCTTGAAACCTCTTGGTTACTTCTCTCACTATGTAGGGTTCAATCAGCTCCCTAGTGAAGTTGGCAAAGGTCATGGAAGTTCGTCTTTGCGGGGGGATCCTTTGTCCCACCGAAGGGTCATCCGTGAAGCTTTGAAGAAAGGTAACAGGATTCAAGATTTGAAAACTCCAGTACTTCTTCAGGGATGTCTGTGGGTTGTTGGTGGGCCATCTGCTCCTCGATGGACTTCCATCCTATTCCGCCCAAGTCTGCAATAGCATTATAGCGGGAAAGGTCATAGTCATACTCGACTACATCCATATCTGAAGACATTGTTCTTTTGACCCGATGCTTCTTGTACCAGACAAGTGATTCTTAATGAAACAAATGTCCAGATAATGGATTTCAACAAGTCTCAGGATCGAGTTAAGGGAGTGCGCTTAATGGTATACTGTAACGGGGGCACCCTAGAGAGAGTTGAACTCTAAGGTTGCGACCGCACCAAAACGCAGAGTAGAAGATAAACATAGAGTAACTGATTCACGAAGAATCAAAACAGTTAAACTTAATATCATTAAGCTGAAAGCTTCACTCAATATGTTCTCTCGAGGAAAGTGGGTTATCGAAGTAGAATCCCAAACGCTTAAACTTAAGTAGATATCAGATTTAAGCCTTTGACATTCACCACTACTCCGACCTTGTACGAGCACCCTGTGCTGCTCAGGGTTTGTCCCAGGTCTACCCTCCATCAGGAATTATCCTGCTGGAAGTGTCTGACCAACTCGGGTACACTTCACTCCGTCAATAGCATTTGAGTTTCTGCAATGCATCTCCAATCCAACCGCAGGTGGAAAAACTCTTCCTATCAAAGTTATGCCAGTGGCTAACTGTCATGACAACAACCGGAGTCAATACCTAGGTGGTGGACTCACTGGCCCAGTGGTAGTTTCGTTTATACAAGCTATGCAGTCCATCATTTAATCTACTCGACTATCTAATGTGATAAATTGACATGCAAGCTCCCCCGGCGAGATGTAGCCGATGGTTGGCTAAGTGGGCGCTACCCATAGCCAGCCTCTCGGGGCATACTCTATGGTGATAAGACTCATACCTCTAGAGTCGAATAACAACCCATAGTAATGCTACAAATCAAGGAGAGAAGGCCCGGGCTGGGTACGGAGGTATTTGTCTCGAAAGCACCCTGGCCTTCTCAGACTACCTGAGTACCACTAGGAAGACTACCCTACTACCCATAGGGAAGAATACACTCCTAGGTACCCAAGAGACCATATGTGTGCGACCTCCATTTTGGTGGTTACCCATACTCCCCTTATATATCCTACGAACGAGATTCACTCGAACAGACGGCCACGACTTATACGCTGTTATGGCCGCTGCTCTAATGACCTCTTTTTACTAGCAAACTAGCAACCCCACAGCCGTCTGCCTATGACGCGCCGTCCCAACGCTGGGGCCAGAGGGGGGTGTTAGCTAAACCTGCCCAAGTTGAATAGCGTGTTCGGGCCACCCTCACACAGGCGTGGGGCCTCCCCGCGCCGATGCTTAGGTGCCTTTGAACATCTAAGAGCCCATAGAATGTGAGGCAATCAACCTCTAAGTTCTAGGATGACTTTGCCGGTGAAGGTAGAGTAACTTGGACGCCACCGTAGGGTAACTGGGGTCTATTGGCATAAAGGTCAAATTCTGAGGGTAGGGTACCTTTGCCTTCATATGTCTTTGACGGCTCCGGCAGTCCTCCTGTCAACACCAAATGTTGTCTCGGAGGTCAGTTAACGTTCCCATAAATCTCTTGACTTTATGCGAACTTACTCCCAAACGGTTACCCTGCCTCACACAGTACCCAAGGCTACTTTCCTGTGTTCTAGACCTTATTCTACGTTAACCAGCTCTTTGTATACAAAGTATACCAGACCATACCACCTCTAGTTACCACTTGGTATACCATTAGGGCTAAGGTGATAGTCATTGTAGCTACCTATTGTAGGGTCGTTACACAAACAAGCCTTCCGTGAGGTGTTTGTAACTGGAAACGACTATCATGACACTCATAGACTAGTGAGCTAGTCTAAATAGTCTACTTAGTCTATCGTCATAGACTAACATCTTTCATAGGTAGAAAGTACCGTGATCGTGTGTAACGGGGGCACCCTATAGAGAGGTGAACTCTAACGTTGCGACCGCACCAAACACTCAAAGTAGAAGATAAAGATGAGGTAAATAATTCAAAAGAAGTAAAACGGTAAAACTTAATATCGTTAAGCTGAAAGCTTCTCTCAATAATTTCTCTCAAGGAAAGTTGGTTATCGAAGTAGAATGCCAAATGCCCAAACTTAAGTAGATCTCAGATTTAAGCCTTTGACATTGGCCACTACTCCGACCTTGTGCGAGCACCCTGGCCTGCTCAGGGTTTGTCCCAGGTCTATCCGCCATCAGGAATTATCCAGCTGGAAGTGTCGGACCAACTCGGGTATATTTAACTCTGTCAATAGGATATGAGTTTCTGCAGTGCATCTCCAATACAATCGCAGGTGGAAAAACTCTTCCTATCGAAGTCATACAAGGGGCTAACTATTATGAAAACAACCAGAGTCAATACCCAGGTGGTGCACTCACTGGCCAAGTTGTAATTTCGTCTATACAAGCTATGTAGTCTATCATTTATGCTACGCGACTATCCAGTGTCATAAATTGTCATGCAAGCTCACCCGGTGAGATGTAGCCGATCGTTGGCTAAGTGGGCGCTACCCATAGCCAACCTCTCGGAACATACTCTACCACGATATGGCTCATACCCCTAGAGTCCAATAACAACCCATAGTAATACTACAAATCAAGGGGAGAAGGTCCTGGCAGGTTACTGAGTTATTTGTCTCGAAAGCACCCTGGCCTTCTGAGACTACCTAAGTACCACTAGGAAGACTACCCTACAACCCGTAGGCTAGAATAGACTCCTAGATGCCCGGGAGACCATATATGAGTGACCCCCATTTTGGCGGTTACCCATACACCCCTTATATCTCCTGGGAACGCAATTCAGTGTGACGGTCGGCGACGACTTATACGGTGTTACGGCAGCTGCTCCAATGACAACCTTTAACTAGCACACGACCAACTACACCGCTATCTGCTTATGACACGCCGTCCCAACGCTGGGGCCAGTGGGGGGTGTTAGCAAAACCCGCCCAAGATCAATAGCATGTTTGGACAACCCTTAGAGAGCCCTGGGGCTTCCGCGCGCAGATGCGTGTGCGCCCAAGATCATCTAAGAGCCCATAGAATGTGAGGCAATCGACGTCTAAGTTCTCGGATGACTTTGCCGTTGAAGGAAGGGTAACTTGGACTTTTCCTACACAGGTGTCCTTATGCCGTGTAACGATGTTTATCCCCTACTCGATTCCTCTTGAATCTTTCACGTAATAAACATTCGCGTTACGTAGAAACTACCTCTGCCGCCTTGGAGAGTTGAACACGTGACCTTCTACAAAGTCCTGTGACCCTTACCAATTAGCCCATGGCTAACCAGCTTTCTTGTATACTAAGTATACTAGACCATACCACCTCTGACTACCTCTTGGTATACCATTTGGGCTAAGCTAGTAGTTATTGTAACTACCTATCGTAGGGTCGTTACATAGTGGGAGATCCTATCGTTATGGGAATAGAGTACTCGCATAAGAGTAATGTGATAGAAAGGTAAGAGGGTAAAGGTATCGGATATCTTGGACCTATGGAAGGTAACTGTTTATGGGCTTGGCCCGTGCCCTAGTATCTAAGTGGTGTATTACTTTGATGGTTGCTTGAAGAGCCCTAACGACTGTGACCGAGTGTAACAGGGGCACCCTATAGAGAGGTGAACTCTAAGGTTGTGACCCGACCTAAACACAAAGTAGAAGATAAAGATAGAGTAAATAATTCACGAAGAATCAAAACGGTTAAACTTAATATCGTTAAGCTGAAAGCTTTACTGAATAGGTTCTCTCAGGGAAACTTGGTTGTTGAAGTAGAATGCCAAACCCTTATACTTAAGTAGATATCAGATTTAAGCCTTTGACATTCACCACAACTCCGACCCGGTGTGAGCACCCTGTCCTGCTCAGGCCTTGTCCAAGGTGTACCCTCCAGCAGGAACTATCCTGCCAGAAGTGTCAGACCAACTCGGGTATACTTAACCCCGCCAATAGGATATGAGTTTTTGCAATGCATCTCCAATACCACAACTGGTGGAAAAACTCTTCCTATCGAAGTCATACCAGTGGCTAGCTGTTATGACAACCACTGGAATCAATAGCTAGGTGGTGCACCCACTGGCCCAGTGGTAGTTTCGTCTCTACAAGCTATGCAGTCCATCATCTAATCTACGCCACTATCTAATGTGATAATTTGACATACAAGCTCCACCAATAAGATGTAGCCAATGGGTGACTAACAGGGCGCTACCCATATCCTACCACTCGTGACATGCTCTACTGTGATAAGACTGATACCTCTAGAGTCCATTGACAACCCATAGTAATACTACAAATCAAGGGGAGAAGGTCCCTGCTGGGTACTGAGGTATTTGTCCAGAAACCTCTCTGGCCTCCTTGGACTACCTAAGTACCACTTGAAGACTACCCTACTACCTGTAGGCTAAGATAGACTCCTAGGTGCCGGAGAGACCATATATGGGCGACCCCCATTTTGGCGGTTACCCATACTCCCTTTATATATCCTGTGAACGACATTCGGTCAGCCTGACGCCGACGACTTATATGGTGTTGTGGCAGGTGCTCCAATGACCTCTTTTTACTAGAAAACGAGCAACTACACCACTATCTGCCTATGACGTGCCGTCCCAACACTGGGGCCAGAGGGGGGTGTTAGCTAAACCTGCCCAAGTTCCAGAGCATTTCCAGGCCACCATTACTCAGGTATGGGGCCTCCCTCTGCAGATGTGTTTGCGCCCATGAACATCTCCGAGCCCATAGAATGGAAGGCAATCGAGCTCTAAGTTCTAGGATGACTTGGCCGGTGAAGGTAGGGTAACTTGGATTCCTCAGTAGGGTAACTGGAGTCCATGGGCATAATGGTCCAATTCCCAAGGGAGGCTAACTTTGCCCTCTTATGACTTTAACCACTTTGGAGGTCCTCCCGTCAACACCGAATGTTATCTCGGAGTCATGTGTCAGGTTCCCATAAATTCCTTGACTTTATGCCAACTTACTCCCGAAAGGTTACCCTGCCTTGTAGAGTACCCAAGGCTACTCAACTATTGCCTAGGCCTTGCCCTAAGTTTACCAGCTATTTGTATACTAAGTATACAAGACCATACCACTTCTGGTTACCACTTGGTATACCATTTGGGCTAAGGTGATAGTCATTGTAGCTACCAATCGTAGGGTAATTACACCTTTTTTTCTTTTTTTTCTTTTTTTTCTTTTTATCATTTAAAATTTTGTTCGTCAAGCCAAAAAGCTAACTAGGTACAAAAGGCCCCTTCACCTTGCGGTATGGAGCCAACAACCTCCACCTACAGTCCATCCCGTCCCCCTCCTGCTAAAAACCCTCTAACCCTGCCCAATACCGTTGGGACTAACGAACTATCCAGTGCTATGGGTAGAAAACTACAAGCGAAAGTACAGGCCTGAATACAACGAACCAAAAACCCTCCACAGACGTGCAGCCCATAAGAAAAAACCCTAACCCGACAGTGAACAACCAAGGAAATGTAAGGAAACCTCAAGCCCATCTAGAATGAAACACCAAAACCCAAGAACCGTAGACAACCCACCCTTAGCCCAACAGTAGACCCTATTCTGACAAATAAGGGAAGGGATCAAGGAGCCAGCAGGACAAAGTCATGGTCTCAACAGCATACACGAAGGGGTAAAAGTAGCCGGGGCATAAAGCCCGCCCGAAGGGGCAAGCGAACCCCAGAGGGAGATCCGAATCCAAACCAACACATAGGAAGTGTGTGGCAGGACAAAGTAAAGACAGTAGGCCCACTGGAAACCGGACCGGGGGAGGTGCATATCCCGCGAGGGACAGTGGCGGCAGCATGATACCCCTAGGAACAAGAGAAATTCACCAGCACGCACCCAGCCATTCCAGATCCCAACTCGAGACCATCATGAGGAAACAGAGGCCAGGCGGTGAGGGCAGTAGGGTGCTAGCCAAGGTGAGAAGGCAGTAGGGTGCGAGCTGACGAAACCGTAGGAGCGGAGACAGGATGGGTTGACGCATACCGAGAAGTACGAGGGATGGCGACCAAAGTGAGATCACAACTTTTCGACGATGCCAACCGTACCGGAGAGGACTCTCAGGAGATAGTGCAATACCAGAGCACAGAGCCACTGGGGCCACTACTTCACTAATAGCCCGAGACTGGGACGGACCCGTTGACGAGGTAAGGGGGTTGCCGACCATGCAAAGTGTTAACCGAGGGAAGCAAAAGACAGTAAGGAGAAAGGAGGGGAGAGTAACCGTGAAACCCCTAGACAAAGACTGCCCGTAGATAATGCCATCAGGAGGGAAACAGAGGGGCGAGGCGGAGGGGAGTAGCTTCACCCTTCTAGGCAACTAGGCCATCAAAGAAGGGGAGAGGGACCAACCGTGATGATTTCCGATGGTGTTGAGATTTCAATCGCCGGAGGTGTTGGGGAGAAAGTTTGTGGTTGGGTCATTACACTGTTTTTTTTTTTTTTTTTTAAATCATATGCATTTGTTTAAGGTAGAAAGACAGCATCCAACGTCTCCTTTACACACCCGGCGATTGAAATCTCAACACCACGAGATTATCACCACTTTTCCAAACTCCACCCCCCGTTATGAGTTCGCTCTAGGGGGTGGAGTCATACCTCCTCTACACTCCCCTTCCCTTAGGTTCATCCCTTTGGGCTTTCTTCACTCTGGGTTGATGGATTTCGTCTTCTTTTGATGATGTTTCCTCTCCCTACCCCGCTTTTGCTCTGCCTCGCTTAGAGCATTTGCACGGTCGGCAACACTCTTCTCAACGCCAATGTTACAGACGGCCGGGTACACGGTTTGCAGTAAGAGAAAACACTTCAACAGGCCACGGTCGATTTCTCTACTCTCTTTCTCTTTAAGAGGCTGCCTAGTCAAGACACGAACGCGTTTTCCAATAG
>Ga0307509_10010317_pt1 | contig 11474 bp, 8 predicted proteins | sample 10_EM_MG_FD_202245 | JGI IMG/M metagenome (GOLD analysis project Ga0307509, IMG submission 202245) | Populus trichocarpa ectomycorrhiza microbial communities from riparian zone in the Pacific Northwest, United States - 10_EM | ecosystem: Host-associated > Plants > Roots > Unclassified | place... | reverse complement strand
CGCCGCCGATGCTCTGGGCGCTGATGCCGGTCGACGGCGCCTTGAGCGTGACGATGTACTGGCCCGGGATGGCGCCGGCGGCGTCGACGCCGAACACCTGGCCCTGTGCCGCCCGGGAGGGGGCGGCTTGGGCGGGGACGGCCATGCCGGCCGTGGTGACGGCCGCAGCGGTGAGCAGGGTGCCGAAGACTCCCCATCCGACCGCCCCGCCACCGCCCTTGACTCGACTGAAGGCTGAGCTTTTGCCCCCACCAGCTCCTTGACCAGCGTGTACTGCGCGTGGTTGGTGTCCTGATACTCATCGACCAGCACGTGCCGGAAGCGGCGGCGGTAGGCCTCGGCGACGTGTGGGTGCGACTGGAACAGGTGCACCGTGGACATGATGATGTCGTCGAAATCCAGCGCGTGCGCCTCGCGCAGGCGGCGCTGATACATCTCGTACGCCTCGGCGAGCGCCCGCTCGTTCGGCCCCTTCGCCTTGGTCTTGAAATCGTCCGGCTCGACCAGCTCGTTCTTCAGGTTCGACACCTGGGCGGCCAGGCCACGGGCGGTGTACCGCTTGGGATCCAGGTCGAGCTCGCGGATCACCAGTTGCATGAGCCGCCGCGAGTCGTCGGCGTCGTAGATCGAGAACGTGCTTTTCAGCCCCGCGTGGTCGTGCTCGGCCCGCAGAATCCGCACGCACGCCGAGTGGAAGGTCGACACCCACATCAGCCGCGCCCGGGGCCCGACCAGGTCGGCCACCCGCTCCTTCATCTCGCCGGCGGCCTTGTTGGTGAAGGTGATCGCGATGATCTGGCCGGGGTGCACGTCGCGAGCGGCCAACAGATACGCGATCCGGTGGGTCAGCACCCGGGTCTTGCCCGAGCCGGCGCCGGCCACGATCAGCAGCGGCGACCCGGCGTGGGTGACCGCGTCGCGCTGCGGCCCGTTCAGACCCGTGAGCAGCGAATCCGGGTCGAGTCGCCGCGTTTTCCGCTCGGGCTGCTCGCGCACCGCGGGCATGCCGAAGAGGGCATTGTTCTGGGGTTCAGAGGAAGCTCGCATCGCGCTGGCAAGTCTAGGCGCACCCACCGACAAGAATTTCGGCCGTCACTCCGCCAGGTACCGATCCGCGGGCTGGAAGTGTCCGGGCGTCACGCGGGCTCGAGGGTGCCGCCGCCCGCGAGGGTGTAGGTCTTGCCGTTCAGGTAGCTGTTCGCGCTGTCGCTCGAGTCGTAGCTGACAGTGTGTCCGTTGCCCTTGACGTTGCGGACGCTGCTGCCGGTGACCGAGGCGCCGGTCAGCGCGGACAGGTGCGAGTCGGCGGTCACCGTCCAGTCGCAGGACGAGTCCAGCGCCACTGTGGCCGATTTGGCGGTCTTCGCGGTGTTGACCGCGCCGGTCAGCGTGGAGCCGCTCGTCAGGGTGAGCGTCACGGAGCTCACCTTGTCGGCGACCACGTCGCCGGAGAGCGCCTGTGCCTTCGCGGTCAACAGCACCTGGCCGCCGTTGGATCCGCTGGTGCCCCACTGCGCGGCGGCCGCCTTGACCAGCACGCCACTGGCCGCGGTGACCTTCACCCCGGTCAGCCCGACCACGCCGGTGGAATTGGTGACGAAGAACAGCGGGCTGTCGCTCGCCGTACTGGCCAGCGAGCCGCCGGTCTGACGGTAGGAGCCCTTGGTGCCGGAGGCGTCGCCGGAGAACGATTGATAGATCATCACGCCCCACTTGCCGGCCTTGCTCGTGGTCAGCGCGGCGTCGGTGACGGTCACCGAGTTGGCGCCCTCGACGACCACGACTTCGGAGCCGGTGGCGACGTAGGTGCCACCCTTCGCGGTGATGACGCCGGTGGAGTAGATCGCCGGGGAGTTGTTGCCGGTGCTGCGGTACGACCCGCCGGTCACCACGATGGTGCCGCCGCCCCGGTCGGTGGCGATCGGGGCCGAGCTGCCGCCGGCGGTGGTCACCGTCAGGTCGGTTGCGGTAAGGGCGCCACCGCCGCTGGCCATGATGCCGTGCGCGTATTGGCCGGTGGCCTTGATGGTGGTGCCGTCGAGGGTGATCGCGCCCTTGCCGTACGCGAAGACGCCGTTGGCTCCGACCCCTGAGGTCGTCACCGAGCCGCCCTTGACGGCGACGGTGCCGCCGTTGTGCGCGAGCACCCCGGCGTTCAGGCCGTAGAAGCTGCTCTCGTCGCTGCTGGAGCTGGCGCCGCTGGTGACCACCGCGGCGTTGTCGAGGGTCAGCGAGCCCCCGGTGACGAGGACCCCGGACTGGTTCTTCGCGCTCGCGGTGATGGTGCCGGACTTGGTGGCGCTGCCGGTGGCGAGCGTGTACGCGCCGGTCGGGGTGGTCTGGGTGCCGGACCCGCCGGCCGCTCCACCGGGTGGCTGGCCGGGTGCGCCGGATGGCGCCGAGTTCGCGGCGGCCGTGGTGCTCGAGTTGGTGGCGGACGAGCACGCACTGAGCGAGAAGGCGGCCAGAGCGGCCGCGGCGAGTACCTGCCTGCGGGATGTCATGCCCTCACCTTGCGGCCGTCGGCAATCCCCTCGCTGTGCGCCGTCTTTGAGGTCGCTGTGGCCTTCGGCGACGGGCGTCTGTTTCAATCAGCTTCCAACGGCGGTCCGGCCGAGGAGGCGCGGTGCGGGACTTCACGAGGCCGCGCGAGTGGGCCCGGCACGTCGGTGGGCTCGCCCTGGCCACCGCTCTGGTGTTCACCGTCGGGGAGATGGTCACCTCGACGGAGGATCCCGCGCGGGTGATCCCGGCCGGCGCCGCGACGCCGAGCCCTCGGCCGGCCGAGACTCTCCAGCAACTGCTGGCCAAGCAGGCCGCCGCCCTCAACCGCGGCGATCTGACCGGCTGGCTGGCCCCGGTGGCGCCGCCGCTGCGCCCGCGTTACCAGAATCTCTTCCGCACGCTCCGCGCCCTGCACGCCACAGTGGACTATCACGCGGGCAAGGACGGCAAGACCGAGCTCACCTACTGCTTCATCCGGGAATGCCCAGATAATTCCCCGAAAATCGGCCAAAGCGTAAAGGCGGCCAACGGCAAGATCACAGCGTTCGCCACGACACCCGACCCCGAACCAACCCCATGGGAGCAGGGCGACCTGATCTTCGTCCAGGGAAAGCGGGTCACAGTGGGCGCCCCGAACGCCCTCAAGGCCCGGCTCCCCGAGGTAGTCAAGATCGCCGACGAAGCCGCGCAGGTCGACGACCGATACGCCGCCTACGCCGACAACCGCCAGCCCCGATACCGCCTCTACCTGGCCACCGACCAGAGCTGGCGCACCTGGTACGGCGGCAAGGCCACCGAGTGGGCCGTCGGCTACATGCAGCCGCTCGGCTCGGCCGGCGCCGACGTGGTGGTCAACCCGAGCCGGCTGCCGACCCGGGCCGCCCTGCGCGAGGTGATCCAGCACGAACTCGCGCACGTCGCCACGATCAGCGGCGTGACCACCCGGCACGAGGACATGTGGCTGATCGAGGGCGTCGCCGAGTACATCGGCATGCAACCGCGGCGCGCGGCCGACACGTACAGCAAAATCGCGCTGCGCCGGCCCACCCGGCTGAACCCACCACCGCTGCGCGACGGCGCGAGCGCCAAGGAGGTCGCGGCCTTCTACGCGGCCGGCCACTTCGCGGTGGACTGCCTGGTCACGCAGTTCGGCGAGCCGCGCGCGATGGAGTTCGTCCGGCAGCGGCTGCGCCTGGGCGAATCGCTCGACGACGCGTCCCGCAGCGCCTTCGGCAAGCCATTCAGCAGCGTGGACCGAACATGCGTCGATCGGGTCGGACATCTATTTGTCACCGGCGAGGCGTAGCGCACGGCGGTTCTGATGGATCAAGCTGTTTCGACACCTGTCTACTTGATCAGGAGACCGCACATAATGGGAAGACTGCGTCAACTCGCCGCGCCTGCCCTCGCCCTGGCCGTCCTCAGCACCCTGCCGGCGGCCCGGCCCACGATAGCCCCGGCCAGCACCCCGCCCGCCGAGTTCCAGCCGGTCAGCGTCGTCTACGGCAGCGCGCACGGCCGGACGGTGCTGGGGCAGTTCCTCAGCTACAACGACTTCCACGGCGCGATCGACCCGCCGATCGGCAGCGGCGCGGTGGTAAACGCCTCCGGCACGTCCACTCCGGCCGGTGGCGTGGAGTACCTGGCGACGTACCTGAAGAAGCTGCGCGCCGAGGCCAAGCAGCAGGACCGCCAGACGACCACCGTCGGCGCGGGTGACCTGATCGGCGCGTCGCCGCTGGTCAGCGCCGCGTTCCACGACGAGCCGACGATCGAGCTGATGAACCAGATCGGCCTGCAGGTCAGCTCGGTGGGCAACCACGAGTTCGACGAGGGCGTGGCCGAGCTGATCCGCATCCAGCGCGGCGGCTGCCACCCGGTCGACGGCTGCCAGGACGGCGACCCGTACCGCGGCGCCAAGTTCCAATACCTGGCCGCGAACACGATCGACAACAAGACCGGCCGGTCGATCCTCCCGCCGGTCTCCATCAAGATCGTCGGCGGCGTCCCGGTCGGCTTCATCGGCCTGACACTCGAGGGCACGGCCGGCATCGTCAACCCGGCCGGCATCAAGGACGTGCACTTCGCCGACGAGATCGAGACCGCGAACAAGTGGAGCAACGTGCTCAAGCTGTTCGGCGTGAAGGCGCAGGTACTGCTGCTGCACGAGGGCGGCGCGCAGGGCTCGGCGACCCCGACCCCGGGCGTGTCCGACTGCTACAACTTCTCCGGGCCGGTGGTCGACATCGTCAAGGGCCTCAACCCGGAGATCGGCCTGGTCGTCTCCGGCCACACGCACCGGTTCTACTCCTGCTCGCTGCCGAACTCGACGAGCACCTCGGTGGTCACCAGCGCCGGCGCCAACGGCCAGCTGATCACCGACATCGACTACTCGCTGGACCAGCGGACCGGCCGGTTCGCCGACATCACCGCGCACAACGTGATCGTCGAGAACGGCGTCTCGGACGGGGCCGGCGGCTGGAAGAAGGACGCGGCCGGGGTCTACCTGAAGAACCCGGACACCGTGGACGCGGCGGCCAAGAAGATCGCCGACAAGTACCGCACCGCGGTGGCGCCGATCGCCAACAAGATCGTCGGCAGCATCGGCAGCGACATCACCCGCACGAACACGGCGGCCGGCGAGTCCCCGCTCGGCGACGTGATCGCCGACGCGCAGCTGGCCCGCACGGTCTCGGACGGCGCACAGATCGCGCTGATGAACCCGGGCGGCATCCGCGCCGACTTCGACGCCGAGGCCTCGGCCGGCGGCGAGGCTATCGGCCAGGTCACCTACGGCGAGGCGTTCACCGTCCAGCCGTTCAACAACCTGGTGGTCACTCAGACCTTCACCGGCGCGCAGCTCAAGGACGTTCTCGAGCAGCAGTTCGCCGGCTACCAGGGCCAGACGTCCACCAAGATCCTGCAGATCTCGAACGGCCTGACCTACACCTGGAGCGCGTCGGCCGCCCTCGGCTCGAAGATCAGCAACCTCGCCCTCAACGGGACGCCGATCGACCCCGCCGCGAGCTACCGGGTCACCACGAACGACTTCCTGGCCAACGGCGGCGACGGCTTCCGCCTGCTCACCGGCGGCACCGGCCGCACCACCGCGCCCGGCTTCGACATCGACGCGCTGACCGCCTACCTGGGCAGCAACTCGCCGGTCACGCCCGGCCCGGCCAACCGCATCACCACCACCGCGTAATTCCTACGGTCCGCCGGGGGCCAACTCCCCCGGCGGATCAAAACCATTCCCACGTACGCTGGTCAACGCCCCAACCGCGCGGCGGCAGCCCCGCTTCCTCACTCAGCGCCGTCCCGACGCGCGGAGCGGCCGTCCCGCCCGGTAGGCGGCGCCGTCCCCACGCGCGGAGCGGCCGTCCCGCGCGGTAGGCGGCGCCGTCCCGACGCGCAGAAGCGGCCGCCCCCGCCCGACGGCGCACGCCGAGGTGGACAACGACCCAAAACTGTCAGACCCGCCTGCCACACTCGGCCCCTCCCAGTTCCGGGGCGGGGGCGGATCGCGGCAGGGGCGGGGGCGGATCATGGCGGCACGGCACGAGCGCACCACGGCGACACGGCGACACGGCGACACGGCGACACGGCGACACGGCGACACGGCGACACGGCGGATCATGGCGTCCCACGGATCGGGCGGTTTCCTTGCGGATGGGTTCGGGGCGGGGGCATACTCGGCTCGTGATCCAGCAGGCGCGATTTTTTTACTACGGCACCGGGAGTCCGGCGACCGTAGGCCGCGTCTGAACGACAGACCTACATCAAGCCCCGGGCTTCCCAGCTCGGGGCTTGATGCTGCCCGGGCCGGGTCGACCGGGGCGCGAGCACCCGAGGAGCACGACATGACCGCCGACGTGGTGGACCAGACGACCGGCGCGGGCGAGCCACTGGCCGCCGACGAGATCCGCGCCATGCGTGAGCGCATCGACGAGATCGACCAGGCCATCATCGACCTGTGGCTGGAACGGGCCCGCCTCTCCCAGGCGGTCGGCAAGACCCGCATGGCCAGCGGCGGCACCCGCCTGGTGCTGTCCCGCGAGCGCGAGATCGTCGACCGCTTCCGCGCCGCCCTCGGCCCCGACGGCACCCAGATCGCCCTGATGATCCTGCGCGCCGGCCGCGGCCCCCTCTGACCACCAGCGCACCGCCCGGCCGCCCGGCTCGCCATCGCGCCCGGCCGCCCTGCTCGTCATCGCGCGCCCGGCCGCATGCGAAGGCCGCTCAACGGACCGCTGCACGCAAACTCTCCAAGATCGGGCAAGCCACCGGCAAGGGGTGAGGGGTTTGTGCTCGCCCTGCGCACGAGTTCTCCAAGATCGGGCAAGCCGCCCGCAAGAGTGCGGGGTTTGTGCTCGCCCCGCGCACGAGTTCTCCAAGATCGGGTTGGCGGATGCGGCGGTGCGGGCACGGGGCCGCTCGGGTGGGTGGGGGCCCGCGAGCCGGGGCAGCGGGAGCGCCGTGAAGCGGGAGCGGCAGGCAGCCGACGCAACGGGCAGCGGCGGGCAGCGGGCGCGGCGGGCAGCGGGCGCGGCGGGCCGAGCCTTGGCGGACGGCCCGGTGTTGCAGTCAGCCGAGGCCCAGAATCGGGGGCTCGGCCCACGCGTACGTTATGCGGCTTTTAATAGCGGTGGATGACGTCCCGGATCTCGGCGTAATGGCAGGCGCTCGGGTGCGGTGAGCGCTGCCGGATCTGCAGCAGCGGCTCGTGGTCGGCGCAGTAGGGCTGGGCCTTCCAGCAGCGCGTGCGGAAGCGGCAGCCGGACGGCGGATCGGCCGGCGACGGCACGTCGCCCTCGAGCACGATGTGGTCGCGGCGGCCGCGCAGGCGTGGGTCGGGCACCGGCACGGCGGAGAGCAGGGCCTGCGTGTACGGGTGGGTCGGCTGCTCGTAGATCGCCATGTGGTAGCCGCTCTCCACGATCTTGCCGAGGTACATCACCGCGACCCGGTCGGAGATGTGCCGGACCACCGACAGGTCGTGCGCGATGAAGATGTACGACAGGCCCAGCTCGCGTTGCAGGCGCTCGAGCAGGTTGATCACCTGGGCCTGGATCGAGACGTCGAGGGCGGAGACCGGCTCGTCGCAGACGATGATCTCGGGGCGGAGGGCGAGCGCCCGGGCGATGCCGATGCGCTGACGCTGGCCGCCGGAGAACTGGTGGGGGTAGCGGTTGACGTGGTCGGGGTTGAGGCCGACCAGATCCAGCAGCTCCTGCACGGCGCGGGCGCGGCCGGCGCGCGGGACGGCGTCCGGGTGGATCGCGAAGGGCTCGCCGATGATGTCGCCCACCGTCATCCGGGGATTCAGCGAAGTGTACGGATCCTGCAGCACCATCTGGATGTTGCGGCGCGCCCGGCGCAGGCCCTGGCCCGACAGGCGAGCGATGTTCTCGCCGCGCACCAGCACCTCGCCGCTGGTCGGCTGCTCCAGGCCGATCAGCAGCTTGGCCAGGGTGGACTTGCCGCAGCCGGACTCGCCGACGACGCCCAGCGTTTCGCCGCGGCGCAGCTGGATGTCCACACCGTCGACCGCGCGGACGGCGCCGACCTTGGTCCGGAACACGATGCCCTGGGTGATCGGGAAGTGCTTGACCAGGCCGCGGGTCTCGAGCACGAGGTCGGACACGTCAGACACCGAGGACCTCCCGGATGAAGTGGCAGCGCGATTCGCGGTGTGGCGCGATCCGGTACGCGGGCGGCTGTTCCTGCCGGCAGATCTCCCGGGCGTAGCCGCAGCGGGGGTGGAACGCGCACCCGCTCGGGATGTCGGTGAGCGCCGGTGGCAGGCCGCGGATCACGTTGAGCTGCTGGCCCTTGAGGTCCAGCCGCGGGATCGAGGCGAGCAGGGCCTGGGTGTACGGATGGGCCGGGTGCGCGTAGATGTCGTAGACCGGCGCCTCCTCGACCACCTTGCCGGCGTACATGACCGAGATCCGGTCGGCGACGTCGGCGACCACGCCCATGTCGTGGGTGATCAGGATCAGGCCCATGGTGCGCTGGTGCTGGAGCTCGGCGAGCAGGCCCATGATCTGCGCCTGAACGGTGACGTCGAGGGCGGTGGTGGGCTCGTCAGCGATCAGCACCTCGGGGTCCAGGGCGAGCGCCATGGCGATCATGACGCGCTGACGCATGCCGCCGGAGAACTGGTGCGGGTAGTCGTCGATCCGCTGCCGGGCGGCCGGGATGCGCACCTGGTCGAGCGACTCGATGGCCCGCTGCTTGGCGTCCTTGCGGGACAGGCCGCGCTGCTTGCGGAACAGTTCGGCGAGCTGGAAGCCGACCGAGTAGACCGGGTTCAACGCGGAGAGCGCGTCCTGGAAGATCATCGCGATCCGGTTGGCGCGCACCTTGCGGCGGTCCTCCTCGGCCAGCCGCAGCAGGTCGACGCCCCGGTAGAGCACCCGGCCGCCGGTGATGTGCGCGGGCGGGGTGTCCAGGATGCCCATCACCGCCTGGGCGGTCACCGACTTGCCGCAGCCCGACTCGCCGAGCAGCGCCAGCGTCTCGCCGGCCGACAGATGGAAGCCCGCGCCATTGACCGCCTTGGCAACCCCGTCGCGGGTACGGAATTCGACGTGCAGATCCTCGACGTGCAGCAGCGGCGCCCTCGGGTCGAGGCCCGGCAGCGCGTCGATCTGCGCCTTGATATCGGTCACACCGGTCACCGCAGCTTCGGGTCGAAGGCGTCGCGGACGGCGTCGCCGAGCATGATGAAGGCCAGCACGGTCGCGGCCAGGAACACCGACGGCCAGATCAGCGGGCCGGGCGCGACGCGGACGTACCCGGTGGCCTCGGAGATCGAGATGCCCCAGCTCACCGCGTCGCCCTTGAGCCCGACGCCGAGGAACGACAGCGTGGCCTCGCTGGCGATGTTGATGCCGAGCAGGATGGTCAGCACCACAATGTACGGCGCCATCGCGTTCGGCAGAATGTGCCGGAAGATCAGCCGTCCCGAGCCGGCGCCGAGCATCCGGGCCGCGGCCACGTAGTCCTGGTTCTTCGCCGTGATCACCGAGGACCGCAACACCCGGGCCGCGGTCGTCCAGCCCAGGATGCCCAGGGTGAGCGTCACGGCGAGCACGCCGTTGCTGTTGCCCGGGTCGGCCGACAGGCGCTTGCCCAGCACGATCGCGCCGAGCAGGAACGGGACGCCGAGCATGACGTCGACGAAGCGGGACAGCAGCGCGTCGAGCCAGCCGCCGAAGTAGCCGGCCGACAGGCCCACGGTCAGGCCGATGACGCCGGCGATCAGGACGCTGAAGACGCCGACGACGATCGAGTAGCGAGCGCCGTACACCGTCTTGGCATACACGTCGCAGCCCTGGAAGTCGTACCCGAAGATCGCGCCGCCGCTCGCGCCCTTGTGCTGGCGGCTGAGCACGCAGTCGTGCGGATCGGCCGAGGTGAACAGCGACGGCCAGATCGCCATCAGCAGCACCACCACGATGATCGCCAGCGCGGCCCAGAAGATCTTGCTGCGCCGCAGGTCGTGCCAGGCGTCGGCGGCGAGGCTGCGGGACTTTCCGCTCGGCGCCGCCGGTGGCCGGGTCGGCGTCTCCGCAGCCAGGGCGTTCAGGTCACTCATAGCGAATCCTGGGATCGAGTACGGCGTAGAGCAGGTCGACGAGCAGGTTCACGACCAGGAACACGATCACCAGAACGCTGACGAAGCCGACCACCAGGGGGCCGTCCTCGGTGCGGATGCCGCGAAAGAGGTTGAACCCGACCCCGGGGATGTTGAAGACCTTCTCGGTGACGATCGCGCCGGACATCAGCGCGCCGATGTCGACGCCGATCAGGGTGATCACCGGAATGAGCGAGTTGCGCAGCACGTGAACGCCGATCACCCGGTTCCGGGTGAGTCCCTTGGCCCGGGCCGTACGCACGTAGTCGGCGCGCAGGTTCTCGGCGACCGAGGCGCGGGTCACCCGCAGCTCGGTGGCGACGACCAGGCTGGCCAGCACGGCCGCGGGCAGCAGCAGCTCGTACAGCGTGGCGTTCTTGCCGGCGGTGGGCGGGAACCAGCCGAGCTTGATCCCGAAGATCAGCTGGGCCAGCGGCGCGAGCACGACGATCGGCATGGCCAGCACGATCAGCGTGCCGAACAGCGTGGCGTTGTCGAAGAGGCTGCCGCGCCGGATGCCGGAGATGACGCCGGCGACGATCGCGATGGTGGCCGCCATGATGATCGCCAGCAGCGTGAGCCGGAGGGTGACCGGCCAGGCGCCGGCGAGCATGTCGGAGATCTTGCGACCGGTCAGCGAGGTGCCGAGGTCGCCGGTGAGCAGCCCCTTCACGTAGTACCAGTACTGCTTGAAGAAGCTTTCGTTCAGGTGGTAGCGCTCGGTGAGCGCGGCGCGCTGGCTGTCGGTGATCGGGCGTTCGCCGACCAGCGCCTGGATGGGGTCGTCCTGCACCGCGAACATCAGTGCGTACACGACGAAGGTGGCGCCGAAGAAGGTGAGGACCATCTGCAGCAGGCGCCGCACGATGAAGCGGAACATATGGTGAGGCCTTTGTGCCAGGACGAAGATGCGGTGGCGCCACGGTGTCAGATGGACCGCGGCGCCACCACCTGCAAGGGGAAACTACTCGGCGAGCTCGATCTTGTAGATGTCGACCTTCTGGAACAGGTCCATGCTCACGTTGGTCACCTTGTCCGAGTGGCCGAACACGTTCTGGCCGAACCGGAGCGGGATGACCGGCATGTCCTGCGCGAGGATCGCCTCGGCCTGGCCCCAGAGCTTCTCGGCCTGGGCGGTGGTCGCCGCCTCGTTGCCCTGGCGGACCAGGTCGTCGAAGGCCGGGTTGCTGTAGCCGTAGTAGTTCGAGGAACCGTCGGTCGTGTACAGCGGGCCGAGGTAGTCCTCCATCAGCGGGTAGTCCATCAGCCAGCCGAGCCGGATCAGGCCGACCGACTCCTTCTTCTCGACCTTCTTGAGCAGGTCGGC
>Ga0307509_10010316_pt1 | contig 11475 bp, 11 predicted proteins | sample 10_EM_MG_FD_202245 | JGI IMG/M metagenome (GOLD analysis project Ga0307509, IMG submission 202245) | Populus trichocarpa ectomycorrhiza microbial communities from riparian zone in the Pacific Northwest, United States - 10_EM | ecosystem: Host-associated > Plants > Roots > Unclassified | place... | reverse complement strand
CAGCGCCACCTGGCGCTGTACTGCGATCGACTCGCCGCGCACGGCGTCGCGTTCGGCGATCACCCGGTGACCGGCCACTTCTGGAACAAGCTCGATCACCTCGCCGGGCCGTGCGAGTTCGTGTGCGCGATGAACCTGACATTCGAGAATGCCAATCTCGACTTCGCCGGCGATTACGCCGCTGCCGCACGCGCCGCCGGCGATCCGGCGACTGCCGCCGCGCTCGATCAGGTCCACGCCGACGAGATCCGCCATGTCCACTTCGGCTGGGTGTGGCTGCGCCGGTTCACCGGCGACGGCGACCCCTGGCAAGCCTACCTGGCGCACGTCCGGCCGCCGCTCGGCCCGGCGCGCGCCCGGGGCGCTCGGTTCGATCGCGAGGCGCGCCGGCGCGCCGGGTTCGACGAGGCATTCATCGCCGCGCTCGAGGCAGTGTCGCCGACCCGGCCGAGCGGACAGCCGCGGTGAAGCTGCTCGGCAACCTCGACTGCGAGGCGCGCTGGGCCGGCGTGCCGCTGCCCGAGGCGGTGCGGCGCCGGATCAGCCTGTACGCGACGCTGTTCGCCGCCTGCGCACCCGACGACGGCGGCGAGCGCCACGACATCTGGGTCCCCGCGGCGGTCGATGCGACGCGGCTCCTCGCCGCGTCCGGCTGGATCCCACCGGCGGTCCACGTGCACGCCGACTCGGTAGCGACCGCCGCATCGGGCGCAGCATCGGGCGCGGCGTCGGGCGCGGCGTCGGGCGCGGCGAATGACCGCTTCGACCTGGCGTGGGCTGACCCGGCGGCCGCCGCGGCCAACGACCGCAGCCGGACCCTGGCGATCGCCGAGGCGCTGGGGGTGGCGCTGCCGGGAGCGCAGGTGGTGGCGTCGCTCGACGAGCTCGACGCGGCAGCAGCCGTGCTCATCGGTGCTGGCTGGGTATGCAAGGCGCGATGGACGTCGGCCGGCCGCGACCGGGCGCGCGGCGCCGGGCGCCCCCACGGGGAGCTGCGCACGCGGCTCGCCCGGATGTTCGAGCGGTTCGGGTCGCTCGTGCTCGAGCCGTGGCTCGATCGGATCGCCGATTTCGGCGTGTGCGGCGAGATCGTCGGCGGCGAGTCTCCTCAGATCCGGCTGCTCCCGCCGCACCGGCTGCGCAGCGATGCCCGCGGCAGCTTCCTCGGCATCGAGCTATCGGCGGTCGACCCGGCGATCGCCGAGGCGCTGCACGCGACGGCCCGCACAGCCGCCGCGCGGCTGGCCGCCGACACGGGCTATCGCGGCCCGTTCGCGATCGACGCGTTCGTCTATCGCGACAGCGGGCGCGACAGCGGACGCGACAGCGGGCGCGACCCTGGCCCCGGCACCGTCGAGCGGCTGCATCCGCTGTGCGAGCTCAACGCGCGCTACAGCTTCGGCTGGATCGCCCACGGCCTGGCGCGCCGGCTCGGCATCCGCCGGCTCGGCTTCGACGCACCGCCGGCCGGCGCCACGCGGCTGATCGCTCCCGGCGCCGACCTCGTCATCGCGTGGTGCGTCTGATCGGCGCGGCCGCCGCCGGCGTGCCCCGCGCGACATAGTACGATCGCCGGCATGCAAGCCGTCCTCGCCGCCTGCCGCGCGGCGCTCGCCCGGCCGGGCGCCGTGATCGCATTGACCGGCGCCGGGGTATCGGCCGAGAGCGGCATTCCCACGTTCCGCGGCAAGGAAGGCTACTGGACAGTCGGCGCCCGCGAGTATCACCCGCAGGAGCTCGCGACCCACGCCGCGTTCGAGGCGATGCCGTGGGAGGTGTGGGCCTGGTATCTCCATCGCCGCGCGGTGTGCCGGCGGGCGGAACCCAACCCCGGCCACGTGGCGCTCGCCCGGCTCGCCGCGGCGCTGCCCGATCGCTTCGCGCTGGTGACCCAGAACGTCGACGGGCTGCACCGCCGCGCCGGCAGCCCCGACGCCCAGACGTTCGCGATCCACGGTGACATCTCGCAGATGCGCTGCGCCGACGACTGCGTCGCCGACCGCTGGCAGATCCCCGACGCGGTCCCCGAGCTTGGCCGCGGCGCGGCGATCGGCCCCGAGGCCCGCGCGCTGCTGGTGTGTCCGCGCTGCGGCGGCCTCGCGCGCCCCCATGTGCTGTGGTTCGACGAGAGCTACGACGAAGAGCGATACTTCCTGGACACCGTGCGCCGGCTCGCGCGGCGTTCCGCCCTGGTGGTCATTGCCGGCACGTCGGCCCAGACCAACCTGCCGTGGCAGGTCGTGCAGCTCGCCGGCGCCGCCGGCGCGACCCTGGTCGACGTGAACCTCGAAGACAACCCGTTCGGCGAGATCGCCGCCGGCTCCGGCGGGGTGATCCGAGGGCCGGCCGCCGAGGCCCTGACCGCAATCGCCGACGCGCTGATCTCACGCTAGCGCGCTGGACGAACCGCGCGCGATTGGGCAGGGTGTGCTCGATGTCCCCCGACGGCAGCGATCCGGCAGAGCGCATCGATCGCCCCGACGATCGCCCCGACGATGGCATCCCCGAGCCGATGACGGAGAAGCCGGCCGACCTGACCGGCGAGCTATCGATGCTCCCGCCCGAGGAGGCGAGCAAGGTCGCCGCCGAGATCCGCGCGGTCGCCGAGCTGCGCGGCGTCGACACCGACGTCGCCGAGCTGGTCGAGCTGCAGAAGACCGGCCCGATCCCGACGGTGACCCGGATCGAGGACGACGATGCGCTGTCGGCCGACGAGCTGCGCGACGCATGGCCGCTGCTCGACCTCGGCGAGCGCGGCGACGGTCTGCGCGTGTTGCCGCGCGAGGACGCCGAGGACTTCTTCATCTCGCTGAGCTCGAGCGATCAGGCGGCGCTGCTGCTCCATTTCCGCGCCGGCCAGCGCCGGCAGTGGATGCGGATGCTCGAGCCCGACGACGTCGCCGACCTGATCCAGCAGGCCGGCGAGGACCACCGCGACCTGCTGCTCACGCTGCTCGACGCGCCGACCCGCAAGGAGGTCACCGCGCTGCTCGCGTACGAGGAGGACGAGGCCGGCGGCCTGATGTCGACCCGCTATGCCCGGCTGCGCCCGGCGATGACCGCCGATGAGGCGATCAGCTACCTACGCCGCCAGGCCCAGGACAAGATCGAGACGATCTACGTCGCCTACGTGCTCGCGCCCGACCAGCACCTGCTCGGTGTGGTGTCGTTTCGCGACCTGTTCGCGACCGATCCGAAGAAGCACGTCGCCGACATCATGGAGACCGACGTCGTGCGCGTCACCGACGAGATGGACCAGGAGACCGTGTCGCGGATCTTCGCCGACAACGACCTGACCGTGGTCCCGGTCGTCGACAAGAACGGCAAGATGAAGGGCATCGTGACCGTCGATGACATCGTCGACGTCGTCCAGGAAGAGGCGACCGAGGACGCCCAGAAGTTCGGCGGCATGGAGGCCCTCGACCTGCCCTACCTGCAGTCGAGCCGCCGCGAGATGATCCGCAAGCGCGCGCGCTGGCTCACCATCCTGCTCATCGGCGAGATGCTGACCGCGACCGCGCTCGGGTTTTTCCAGGACGCGCTCGACGAGGTGACCATCCTCGCGCTGTTCCTGCCGCTCATCATCTCGAGCGGCGGCAACTCCGGCTCGCAGGCGTCGACGCTGGTGATCCGCGCGATGGCGCTCGGCGAAGTCCGCCTCGCCGACTGGTGGCTGGTGTTCCGCCGCGAGATCGCGATCGGCGTCGTGCTCGGCCTGATCCTCGGCTCGGTGGCGTCGATCCGCGTGCTGGTGTGGGGTGCGTTCGGCGCCTACGGCCACATCCACGGCGGCGAACAGTACGTGCTGGTCGGGCTCACGGTGGCGGCGAGCCTGGTCGGATGCGTGCTGTGGGGCACACTCATGGGCTCGATGTTGCCATTCGTGCTGCGCCGCGCCGGCGCCGACCCGGCGAGCGCGTCGGCGCCGCTGGTCGCGACGCTCGTCGACGTGAGCGGGATCATCATCTACTTCACGATCGCGCGGCTGATCCTGTCGAGCATTCTCTAGTAGCGCGGGCGCATCGGCCTGCTAGTTTCCCCGCCGATGTTCGCGACCCGCGTCTACCAGTACCGGCAGCCGGCCGCGGTCATCCTCGGGCTGAAGGACCTGCGCAAGCACGGGCTGACCCCGCGCGGCCTGTTGTTCATCGCCGTCGACCCGCGCGGCGAGACCTACATCGTCGTGCCCGAAGACTTCGACGCCGTCGAGAGCATCCGGGTCGGCGACAAGCTGACCCTGGTGTCGCCGCTCGAGGGTCGCTACTTCCACTTCGACGCGGTCCATCGCCTGCCCGGCGACCGCGTGCTGTGGAATGGCGACCGCCGGCTGAGCGACACCGGCAGCGCACCCGAGGTCGCCGTCGCGGTGTCGAGCTGGCTCAAGGGCAGCTCGGCCAAGAATGTCTTCCTCGGCTGCACGCCGCACGTCCCCGGCTCGTGGTGGACGGTCGACCACCGCTCGGCGGTCACGGACCTGCACAGCCTGGGGTTTCTCGACTGCGTGGTCGCCACCCACGGCATCCTGGCGCGCAAGATCGATGATCCGCGGCTGTTCCTGCTCGGGTTCTCGACGCTGGCGCACAACGGCAACCCGCAGACCGGCTGGCACGAGGTGTTCAAGAGCGATCTCGGCAACATCCTGCTCGTCGAGCGCCGCGTGCTCCATTACCGCATCGTGCTGACCTGCGAGCGCGGCCTGCTCGAGATCGACATCAGCCACCTGCCCGACCTCGTCATCGAGACCGCGCGGGTGCCGATGCGCTCGGGGTTCGGCGTCGTCGGCCGGATCGACAACGGCGCGTTCGCCGTCACGGTCGGCACGATCGAGTCGTGGGGGCTCAGCAACATGAGCCCGGCGACGCTGGTCGGCTCGTCGCTGCCGAGCCTGCTCGAGCTGCCGCGCATGCTCAAGTCGATCCCGGTCCCTGCCGAGCCGCCCGAGCCAGGCGACGCCGGCGACGCATAGGCCGAGCGCGCGGCGGCGGCTGTCAGTGGCCGAGGTTCGCGGTCATCACCAGCAGCCCGGCGAGCAGCATCACCACGCAGGTCAGCGGCCACATCCCGACGGCGTAGATCAGCGCGGTGCGCAGATAACCCGGCTCCTCGGGCCGCGGCACCGGGGGTGGCACCATCAGCTGACCGGCGTGACGGACGACGCGAGCCTGCGGGATCGGGTTGGCGCTCATGGCGACCTCTGCAACACGTTACTCGTCAGACACCGGAGCTGGCCCCGTTGTTTCAAGGCGAATTGCAGCAGCAGCTAGTCTTCGGGATCCGCTCGCGATTGCGGGCCCGAAGCCGTGTAAGGTTCGCCGGCCATGCCGCCGCTCGCCGAACTGTCGCTCGGGTTTCGAACCGCCTACCTCGACCACGGGCGGTTGACCGCGCAGCTGCAGGCGTGGTCCGGCGCGTTCCCGTCGTTGTGCCGGATGAGCTCGATCGCCAAGACCCCCGAGGGCCGCGACGTGTGGATGGCGACCATCGGCCCCGACCCCGAGCGCCGGCGCCCCGCGGTGTGGGTCGGCGGCAACATCCACGCCGCCGAGCTCGCCGGCTCGAGCGTCGCGCTCGGGATCGCTGAGGACGCGCTCCGGCTCCACACCGAGCCCACCGCGAACGACCTGCCGCCGGCGATCGCCGACCGGCTGCGGGAGATCGTGTTCTTCGTGGTGCCGCGGATCTCGCCCGACGGCGCCGAGTGCGTCCTCCGGGTCGGCCGCCCGCTGCGCTCGGTGCCGCGCGACCAGCGCGTCGAGCGCGGCCAGCCGCGCTGGATCCCCGGCGACATCGACGGCGACGGCCAGGCCCGCGCGATGCGCATCCGCGACCCCGGCGGCGAGCTCGTCGAGTCGCGCGAGTTCCCCGGCCTGCTGGTCGAGCGCACGCTCGACGACGACGGCCCGTTCTACAAGCTCTACCCCGAGGGCCACATCGAGCACTTCGACGGCAAGCGCGTGCCGTCGCCGTTCTTCCTCGGCGATAACCCGATCGACCTCAACCGCAACTTCCCGTGGACCTGGGCGCCGGCGCACGAGCAGATCGGCGCCGGCCCGTTCGCCGCCAGCGAGCCCGAGGCGCGCGGCATCGTCGAGTTCGCCACCGCGCACCCCGAGATCTTCGCGTGGCTCGACCTCCATACGTTCGGCGGCGTCGCGATCCGGCCGCTCGGCCACGGCCCCGACAGCAAGATGGACCCCGAGGATCTCGCCGTGTTCCGCCAGGTCGAGGCCTGGATGAACGAGTTCACCGGCTATCCGATGGTGTCCGGCTACGAGGAGTTCCTCTACGAGCCCGACAAGCCGCTGCGCGGCGACCTCTCCGACTACGCCTACAACCAGCGCGGCGCGCTCGGCTACGTCGTCGAGCTCTGGGACCTGTTCAAGCGGCTCGGCATGGATCGCCCGCCGAAGTTCGTCCAGTACTACGACCGCGTGTCGCGCAGCGACCTCGTCAAGCTCGCGTGGTGGGACCGCGAGGAGAACGACGGCCGATCGTTCCCGCCGTGGCGCCCGTTCCAGCACCCCCAGCTCGGCCCGGTCGAGATCGGCGGCATCGACCCGCGCGTCGGGATCTGGAACCCGCCGCTCCACGAGCTCGACGACGTCTGCACGTCGCAGAGCCGCGCGTTCCTCCGCGTCGCGGCGCTCGCACCGCGCATCGGGATCGCCGACATTCGCCGCCAGCTCCTCCCCGGTGGCATCACCCGGGTCGAGATCGAGGTCAAGAACGACGGCTACCTCGGCAGCTACGGCCTGCCCTCCGCCAAGAAGCTCGACTTCAACGAGCCGGTCTATGCCACCGCGCAGGCCGATGGCTGCGAGCTCGTCGACCCGGGCTCCGCGCACAGGATCCTCGGCCACCTCGACGGCTGGGGCCACGGCCTGCACACCGGCGCCAACCTCCCCGCCTATCCGGGTAACCGCGGCACCAGTCACGTCGCGTGGGCGAGCTACCTCGTGCGTGGCACGGGTGCGCTCGAGGTCCGGATCGGCTCGTGCCGCGCCGGCTTTGTCACAGCGCGCATCGCGGTGTGACCCCTGCCGCCCGTGTGATAACTAGTCCCTGTGGCGCGATACGCGATCGGCGATATCCAGGGGTGCATGGCGAGCCTGGATCGCCTGCTCGGCCTGATCGACTTCCGATCGCACATCGATCAGCTCTGGCTCGTCGGTGACCTCGTCAACCGCGGGCCGCGCTCGCTCGACGTCCTGCGCTGGGCGCGCGAGCTCGGCAACAACGTCACCTGCGTCCTCGGCAATCACGACCTCCACCTGCTCGCGCGCGCCGCCGGTGCGAGCGGCGCCAAGCGGCTCGACACCCTCGACGAGGTGCTCGAGGCGCCCGACTGCGATCGCCTCATCGACTGGCTGCGCCACCGCCCGCTGATCCACGTCGACAGCACCCACGTCGTCGTCCACGGCGGCCTCCACCCGCGGTGGACCGTCGCCGATGCCCAGGCGCGCGCCGCCGAGATCGAGCGCGAGCTGCGCGGGCCGAGCTGGCGCGCGTTCCTCACCCAGCTCGGCGGCCCGCCGCCGCGCTGGAACGACCACCTCGGCGGCGGCGACCGCTGGCGCGCGATCCTCGCCTACCTCGTCCGCGCCCGCACCCTGCGCGCCGATGGCCGCATCGAGCCCGACTTCGACGGCCGGCCCGCCGACGCCCCGACCGGCTGCATCCCGTGGTTCGCGTTCAAGAACCCCGCGTGGGCGACGCACACCATCCTGTTCGGTCACTGGGCCGCCCTTGGCCTCGACATCGGCCCCCACCACGTCGGCCTCGACACCGGCTGCGTCTGGGGCAAGTCGCTCACCGCGATCCGCCTCGACGACCGCATGGTGTTCCAGGTCAAGGCCGTCGAGTCGGCGAGCTGAGCGTCTCGGCTGGCTCGGCGCGGTGCGTTCGCCGCAGACCCTTGAACAGCAGCCAGAATCCCATGGTCAATTCAAAGAGGAAGATCGGAGCACCGTAATACGTTATCGTGATCACGTGCGCGAGATCCGGTGCAATGATGAATGCGAATGTGCATGACGCCAGGAGCGCAGAAGCAACGATCCCCAGAACGGCGAGTGGCTTCGGGATGTAGCTGGACCTGAGCCACAGGTAGCAGAACACCGTGCTTCCAAGCCCCGCCAGGACCAGGCCCACGTTGTACCCGAAGCTGTAGGCGCCGATCGATAGCCGCGCCAGTGCCTGCAGCCGCTCTGGTTCGAACACGCGCAGGTCGTCGGCCGTGCACAGGACGCGCAGCGCGTCGAACTCGACCGTCACCACCACGAACAGCGCAGTCTCGATCAGCCGCACGAACACCGCGAACCGGGCCAGGCCGCGCTGGATCGGCGCGAGCGCCACGTAGAGCGCAGCGATCAGAGCGATGTCGACCAGGAACGAGATCAGATTGGCGGCGATGCCGAGACGAAACAGAGCTTCGTGCGCGATCACGTTCCGGACGGTCTGGGCCGGATGGTCGCGGACGATCAGCTGGGAGAACACGTAGAACCCGGCGAACAGCGCGGGTGGGATGGCGAGCAGGTACGAGAGCCCGACGACGCGTGCCGCCTTGCGCTGTGAGTCATCGATGAGCGTCGCCATGCCATGTCCTCCCGAGTGGTGCTCCCCGCGTGCGGCTGCCACGCCGGTCGCGCGAACCTCCGAGCCTGCAACCGCCATGTGTCGCGACCTCGAGCCGCCGTGTGAAGAAACATTGCAGCCCCGCGGTGATGTCGACCCGCCAAGAATGCCCAAGTCGGGTGCGACCGGGCGGGCTAGGATGTGGAGGATGGCGCCCCGGATCCAGCGCATGCAGGTGTCGGTACCGGGCCTGCGGGCGATCCGGTCGTCGAGCGATGAGCCGTACATCGGGCTCAAGGAACACCTGACGATCAGCCGGGTCGAAGCGGGCCGGGCGGAGTTCTGGACCCATGGCCGGCTGTGGAAGGCCGAGCGCGGGTCGGTGGTGATCCAGCAGGCGGGCGACGTGTATCGCGATGCCCGGCGCGACGGGTCGATCACGTATCAGATCCTCAGCTTTCCGGCGGACGCAGTGGACGGCGCGGTCGGTGACATCCGGCTGCCGTCGTGTCTCGCGGGCGATGATGCGCGGGGCGCTGCGTTTCAGCGGCTGCACGACGCGGTCGCCGCCGGCGCGGATCGCTTCACGCTCGCATGTGCGATCGCCGAGACGATGGTGGCGCTGGCCGAGATCGAGGATCCCGGGCGGCGCGAGCCGACGCGTCCGGTGCGGCGCGCGCTCGCAATGATCCGCGAGCGGCTCGCGGAGACGGTGACGCTCGACGAGCTGGCGCAGCACGCCGGGCTCGACAAGTTTCATCTGTGCCGCGCGTTTCGCGCGCAGATCGGGATGCCGCCGCATGCCTATCTGACGCGGCTGCGGATCATGCAGGCCAAGGAGCTGCTGGCGGCGGGCGCGAAGCCGAAGGACATTGCGCCGCGCGTCGGGCTGTACGATCAGAGTCAGCTGAACCGGCACTTCCGGCGGATCGTCGGGATGACGCCCGGGCAGTTCGCTCGCGATATCTGATCGCGCCGCGCGCAGCCCGCTCGACGCGCGTGGGTTTTCCGCCAAGAACCGCCAATGCGCTGTGCAGACTCGTCGCTATATCTGGCGGAGTCCAACACAGGAGTTGCCATGCGTGTCTTTGTCACCGGCGCGACCGGGTTCATCGGTTCTGCGATCGTGAAGCAGCTGCTCGGCGCCGGCCATCGGGTGCTCGGCCTGGCGCGCTCGGAAGCTGCCGCGGCGTCGCTGGTCGCTGCGGGCGCCGAGGTGCATCGCGGCGAGCTGGCGGACCCAGGCAGCCTGCGCCGGGGAGCCGCGGCGGCCGATGGCGTGATCCACACGGGCTTCATCCATGACTTCGCGAACTTCAAGGCAGCGTGCGAGACCGATCGGCATGCGATCGAGGCGCTCGGTTCGGCGCTCGCCGAGTCGCGGCGGCCGCTGATCGTGACGTCGGGGACCGGGCTGCTCGCGCCCGGGCAGCTGGCGCGCGAGGACGATGTCCACGCCTCCGGGCCCGACGCGTTTCCGCGCGTGGCCTCGGAGGAAGCCGCGGCTGCGCTGGTGTCGCGCGGGGTGCGCGTGGCGGTGATGCGGCTCCCGCCGTCGGTCCACGGCGATGGCGATCACGGATTCGTGCCGGCGCTGATCGGCATTGCCAGGACCACCGGCGTCTCGGCGTATGTCGGCGACGGGGCCAATCGCTGGCCCGCGGTGCACCGGCTCGACGCCGCGCGACTCTACCGGCTCGCGATCGAGAGCGAGTTCTCGCCGGGAGCCCGGTTTCACGGCATCGCCGAGGAGGGCATTGCGTTCCGCAGCATCGCGGCGGTGATCGGCCGGCACCTGAACCTTCCGGTGGTCGGCAAGACGCCGGCGGAGGCCGCGGCGCACTTTGGCTGGTTCGCCCGCTTTGCGGCACTCGACTGCCCTGCGTCGAGCCGGCAGACGCAGGACCGGCTCGACTGGCGGCCGATGCACACCGGGTTGATTGCAGATCTCGATCGGCCGGACTACGCCTGATCGCCGGCGGCGGGCGACGAGCGGTCGAGGTCGAACGCGCAGGCCTCGTCGGCGGTGATCGGGCGCCACAGGCCGGGCGTGCCGGGCGCGACGACGACGAAGTGCGGCTCGGCGGTGGGCGACGGCAGCGGCTGGCCCTGGAGCGCCGCGGCGAGGACGCTCTCGGGCGGCGCGGCGAACCGGATGACGCGGGCCGGCGGCGCGGCGGGGTCGAGCCGGGCATGCCACATCGCGCGCTCGAACTGCGCGACCGAGTGGACGAGGCCGGGGACGGTGAGCGCGGCGACGTGGTCGATGAACGCGAGGCCCTCGGGGACGAAGAACAGCGTGAAGCTGGGCACGGCGCGCAGGTAGTCGCGCAGGTGCGCCGGGGCGAGCTCGCCGAGCGCGGCGAAGGTCAGGCGCGCGGCGCGGCGGACCCGGGTCTCGCGCCACCAGCGCGGGACGAAGCCGGTGAGGCCGAAGCCGCGCGTGCCGGAGACGCCCGCGAGCCAGGCGCGCTCGGCGCCGTCGAGGTCGAGGCTGCCGAGCAACTCCGGCACGTCGGTGTCGCGGCCGGCCGCGCGCGCGGCGACCATCTGACCGAGCGCGAGCTGCCAGTCATGCAACGCCACGTGCGTCGCTCCGGTGCGTGCGGTCCCAGATCGCGCGAAGCCGCACGAGCTGCTCGCGGACGATCTCGACGGGCAGCGCGGCGTCCTCGAGCATCTCGAAGCTGACGCCGGCGAGGTTGGGGGCGCGCGGGACGAGCCACGCGAGCAGGTCCCAGACCGGCTCGGGCACGATGGCGCTGTGGACGTCCATGAGGAAGCCGTCGTGCGAGCCGCCGCCCGCGACGTGGACCTGGACCACGCGGTCGAGCCGAAGCCGCGACAGCGCCTCGCGCGCGTCGAAGCCGAGGTTCACCGCGTTGCAGTGAAAGTTGTAGAGAT
>Ga0307509_10010315_pt1 | contig 11475 bp, 8 predicted proteins | sample 10_EM_MG_FD_202245 | JGI IMG/M metagenome (GOLD analysis project Ga0307509, IMG submission 202245) | Populus trichocarpa ectomycorrhiza microbial communities from riparian zone in the Pacific Northwest, United States - 10_EM | ecosystem: Host-associated > Plants > Roots > Unclassified | place... | reverse complement strand
GCGAGAGTTAATGGTGTTAGTTGTGGTGGTGACATATCTTTCCCTTGGACACGCGGTTTCTCCACGCGGACAGGGAAAAGAATAGATCCAGGGGGTGCACTTAGAGTTGTCAGAGTAGAAATTCGCTTTCCATCGTGCACTGGCCAGAATGTTCTAAAGAATTGGCCTAAATTTAAGCAAAGTTCACAGTTTTGACATGAGTAGTAATATGAGCAATGGAAGGCTTGGCAAGAACCCACTGGTTTGGAGGGTTGTCCAACCCAGCATGATCTCCCGATAGGGTGGAAATTTAATCACTATCATTAGGCAGCGATGCCGGGGCTTATGGTGCACAGGCACTTGATATTTCTTAGAAAGAGTGCAGTTGACGTCGAGAATTCCCAGGTCACAGAAATGGTTGGCAGTAGGGTAAGTGGCTCGAGTGTTCCCTGATGGTGTTCAGAAACGTCCGAATAATGCCATCATGTACCAGCACAAGGGGTATTTCTTCCAGAATAACAGGGTACACTGAGAGGTTGGTTTTGAAGATCAAGGCCAACTTCAGGGAGTACCCGAAGGTACCAATTTCATCTCAACTAAGCCTGCGTCCATGGCGTGCAACTATCTATCCATATCACGGACCTCGAGGGTGACAATGATAAATCACCGAGACGAAAGCTTAGCCCTTGTTCTCAGACAACTGTCAGTACTTGGGCGACGTAGTAAGTGGGAGCTCATCAAATACCTCCAAGTGCGACGAAAACTTCCCAGATGGTTAGCCAGTCAACGTCGCATTTAAACCGCGAGATTTCCCGCCAAATATGGACCGTCAGAAGCATCGATATGATTTTTTCCAAGGAAGCGACATCAAAAGAACGATGATTCCGCGAATGATGTCTATAAATGCCCACCTGCAACGGAACGCGTTTGAGAACCGAGGAAAAGCGTGTATTGGAACGGAGCCATTAACACCAGATTTGAAGAGGGATGTATAAAACATATACGCCAGGAGAGTAAGAAGGATCGTTGTTGCCACGGGATAATAGTCACGACGAGACTAACAAGGACGCGGACATGGTATCCAGGAGTTGATAAAGATTTACGGGATATACCATCCCTCCAGCCTTTCAGAGAGAACCCCAACTTCTGCTGAGAGTCGATCCCAACTAGAGCAGTGGGATAGTAAGACTGAGGATTAGGCCACTAGGCCCAAACTGATTAACACGGACGGCGGTGACGTTGGGGTTTTGTCTGAAATTCGAAGGTGTGGTGCCAAGACAGGAGGCTAATAGTTGGCTCACCTAGGCCCGAACAAAAAAATCTGTATAATTCCTCTATGAAAATCGTTATCGCGGCCGACAAGTTTGGATCGCGGTCTGGTAGATGAGTAAATAGCGTTGGCAACTGGATGTACTTTTGACACCCGACTCACAAATTTTCCTTCATTCCTTCGTGCCTCACACTGACCTCTTCGTTGAAAAAGGCGAGAATTATTTCCAAATGTCCCTTTAGCGGGTATTCGTATGAGTTGCCACTTCCATACAATTTCTGGAATTCTAAAGAAATGGATCGGCAATTTTGGACAAGAAGAGGTAAGTAGGTACCTCTGAATCACTCTGCTGCAACTTTAGATTCGATTACTAGCAGTGAAAGTTACTAACGTTTGACGGAAGGTTAACGTAGTGGTCGAGTCATCCGAGTCGTTCAACAATCTTCTTCGGCTCACTTCATTCCCAGAATCAATGTTTCAGTATTTGGCGTTGTTTAACTGTGGCTTCGGTTGGCCCCATATGCTTACGTGACGCATCACCCCTTTCTCGTCTCCCAACGCCTCCTATAAATCACCGTACTTCCGCTTCATACCCCCTGTCTTGCTCCGCCTGTGGGGCGGTGCCGGGTGGAGATAACTGCAAGGGTCTGTTTTAGTAACCGGTGATAAAGGCCGGGACGAGCCCGCCTTGGTCAACACTTGGCTTCCTTTCCTTCGAATTTAATCCGAACTTCTGGATTCACGATGACATTGGTTGGACATTTGGATACAAAAATTGGGCGTGTAAGGACTGGTTGATTCGTTGCATACCTTCTCAAATTTCTACATACCGAGGTATAACTTCGCGCCAAGTTTGCACTGGACACTTGGGCACTCCAGGCGCTAACCTCTGGACCTTCGGCCCGTGGGTCCATGTCATCTACTTGGGAAGAAATCAGAATCCAGAATACACTCGTACCACAAAAGTCGAGCTCCAGAAATATTACTTGGTCGTCTAAGGTTTCTTCATCAAGGACTTCCTTAACCCTTGACGGCAAGCCGCCCAGGCCACAAATGGATAGGTTTCTTCGTGTTTTCCCTACACATCCATCCCATGATTGACGTCTCGAATCCAGTAGGTAGCGATGTTCTTAAACGTTCTCTCAATCATGCCATAATAATATAGTTGCGTGATTCACAAGCGGGGACTGTATACAGTACCGAAATTTTGCGAGAGTATCGACATAGCCTGACATAAAGTTCGGCGGCCGTCCAGGTATAGGTAACCGCTTTGCCTGAAGCTCAGGGATGGCAGCGCATGGTCAGTCGTCTTGGTTGTCATTCACCGTCATTCGTTTGGCGCTCCCCAAAATCCTGCTTTCAAGGTCCGTCAGGTTCGTCTCCATTTGTCAGGGATGATCAACGCAAGTGCTGTTTTTTCATCCCTGCGCTGGAGGTCCCAGACTGGTACGCAACATGCACAAGGAGCTCCGATACCGTCTTTGTGAGCTAACGCTATAGAGCGGGGGCCGCTCAGCCTTCGTGCTCCCGAATTACTCGGCTATTATAACTTGTACCGGATTCGAGCGCTCCATCGTTATGGACGCTTCGCTGGAATTAAGCGTTGCTGAATGTAACGCTTTTCGAGCCTTCCAATGTCACTCGTTTACGATAAGTCCTCGACGATTCTTCGTGTCCTTTCACGCAGAGCGCTATCCAAAAAATAATCTTTTCACAGTTTCTAACAATGTTCTTTCCTGTCCCTGCCCCCACGCGAGCCACTAAGCTTTAAGGTTATAAGCCCTATTTCGCCGGTACCGAGCACTGGACCAACAAACTTTTACTAAGCTACAGAGATCTTACTCTTTGAGGTTAAATTGATAACCTCTCCTCCCAACCCTTGATGGAAAGGCAAAGTTGCACCCCCTTTCATGAGCCGAATGGTGCAGCCATGCAGGGTTGCTCAACTCAAATGGTCAAACTGCGCATGATTCGCGCCGGATGCCTGATAAGTCGTGCCGACGGACCTAGGTTTGGTGCCTTATTTATGGCCAGTGTTTGTTGAATTGGAAATTGGTTCGTCCTGGAGGTTGGCGCACTTTGGGGAGGGATTTTTTGGTCCGATTGTAGCAAGCAAGGGATGGATTATTTGGATGCAAACGACTGGTAGGGAAAAAGTCGTTGCATTTGTTATTAGTACAGGTCATCACTCGACTTGGAGCATGATCATATATAATCTACGAATTTTCGGTATATGGCATATAACGACGATGTGAAACTTGGGTTGAATTATTCTGGGGACCATTCACATATACGACGCAATGCGAACCGAGGCACAAAATGGGTCATGACTGCTTTAGACATCGACTTTACGTTCGAGCTCTAATGTTGATTCTTAAACGTTGAAACGTAGACCTATCCGCCATTAACTTTGAGGTGTTTATGCATATGGTTTCTCCGAGGGTAAGCACCTGGGAACCCGTCGAGATGCCGCCTTCTTCTGCCCGCCCGCGACTTCTTTCTCCTGGCCCATCAGAAATGAGGTGCTCGAGAGATGCGAATATTGACAGCCATCGCTCTTCCTATCCTTATCCATCGATATCGATATTGTTGAACGTCCATTGTCTTCATCGAGCGTAAATTCCACTCTTTATCGATGGATCCATCCTCTAGCCACTGCTGAATATGTATGATCAGACCCAAACGCCAACGGACTTTTGGGTCGGATCGTCACCATATCGGGTCGGATGATGAGCAGGACCCTGAAATAATTTTTACATTTCGACACTCTGCCAGGGCCGAAATCTGCCCAAAACAGGATTTGAATTCTTGCTGAAAACATCACCGCCAACCCTCACCATATCGATTTTCCCTCAGGGTTCAGCCCAGGTCCCCAAGCCCCGTACTAGCAGCGCCGGGGCAGAAGAATACCTCATCATGCAGTCGCCATCACTACAGTGGCTCCAGTGTACTGACTCCACATATAATTGCAGTATATACGGATGAAGGTCGATCCCCGCTGCCACTCCCCGCTCCCGCTCTCAAGGTTCTTCTTGCCTAAGTAGCTCGTCGCGAATCTGGTCTATAATCAGTACGAGGTTCTGCAAATCCAGAAACAGGCACCCAGACTCTGGCAGCCTCGTGCCCTCAAGAACTTAGAACGCTCCCAAGAATCCCTACAAGGCATCGACATACGGAGAAGAGCAGTGCTGACATACCATTCTCGGTAAGTTGTGCACTTGAATTGACCGCTTTCGGTTTCTCGTCCTCCTATTGGCTTCGTTCCGAGTTGTACATCTGTCCAAGAGGAAGTGAAATGTACTTTAACCTCATTTACGTTGTTTCTGGAGACCCGCTCTCTGTTGTTGCTGGGCTGACTGGGTATTTCAGCTTTTCCCACTGCTGTTGCCGTCATCCCCACCTTTATCCAATATGAACGATCGGCCACACGTTGTCTCGGAATCAACGTAAGTCTGGAACTATGCATTCGTCCTCGATGATAACGTGCATTTTTCAGTTTGCTTAAAAATATCCCCCATCGCCTCCTGTGTGATATTCCCGTCCCGCACACAGGGGCCTCAAAAACTTCTGTCGACTCCTCGACTATTGACATGCACCCCAACACCCCTGCCGCTGTCGATCTCAACATTGATCGCATAACCTCTCTCGAGCGCACAGTGGTATGTCTATCTTAAATAAAAGTTTAACTGATTTCTTTGACATTTAAACAATTTTATCGATAGTGTTCCAACTTTGCGTGCTGCGGCGCCCAATTACCAGATCTACATGCTCTCCTCGAGCATTTCGAGGAAGACCATGTTGTCGTCCTCGCACCGAATGGGCGTCGTGTCTATCCACCAGAAGGTCTGCGATCGGTGCCGTTGCACCCCATTCTATCACCAGCGTCGTCTCCTGCATCGTCGCGGTCGTCGTCGATGTCGCCATCGTCCCCTTCGTCCCCCTTAACACCCTTCTCATCGACACCGTCATCGCCCTCAGATCTCTCCTCGCCCACCAGCGGTCCTTTCGCTAAGCGCAAGTCGAGTATCACTGTTACCCCCGTCTATACGCCTTTCACACCCAGCCTCCCCGTTGATCCTGCCTATCCTTATCCCGACACTTCGGAGATCGTTATGGCACACGACCCCTCATTCGAATTTCCTCCGGACCTGTTCCCACCGTTTGCCTTAAAGTCGCCGATATCGACCGCAAGCTCTGATGAGGATGAGGAGATGTCCGATGGCAGTACCCTCGATGCCCCCTTGAGCCCTATCCCAACGTTCATTTATGGTACGGAAAAAGGACAACTCCTTGGCGCGATCCCCAAGCATGTGCGGTCCACCTCGTCAACCGAGAAAATCAAGATTGCGGTCAAAGCGCTGAACTCGTCAGTCGCATCTTCCTCGACGAAATCGAGCAAAACAAAAAACCGATACATTGGTACTGGCTCTAACCCCAATCTGCGACGGCGGGAAAAGGCCTATCGCTGTCCGGTATGAAATCTTCCATTTCGCTCCTCAAATATTATCCGCTAACGCGATCCATTCTTCTGGTTGGTTTAGACACCACGATGCACAAAGGCAAGCACTTTTTTACCTCATCATCTTCTAATTAGCTGATATTGTTATTTCAGTCGTATCTTAACCCTAATGGATTAAAATATCACATGGAGAAAGGAACCTGCAAGATTGACGAGACGTGCGAGGACGGTCAAGAACCCAATGCTGACTCCGTGCCGGTGGTAGCCCCTGTCAACGAGGCGCCAGCTGTTGCCTCCCACTCAGCACCACCCTTAGCGTCAGCGATGGACGCTCAAATGCACCCCGCCCCCGCGGCTGTTGCGCATGTCACCGCAACTGGAACCGCGCCTCCATTCATCCCCAACTTGCCTAATGATAAGGCCCATCGAGGCCGATCCCCAAATTCCCCTGGTGAAATTCCTACCCGCGACGCCGGCAGCTATTATCATCACAACAATCTATCCACGGTGCCTGTACACACCCATCAGCAAAATCATTCATCAGCACTAGCTTCATCCCCGAATGTTAATATCAATGAACAGGGCGCATCCAGCAACTTGCAGGGACCCCCGCTACAGCCTGCATCGCACCAGGAGGGAACTTCGTTCTCGATTCCATGCACCCCTGCGCCTTCCTATGTGCCGCACCGGCATTCTCCGTCCCAATTGCACTCGCCACTGCCACGCCAAACCGAATCCCAGCCTCAGTATCATTATCCTGTACCCTCATATCCACAGATAGTTGGGCCTAACGCCCTGCTTGCTGCTGGATATACCACATATGTTCAGCCATACTACCAAACCGACCGCATGCCCCCCAACTTCTCCACGCCACACCCGGAAGGTTGCGGCCCGTCGTTCCCGCCCATGACGACCACGGTTTCGCCACATTCGCAGTGAAGTGTGCCATCTTTCCCTTTTGTCATGTTTTCAAACGTTCAAGTTGGTCTCTGTGTTGTTGTTGAATATTTGACTCTTCGACTTGTCTGTAACAAAATCCGTGGGTTCTTCGATTTGCGAGCGACCGGCTCGCTCTGTATCACTTCTCTCAGCTTTGAACTTGGATACGCTCTCAGCGCCTCTTTCATCGTCCTTTGTCCGTGTCTTGTTTCATCCCCATTTCGGTACTTCGCCGCTCTCTCTCGCTTTCCGACACTCAACACTCGATATCCTATCCTTTCACAAATCTGTCATTCTTCCGCCGCTACTGCGTATCCGTTCTAACTTATCTTTACTCCAAAAACAAAAGTAACCCTCGATCGCAAATGCACCCCACCTTTCCAATTCTTCTCAAAAAGGCCCGCTTCTCCCATCCAATATACTTACTGTATATCATATCTGTCCAATAACTTAGCCCCTCGCCGAACCACCAATAGGCGGCCAGCCACTGTCTTCCGTCTTATCAAAAGCCGGTTGTCTGCGTATATCTGTGCATTTGCGCTTCTACTTTACCACCGTCGCCGCTTATGCGTTATCGATAATCTATCCCATCCATATTGCTATCTCGCTGTCTATTTCCGTCACCCCTTCGTCACCTCATCTCCGCACCTCTGTTTGTCCTCTCCCATTGAATCCTCCCCACTCCCAATTTTCTCTCTACCCGCCTTTTTTTTTATCGCTGCTTATACGCTTGTTATAGTCCTCTCGTCATATATGCGGCAGACAAACACCATCTAACTCGATTACTTTAGCACGCATGATTGTACAATACGTATTTTTGGCAACTTGCACATGTGCACCTTTATGCTTCCCGGTCATTAATCTCCGTCTCGAATGGTATTGGCACTCTCATGAATTCACGGGATACTATCACGTTCTTGCCCCGGGATGTCTAAGCTAATCTCAACTAGGTACACAGACGGAAGTTGCTTTCCCAACAAGCAGAGTTCAAGCCAACCTGACATACATACCTCGTCTTCTATGTGAAAGTTCACGTTCCATGGGCTAGAGAGGGCCGCATGACCTTCATCGATATCAACGATCAAGCTCTTTCCGTGAACTGTCTCAAAAGTTTTTGTAGCTGCATTCCATTCGGGTGCACCCAGACCGAACGTTTGAATTAATGGGTCAGATGATGGGGTACTTGTGCCCTTAAACATGGACGGCGTTCCTTCGTTAATGAATTGGAATGTCGATGGGGTTGACTTCTAGTATAGAATCGGATATGAATGTTAGCAGCCTAGCACGACGCAGTGACGTTGCAGTTCAACACTTGTAAGTAAATTCGTCTTCACTTCCGCTGGGGGTATTTGAAATTCGCCAGGCTAACTATGGAGGGCGAGGATGCATCGATTGGATAGATACCTGGCTGTGCGCGTGTGGGGTTTGAGTTCTGGACTTTCGCCGTATTCATGGATTCTCGGGCCCTCTAAGCTCTTTCGCCCCGTCTTATCTCCCTTCCGTCATAATCGCTGTATGATCTAAATAGCAAGGCTTGAAATTTGGGGACGGTAAAATTTTAGGCGTGCTTGAACTCATTCCCCTCGTTTTTTTCGTACAGCCGTGTGTAATTGACAGTCATTTTTCATCCCGGATGGTTCTAGTATGTGATAAGTTTTCAATGCCATGACAATTTAATTATGAAGCTTCGAAGGGCTGTGCTACGCATCCTCGATTAGGTTGTTTCCAAGATGCGAAATTGTCTCTAAAGGCTTTAGCATGCTTCTATGACAAGTGTTGAAAATTTTCCACAACCTCGTCTGGTAATCCCGGCCCGTATTTGACATCTGAGGGAGTACAGATAGAATAGGTTAGAAAGTGATCGAAGACGATAATGGACATGACATCCTTGATGCGACAGATCGATAGTACACTTCACATAAGTATCCAGCGTTGACGTTGGGGCTAAAGCCATCACTGTCAACTTGGGCTTCCCGTCGATCCTCCCCCATCCAGGGCACGTCCGGGGTGTTCACGATATTCACACCGGGAAGAGTAAAATGAATGGAAGTATCTGGAAGGAATCAAACTGAATTGCGTATGGCTCGGCATCGATTCATGAGCTAGTTCGGCAACCCTTCTAAGGCTACATCGTCGACTCAATTTCCCAATGCCTCACGGCACTGACACATATAATGTCTCCAACTTTTTAATTAACCTTTATGGGGATAAAAACTGCGAGCCCGGAACAATTACCGGATTGACATAGGTCCCGAAACGGAACGGAAGGAGATGGCGGAAGGTTGTCGGGCGCTTAGTACAATAATCCGTAGATCGCACGCTGGCAGTTGGGGGCTCTGCGGGTCCTGGATGGTTTTCTCATTTCTGTGCCACTGTAGATCTCGCCAATCGCAGGCAGTCTTAAGGCGGGAGGAATAAATACATGGCGAATATCGCACCCGAACTCATGAGTTTTCTTTGACTTATTTTTAATGAAACAAAGACGCATATATGCAACATCGATTCTTAAAGTTTATTGCATCCTCAACATCAGCTAAACAATATATTATAGTTTCTCGTACTCAGGACAATGGGCACTCAATCCAGAGCGTTCGTCTAGAAGTAGAACTCCCAAACATCAAGGCCATGACAGGTTACGTCTAGTATCTCGATTGGTCCCGTCGTTTCAAGAGAAAATATAAAAATGGTGGTGGTGGCAGTTCACGGGCATCGGTCCAGAAGGCCTAGAAAGCCCGTATTCGATGTGCACTTAGAAGTGATAGTCCAGTCGCCGTTGCAGGCTCTGCGCTCCTAGAGGAATCTTCTACATCCATGGTGCTAGGTGGTGTTCCAAACCGCGGGGAGTTTCAAGGGCGGGCGAAGTAATTCGTAACGAGCATAATGGGATCAGGAAAATGCGCAAACGATATGCGTATTGCTTTGAATTCACACGTCCAAGTATCAACTCCCACTCCAGATGTTTTGGGCCGCTTCTATGTTAGTCTCTCGTAGGCAGACCACGATACAAGTGATTTTATATATTATGTTGTACGAATCACGTAGTGATGTGGTCTGTTTCTTATCGCGCGCCCCGAACCCGGGGGGCGTGATAAGAACTACGTACTACCCAATCCTCTATGTTAGTTACATCAATGACACATCGCACATATCCCTAAAACTAGTATTTCTCGGGTAAATACTCAGGGTAACCCTCAATCCAGATAGTACGCCTAAAGCTCTCATAACTCGAAGGTCAGTCTGGGATGTACAGTAGTCATCGCAACTGATGTCTAGTAACTCGATGAGGCGCCAATTTCCCAACGTTTCGAGAGAAATTTTAAGAAAAGGGATGGTTCGGACTCATCGAGTGGTTCGTTGGTTCTACCCTAGGTGAATGGATTTTGTTGATTTTGAAAGCTCCTAGAATTCAATTTCAAAAAATTTAAGCCGCGGGAAAGGGAATGCTGTTCCTGAAACTGGTTAATTTCTTCAATTGTTTGTTCTGTGCACTCCAGCTTGTCCACCGAAACATAAATGGAGAGTAGACTCTTGAAGCCAGGGCTTCCATATTGGTTAGGAACGCTGAGTTGAAAAGGTGTGATAGGAGAGACGAAAGGGGATTCGTGAACGTCTTCATTGGATCTGGGCCGAGGAAGGATGAAAGACGATTTGCAGTTGTATCAGGGATGGGGGAAGTAATGACTGAGAGCGCGACAAGACGACGCGCATAGAGTTCACCTTCCCTACTAACTTGAGAGGGCATCAAACCGCTGGGGAAATGTGTTCCTCACTCTGAAGGCCCTCTAGACCAATGTCCATGGGATGAAGGAGAAAAACTGGTGTTGGATTGTTTCGTTGTTTGCTTGGAGATGGAAAAATGTTAGACTCGATTTCTCCAGAAGGTCCATGTGCCTAAATGCATTGAGAAATTCGTCCATGTCGAAGCCTAAAAATCCATAGTCAGGAACTTCACTGAGAAGGCGTGCAGGTGGGGAAAGCATGGCATTGGACAATGGATATTGTTTCGAATTCGGTCAACCATTGGGGTCTTTCGAAAAGACCAGCCGAGTTCGACCCGAGGACACGTCTTGATCCGGAATGACTCCAAGTGCCTTGCTGGGAAGCTCAATATTCTGTACCATCGTGTCTCGTTACATTTTTGTGTACCGATCGTATCCCGGATGTGAGAAAATTTGCAACCCTCGAATTCGATCCCAATTCTTTTCGAACACAGAATAAAAGAATTTGCTAGATCCCTGTCCTGGCGGTTGAGGCAAAAAGGTGATCGTTCTCTCATCCATATTCGTGTTCAAATAGCAAATCATCATGAAGCTTGGGTATAGGGGAGGACTCGGGAGATACCGAGGCCCCATTACCGACGTATTTTCGAGGCATCAAAGGAAGGAGCCCTGCGAAGAGTTGAGACAAATGCTAAGTTCTAAGTGACTCAGGTTTGATCGCGGCGTGATCGGCATTCGTCGACGGCATGATCAGAACGCCACACCAGTAAGGCTAAATTGTCTGGACCCACCAGTCCATCTGGAATATCTCCCTCAATTCGCCCTGATATATTCCATATACATTCTAGTCTGTGTTACGAACATGTTCTTGGTATCTTTTTTATGTCGCTAAATTGTACTGAAAAAAGTGGGAAATTTTGGATCGTTGTCACGGTTGCCGTCGGAGCCTGAATAGCTCATACAGCGGCGCTGCTCATCCAACTTGAAGTTGATGGCACTTCGGGGTTTCCAGTATTTAAATGGCATTTAAATTTATTCGCGGAATTGTAATTAATATTTTGACTGGACAATAACATTCGAAGAGCATTTATATTTGAAACAAAAAAGGT
>Ga0307509_10010314_pt1 | contig 11475 bp, 4 predicted proteins | sample 10_EM_MG_FD_202245 | JGI IMG/M metagenome (GOLD analysis project Ga0307509, IMG submission 202245) | Populus trichocarpa ectomycorrhiza microbial communities from riparian zone in the Pacific Northwest, United States - 10_EM | ecosystem: Host-associated > Plants > Roots > Unclassified | place... | reverse complement strand
ATCATGGGCTGGGGAAACATGGTGAAGGGCAAATACAAGCAAAGGAAATGGTTGAAGGAAAAGGCAACATGGGAATGGATGTAATCTCTGGTTCCTCCACATATTTATAAGTAACAAGTTATAAATGAATACAACTATGGTGCATTGTAGAAGGAGCATCGAATTTTCATGGTCCAAAACTAGTGCGCTGTTTGGAAACACTGCCAGCTTCAACAAGGTGTGACGAACAAATTCTTCAAGAACTTCAATCGAAATGGGGAATTGACTTTTGTTGCTGTTTCCAGCTGGAGCCGATTCCGTTAGTTGCTGCAGATTTCTGGTACTGTCGCGTACTAACGACTTGACAGACGTACTCTATTACGAACTTCTCATTTTTGGATTATACCCCGAAGCTGGGTTCTGCTCAAGAAGTTAATTGAGTAGTGGGGACAAGCCGTCTTCCTACGTTTGACGACAGAGCATCGTTACCCTACATGGGTGCCATAGTAAAAGAACTCCTGCACTGGAATCCTGTGGCACCGCTCGGTAAGGAATCCATCCACATTCCTGTCCGCCGCGTCTGGTGCTTAAACGTTCAAAAAACAGCGCCATCCACCCAAACAATAAAGACGGCGAAATGCAATGGCGGAAGCGAAGGTGAAGGAAATGATGACGGCGTTTAAAGGATGGTAGTTCACGGGAAAGAAGTGGCATGGAAGACAACTTACCAACACAGGGGTAGTGAGCCGAGGCTGTTGCCGAGAGCGTCACTATTCACATCGCCTCGTTTTCCTTATTAGGAAATATCCCACGCGTCCTTTTCTTCTCCGTCTCTTGGTTCCCTTGGTCCTAATCTCGCACTTGGTCCCTAGGGTTATCAGATTCGGTAAGTTGTTAACATTTGCCTTTCTCACAATCAACTCCCCTCCTCAACGCAGCATGTCAGAAACAACAAATACGACAGAAGAGGGAAACAGAGGGTTAGTACCAGGCCATATGACGATGAGCGAGTACTTACCTTCACTCCCTATCGATAGGTCTCTTCCGCTTGCAACGGTGTTCCTACCGACGATGGGATGGGTTAGAGTGGTGCTTGAGCGGCGTGGGCTCTGACAACGGGGTCTTATACAGCGCGGTTAGGAAGCGGGACGGCAATAACGTGGTCCTTTAACTTGCATTTAACAATGCCGAGAATGGCGACGATGGTGGACAGCAGGCATGGGTGGTCTTTGAAGAAAAGACTTTGGTGAGTTAGAAATCTTTATCACACTCAACCGACAGTTACCAAAGCCCTCCACTTCTTAGTCAATTGGATATTGGATGCATCCCTACGGACAGTGTTCCGTAGCCACCACAAACACACACAAAGAGGAGGGAGGACGGGCGGTGACAACGAGTGTCCTTGCCTCTATCCCAATCCTTACAGGTCTAGCAAATTCAAAGTTCGAATCGATCCAAGTTCCTGATCACCTATGGATTGCAGGTCAAACATGCTCCATTGCCATTTTCACTCCCCTCTACAAATGCGCAGTAGATAATCGCCAATCCTCTGAAACTGGATCTCCTCGTGGAATGATGGAACATGGAGATTAAACGAACAGCTCAGCACCCAAGCGGCGATGGATGTAATGTGCTTCGCCTGCCGCTTCCTACTCTTTCTTTGTTTCTACCAATGCTCAAAAAATTCCCACCCTTCTGAATTCGCCAGCCAGTCCAGTGTCCAACTTTCCGTTCATCCTCCTACACAGTTTTGGACTCGTAACGTTTTGGCTTGCAAGATGACTTTATTATCATGAGGTGCCCGAACCTATTGCACTGGGTTATCTCTTATTACGCTTGTCAGGCGCCTTGACCATTCCACTGTCTATCTTCACCGCTGCCGCTTCTCCCTACCAATCCATATCTTTCTTCCTACGTCCTTTCACCACCCCACACTACAACGGGACTTGAAACCCGCGTTCATCTCTGTGTACATTGTCTGTCATCTCTTCCCGGATTTCCACCTTGCAATGGAGTATACTTGAAGCTCTCTATGTTTCCATGCCGTCTTCATTTTCGTATGTTCGACTTTTCAGCATTCTCACTGGAATCTGTGAGCTTAAATTACGCCTCAGCACACTGGTGCAGAAAAAACAGAGGTAGAGGATGGCTCAGTTCTGGACCTTCAGCTCGACCTGGTTTACCGTTTCAGGCCCGCGATGTGTATCGAAAATGTATGAGTGCTAATGCAAATTTATTCTGAGGCTTTTCTGCCCCTAAATAACTCGTGCTCACGGACACTCTCTAGACCACCATCGCTAAGTCTTGGCGCGGTTTACTGGGCTGATCGCAAACCTTGTGAAGTTCTCCTGGATGTCGCTATGAAGACCCCTTTTCCCCACTGGTCGTACGTTTGTTGTTGGAGTCCATCCAGGTATTTTTAATGCCACCGCTCGTCGATTAACGATGTCTTCCTCACTCTCACATCATCCATCGCATTCCTCTCTCAGACAATCCTCCTCCTAATTATCATTTTGACTCCATACAGCCTTCTTTACCCACCCATCACCTCGACTATCGCTAGAGTAGAGCCTATGAGGATGGGGTTCATCTGCCCGCATCCCCATCGGCTCTTCGCCGGAGTCGGGACGGCGCTCATCGAGCCCTCCAGCCTTTACACCCTACAGACCTACTACCATAGTTCATTTGCTGTATACCGAACACGAGGATAATACACGAGAATCAACTTCCCATGGAGCAAGGATATCCTCCTTTTCCGAATGCGCACGCACGGGTGATGCTCGTGTTATTACGCTCAGCTGATCAGTATATCTGATGACATGAGTCTATGCAGCAGGAACCGGTTATATCCGGGTGTTGAAAGTAAGTTGACTCCGTAAGGTGCCTTTCCACTCACCTTATTCGCCAATGTAGGTCCTCGAGTATTCTGTTCGTTACGCCAAGTGCGAATTCGGCGTGCTCCAACCGGATCATTTCCTTCCCGATAACTCCTTTCTCCCTTTATATTCACGACTACAAAGGCACAAAGGCAGGTTATGGTCGAAGCGCTATAAAATGGCTGACGATCGTATTCTTTGTGAACAACCAAGGCATGCCACATAACACTTTGGCAAGATTCCCTCCGTTCTGGAAACGGAACCAAGGTGGGCACACAATAAACCCATACCTCGACATCGTGGCCGCTGAGATCAAATTTAGACGGTACCTGGCAGATAATCGTCCTCAACTCCCCCCGGTTTATGACTCCCTTATGCGGAAAACTATCAAGGTGGCAGAGTTGCTGTATTTCGTACCTGCCGATACCGGATCCGCTACGATCCCATATTAGTTGATATGGAGGCGGATTACCCTACGGTTGAGGTCACCGATGCGGATGATGGGTTTCGGACTGGACGAAGAATCTGGTGGTTCCAACACTCGACAGCAGAGGCGAACCCCTGCTATTGGTGGAATAAGACGCGGATGCTGACTATTGGCGCCATATGCTTTCTGGCCGTGGTCCAGAATTTTATTTTGGGTTTCCTTATTGATTATGCGTATCCGCTGGTGGATCTTGCACTGGAAAATGAGGAATCCAACAGAGGTGAACCAACACGGCCAAATTTGGGTGGACTCTTCGTTATTGACACTTCATAGCCGCCTCCTATTTAGTCGTTTAAGAGTAATATACATTCACGTGTTTCTACCTCCTTGTAACCATTTCCCCTGCTCTAATACTTCACGAACGTGACGGTTCCAAATCCGTCTCGCTGGCATGCACAGCTATGGAAGAGGCGGACACATGGGCTGCGCCAGATGAGAGACACGGTTGGAGAGGATGGAGGCAGTGGAGCGACTTCGGCGCCACCCACCCTCCTAGTACTACGAATTAAGGTCGCGGTTAGTGGGAAGCAGTGAGGTGACATAGGGGTATGTTCTCCTGTGCACATCTGCACGTACTCCTGAGATGTTTAGATGTGGACGGCGAAAAAAATACAGTTACCCGCGCTAACGATCCGGTTTCGAATGGAAGAATATTGTTCATGCAAGATTACAAGTATATATAAAACTGAGACCCACGGAGAGTAGGCGTTCGGCTTTACAAATAAAGAACACAAAAGCGGCAGAACGATCGGTTACTTAATTTTTCTAGGGGAACGGAAATTTACATGTCGCAGGAAGGTGGGGTTAAAGGACGAGCTTGTATGAATTAAAGACTCGTAACTTAATTTCATGGAATAAATTCATTACCGAAAACTTGAAATTCCCTGATAAACCTGGTACACTTTTATAAGTTAAGCCCCTCTCACGAGTGAGAGCAAGTAAGGCACGGGGCCGGAATGGTCAGGGTTAAAGTCCGGCGGTTGTCGGCTGATAGGGGTATATAGTCACGTCAATGCAAAACGGCCGTTTCCATGAGTTGACGATTCCTATTAGATTTAAAGTCGATTTCTCCTGAGCCCAGGCAAGTGAATGGTGGCGTTTCTTGAAATCGAATTCTCGAAGCTGTGGAACACTTAATCTTGGCGTGTGCATATGTTAAACCCTTCCCAGCGGTTCCCTATAAACTTGCTCACACTTTTTCCAGGCATACCTTTGTCGCTGGTTGCCTCCCCGTTTTCAACTTGTGCTTGCGCTGCGTGGACATAACGAACTTGATTCTAAATCCAACGAACTTTGCCATTATTCCGCCCTTCACATGCCTCGTCCTTATGTCCTGGACAGTACGTGAGTCTTCAAGTTCTTCTTCGGTCTGCAAAAAAATTCTCCGGTCAGTACATAATACCCCTTCACCAACAGGTTGGGGGCAGCATTCATTGGAATGGTAGTCGCTGCAATGTAAGTCGCAATATTCTAAATAAGAACGGTCAATGATGAGTTCTTTTAACGGTTATGTAGATTATATGGAAGTACGTCACATTGATAACCAATATTACTAACGCAATTGATCCTAGATCGCAGTCTCACTCGTTCAAGCTTGGTACTACTACTCTCATCAAAATGATTCATGGCCAAGAAAGCTGCTGGTACGTTGTGTACGTTTGTCAGTTAACATTTTCTAATTGTATAGTTCCACATTTAGGTGGGTACTGTTATGATGTTGGACACCATCCATCAAGTATTCGTCAGCCACCTTAGTAAGTCAATAACCTTGTGTGCTTTCCTTCACTTGTGTGACGTTGTTTTATAAGTTTATACGTATACCATTGCGAATTGGGGTAACCCAGCAATCTTGCAGGTGGTCGTGTGGTGAGTTTTGTGGTTCCTGGTTAGGTCGGAAGCGAAGTAAAGCTTACCACTTTTGTTATTAACAGGAGTGGGTCGGTACGTCCCAACACTCGTCAAGTGGTGTATCTTGCTTATGCTTAGAGAAACTAAAGGCAGAAGTTATCCCTAAGGTGTGTTCATTCAACAAATGTTTTCGGGTGGGATAAAAGGCCCTAACTACCACTTTAACAGGGTTTAATTGCGTTCCTCGTTCAAAGGTACATCAACCCATATGAATATTGCCGTGGATTTTATGAAATTGATTCCTACATATTCCAAGCTTCCTCACCAGACGTGTGTGGCAGTGTGCGTTCGATGGATTTGACTCCCCTTGTTGTTGTGCTGAATCCTCCCTTTCCGCAGTGAGCAATAGAAATAAACTGCTAACCGGGATTATCGTAAGTTCGCGTTCTGAAGGGCTATCTGTCTTAACTGACCCTCACATCGACATTATAGGTGCTGTTGATCTTGGGCGAGTTTGGTGGGAATTTCCTTTGCATTTTCATGTCAAGTTGTCCATACTGAAGCACTCTGTATTTATAGGCGCTGTTATTGGTAGGTCGTCTTCTCAATAATATATGTAGGGCCTCGAATTTTAATGCATGGAGATCAGCGTTAGCCATAGAGTTCGTCCTTCCGGACTCTGTCAAATAAAATAGCTGATATTCTCGCAGACTGCAATTGAGGACTGCTGCCGAGGTGCACGGACTCCAAGTGCGGCTACTCCACGTTGCACAATCCTATCCAAATAACTGATGCCGCAACCCCAGAACCTCTCTATCGTGATGAACGTGCTCACTCCCGCCGGGGACATTCTGATCGCTGCTTCGCTTTGCACCTTTCTCCATTTGTCCCGCACGGGTTTCGAAAGGTAACCCCCCTCCGGAGAAATGTACGCAAAGGTTATGCTTACTTGTTTATCAGATCAGATACAATGATTGATAAGCTCGTGAGTGGGACCTTCCCCTTCGGTCCTTTTTCGAACTTCAAGAAAAATGTTCCACTTATTTCTGACTTTAATCGTTATTAGATATTGTTCGCGGTCAACACTGGAGTCCTCACTAGGTATTTATTTTATCTTTACATTCCTTCAGCAGCACGTCCCACTCACCGTGATTCGTCTTTATCCTTTGATTATCACAGTTTCTGTGCTCTCGCTTCCCTTGTCGCCGTAAGTAACCCTTCTTTCTCGTTTTCTATTCTCCAAGTGAATTGCGTACGTCGTTTCTGGTTCCTGAATTGCTTGCCATCCCATCCCACAGTTCATCGTCGTGGGCAACACCCTTGTCTACGCCGCATTTTACTTCTGTCTCGGTCGTCGTAAGTTTTCCCTTCCCTTTCCCCCCTCTCCTTTTTGATTTTTTCAACGCTGATCACTGATCACTCATGGTGACTACTAATGCGCATACATAATAGTGTACACGAACTCCCTATTAGCAACGCTCAATGCCCGAAAGAAGATCCGATCCTTGGGGTCGACATTTCAGAGTATGGACATATCCTTGTCCCGGGGTGAATTCCCGACGACAGCGTCTGTCGGCACACGGGTACGTTCGGGATATAATACAACTGCCGTTGCGGGGCGTGTTAACTGAGAAACTTGATGTTTCTATTTTCATCCAGCGACGGACCAACATTTCCATAAAGATCGACAAGACGCGAGAATTTGCGGCGGACTCTGAGAAGGATTATATTCCTAGTCTTGAAAAAGTGAAGGTGTGTCCTCGTTTCTTCCAGCTCTCATTAGTTAATTGTTCTTGACGTTGCGGTTGACGCGGAATTTTTTTTCGACAGACCGCGAACTCTTCAGCTCAGAACATAGAAATGCAAGCAATCGAATCCGCTTGATCAGCCGGAGGAACTTCGAAGGTCAGTATACCCGGTGGTAATGGAACCTGTGAAGGTAGCATTTGCGTTCATTTGGATGACCCAGATGGAGTAACTTGTCGAATGCGGTTATCAGTAGCAATCAAATGAGACGCGAATTTGTGACAATTAGTCACGTACTTCTCTTGAACCAATCTTGAACATGACACCCCCAACCCAGTCCGCCACCATACCCGGATCCGAGTCCCTTATCTCTTAGTTCAAGAAAAGATATATGAAGTATACAAACGTTAAGCTTTGTAAGAGCCGCTCACACCTCCATTCTTCCAGAAGATGTTGCCCAGCTGCTGCTTGATGACGCCAGCACTAAAGTTTGCACCCTCATCGGGGGTGTGTCTCCTTCAGGGCTTACGTTGGACGCATATACGGGGCGTTAATTTGGATTTTGAACGCTTCCGCCCTCTAATTATCTAACAGTTGGTTACTGCCATTGACAGTTTCTTCAGTCGGACGATTTCTGACCTTGAAAATCAACATGGCGAGACTTTTTTCCGGACAAAGGTATATTCAGTGCGTCTCGGTGTCGTGGTATCTTCTATTTCTCAGAATATTCTTCGCAGAGACTAGAGCACAACGAGGGCATTCCCCCATAGAAACCACTTTTGAGCGTCTCAAGCGTAGGAAACTCGCCACCACTCTCCGTCGACTGCAGCACAACTGTCTGAATACGACAACAACCAAATCACACCTTCCGAGGAGATCCTGGACGATCTTCCTGGACCGGATGCTGAGATTTCTCCTGTTTCCCTGCTATATGACGGTTTTGGCGAATTTTAGGACATCGTTGATGGTGTTACCGATGTCCCGGGTCTCTCCGAAGTGGATATGGCAGAAGTGCTCAAGGGGGTTGACAACTAATACCCTCTTGTAGGCCTAACCCCTGGCCTGTCATGCATTGGGACTGCTTTTGATGGACGTGATCGCAAAGCCCTCTAAAGAGCCTTCGCTGTTGCCTGACCGCCGGTCGTACAGGCTCGTATTCTACGAGACGCAGAGAGGTTCCTGATCGTGCCACCATCAGCGATCCCACCTACTGCTCGCTGCTTCCCGTCAATCACCCGATTGCGAAAATGGCACGGCTCGGCCGACGACGACGATCTCTCATTCCAGATTGTAGGGTTCGACAACCCTACCGCCTTCGATACGTCCCCGAAACAACAGGTTCCGAGAAGGAAACGATCCTCCTCAAGTTTGTGCGAGAGTATTCGATCGAGTTGCATGACTTGTGTGCTAAACGTAGCCATACACCCCGCATCTTCGCTTCGAAAATTCTTCCTGGCGGGTGGTGAGTCATAGCAATGGAATTCATCGCTTCCGGTGTCTAGATTACCAGCTCCCGTGGTCTTGGTACTCGCAAACTACGGGCTTCAGACCTAAAAAAAACTTGTTAATGAATTCCACGAGGAAGGTCTTGTCCATGGCGACTTGCGTGACGCAAATATAAGTGGTGACAAGTATATCCTCATGCCCGTCGACTTCGATTGGGGCGTTAAGGATGGACAGGCCTTTTATCCCACCCCCAACGGTAAATGACGAATTGCTTGTGGGTCGAACGTCCGATAACCTGAAATTTACCAAGGCCGACGACATCTGGGTTTTGGGTCTAACACTGAAGGGGCTCAGACAGTACTCGGTCAGTAGCGTAATATCATCATTCTATATACGTTTAATTTTACACTTTCCACTTGAAGGACGGCATCCAGAGGACGGAAGGCAGGAAAACCTTCGGGAGTGTTTGTCGAGTTTTCAACGAAGCTTCTTACTCGTTAATTCCGCAGTCGATGCGTGCTTCACACCGCGATGGACAAATATGCAATGTTCGCCACAGCCTGCCCGCACATGTTCTTAAACAAACATCGAGACCAATACCGCTGAAAACACTAGATGGAAATCTCAGCTTGCAGCAGGAACCAGTTATATCCAGGCGTTGAAAGTAAGTTACCTTGGCTCTGAGATCAAATATTTAGACGGTACCTGGCGGCTAATTTTCCTCAACTCTCCCCGGGTTATGACGCCCCTATACGGAACTATTAAAGTAGCCGAGTTGCTCTAATTTGTACCTACAGATACCGGATCTTCTTTCCACGACCCAATACTAGCTGATATTATGCAGGCGGAGCTGGAATGGTTGGGGTTAAGTTGCGGTTATCGGCTGGGATCAAGGCTCATAGGGGTATATCAGTCGCGTTAATACAAAACGGCGAGAACTGATAATTTCTATTATATTTCAAATCGATTTTTGTCAAATCTGTTTTATGTAATATATTCACCACGTGCCTAACGGATCATTTGAGAGGCCTACCCCTTTCCTGAGCCCGGTGAATGGAGGCGTCTTTTGAAATCGATCGCTTGCGTCAAACCTTTGCCAGCGGGACCATATAAACTTCCTCGCACTTTTTCCAGGTATACCTTTGTCGCTGGTAGCCTTCCGTTTTCAACTTGCGCTTCGTGGCCACAACGAACCTGATTCTCAATCCAACGAACTTCCCTATTATTCCGCCTTTCACATGCCTCGTCCTTATATCCTGGACAGTACGTGAGTCTTCTTTTTCGGTCTGCAAAAAAAAAAAACCGGTCAGGAAATAATACTCCTTCATCAACAGGGTGGGGGCAGCATTCATTGGAATATTAGTCGCTGCAATGTAAGTCGTGATATTCTAAATAGGAACCGCCAATGATGAGCATTTTCAACGGTTAGATTACATGGAAGTGCGTCGAAGTGATTGCAAATACGACCACGACGATTGAATCCAGAGTCCCAGTCTCACTCTTTCAAGCTTTGTACTACTACACTCATCAAAATGATTTATGGCCAATAAAGCTGCTGGTACGTTGTGTACGTTTGCCGGTGAATATTTTCTAATTGTATCGTTCCACATCTAGGTCGGTGCTGTTATCGTATTCGACACCACCCATCAAATACTAATCAGCCACATTGGTAAGTCAATGAACCCCGTGTGCTTTCCCTGGCTTGGTTGACGTTGTTCTATAAGTCTATACGTATAGCATTGCGAATTGGGGTAACCCAGCAATCTTGGGTGTGGTCTTGTGGTGAGTTTTGTGGTTCCTCGTTTAAGTCGGGAGCTAGGTAAAGCTTACCACTTTTGTTAACAGGAGTGGGTCGGTATGCCCCAACGCTCGTCAGCTGGTGTATTTTGCTTATGCCCAGATAAACTAAAGGCAGAAGTCGTCTTTAACGTGTGTTAATTCAACAAATGTTTTCAGGTGGGTAAGGAGCGCTAACTACCGCTTTAACAGGGTGTAATTGCGCTCCTCGTTCAAAGGTACATCAATCTCAATATTGCCATAGATTTTATGAGATTGCTAACTACATATTCCCAGCTTCCTGACCAGACGTGTATGGCAGTGTGCGTTCGATGGATTCGACTCCCCTTGTTGTTGTGCTGAATCCTTCCTTTCTGAAGTGAGCGAGAAAAATAAACTTCTAACTGGGGTTATCGTGAGTTCGTGTCCCGGGTGGCTACCTGTCTTGACTGACCCTTACATCGACATTATAGGCGCTGTTGATCTTGGGCGAGTTTGGTGAGAATTTACTTTGCATTTTCTTGTCAAATTGTCCATACCGAAGCGCTCTATATTTATAGGTGCTGTTATTGGTATGTCGCCTTCTCAATATATGTGGGGCCTCCAATTTTAATGCATAGAGATCAGCATTAGCTGTCGAGTTTGTCCTTCCAGACTCTGTTAAATAAAATTGCTCACAACCCTCGCAGACTGCAAATGAAAACTGTTACCGAAGTGCACGAACTCGAAGTGCGGCTTGCTCCACGTTGCGTAATCCTATCTAATAACTGATGCCGCAACCCCAGTACCTCTCTAACCTGATGAACGGGTTCGCGGCCGCCGGGGACATTCTGATCGCTGCTGCGCTATGCACCTTTCTCCATTTGTCGCGCACGGGTTTCGAAAGGTACCCCGCCGAGAATTGTACGCAAAACTTATACTTACTTGTTTATCAGATCAAATACAATGATTGACAAGCTCGTCAGTGGAATCTTCCCTTTCCCTCCCTTTTCAAGCTTCAAGAAAGATGTTCCGAGCACTTTTTTCTGACTTTAATCATTATTAGATATTGTTCGCGGTCAACACTGGACTCCTCACTAGGTATCTATCCAGTCTTTCAGCACAACGCCCCGCTTACCATGATTCATCATTATCATCACAGTGTCTGTGCTCTCGCTTCTCTTGTCGCCGTAAGTCACCCTTCTTTCTCACCTATTCTCCGAGTGAATGTGAATTGCGCATGTCGTTTCTCATTCCTTAATTTATTGCCATCCCATCCCATAGTTCGTCGTCGCAGGCAACACCCTCCTCTACCTTACATTTTACTTCTCTATCGGC
>Ga0307509_10010313_pt1 | contig 11476 bp, 9 predicted proteins | sample 10_EM_MG_FD_202245 | JGI IMG/M metagenome (GOLD analysis project Ga0307509, IMG submission 202245) | Populus trichocarpa ectomycorrhiza microbial communities from riparian zone in the Pacific Northwest, United States - 10_EM | ecosystem: Host-associated > Plants > Roots > Unclassified | place... | reverse complement strand
ATCGGGCGGCCGATGGCCGCCGCGATCGCCGCGACCTGCTCCCGCAACGTCAGTGATTCCGGGCCCCACAAGGTGTACGCCCGGCCCGCGTGCCCGCCGGCCGTCAGCGCGGCCACCGCCACCGCCGCGATGTCCGCCTCGTGCAGCGGCGCGGTCCGCGCCTCGGGGTAGGGCAACCCGACCCGTTGCGCCGCGACGATCGACGGCGCCCAGACCCGGGTGTTGGTGGCGAACATGCCGGCCCGCAGGAACGTCCACTCCAGACCGGAGGCCTCGATCGCCTCCTCGACCGCGCGGTGCCGGCGCGCGATCGGGCTGTCCTCGTTTCCCGGCCGGGCGAGGGCCGCGCTGGAGAGCAGCACGACCCGTCGTACCCCGGCGTCCCGGGCGGCGCCGACGAACCCGTCGACGCCCTCCGGATGCGCGTAGAGGAAGACCCGCTCGGCCCCGGCCAGCGCCGCCGGCAGCGTGGCCGGGTCGGTCAGGTCGGCCGCGACGACTCCGGCGTTCCGCGGATGGCGGCTGGTCGGACGCACGTCCTCGCCCGCGGCCCGGAGCGCCGCCGTCACCTGGGCGCCGACGTTGCCCCGCGCTCCGAACACGACAGTCGTCATCTACAGGAGCATGCCACCCGAGGCTTCGATGCGCTGGCCGGTGATCCACTTGGTGTTGTCGGCGAGCATGGCGACCATCACCCCGGCGATGTCCTCGGGCTCGCCGAGCCGGCCGAACGCGATCTGGCCGCTGATGTGCGCCCGGATCGCGTCGTTGTCGCGTAGCAGGCCGCCGCCGAAGTCGGTGGCGGTGGCGCCGGGGGCGACCACGTTCACGCTGATGCCGCGCGGCCCCAACTCCTTGGCCAGGTAGCGGGTGAAGACCTCGACCGCCGCCTTGATCGACCCGTACGCGGCGTAGCTGCCCTCGCCGGTGAAGCGGGCCAGCCCGGTCGACACGTTGAGGATGCGCCCGCCGTCGGCGACCAGCGGCAGCAGCGCCTGGGTCAGGAAGAACATGCCGCGCAGGTGCACGTTCATCAGCTCGTCGAACGCCTCGACCGAGAAGTCGGCGATCTTCCCGCCGATGCCGACGCCGGCGTTGTTGATCAGGAAGTCGAAGTCCTCCCGGCCGAACCGGTCGCGCAGCACCTCGCGCAGCGACTCGACGAACGCCGGGTACGAGTCGAGGTCGCCGACCGTCAGCGGCAGCGCGATCGCGTCGATCTTCTCGCCCGGGTCGTCCCGGTACGTGTAGATGACCTCGACGCCGTCCGCGATCAGTGCCTCGGCGGTGGCCCGGCCGAGTCCGCGATTGCCGCCGGTGATTACCGCGATTTTGGGCATGGTGGTGCCTTTCTGCGTACGAAATCGATGGTTTTAGTCGCCGACCGCGGCCAGCAACTGGAGCTTCTCGTGGCTCGGCGAACCGGGCACCGCGGTGAAGACCAGCAGCACCTGCATCTGGTCCGGGTCGAGCAGGGTCTGGCAGTAGAGCTCGAGCGCGCCGAGCGACGGGTGGGCGAAACGTTTCCGGTCGAGGTGGGTCACCCCGACCTCGTGGGCGGCCCAGATCTCGGCGAACTCCGGGCTCACCGCGAGCAGCGCGCCGGCGATCTCGCCGGCCCGGCCGTCGGGGGCGGCCGCGTAGACCTCGCGCAACTGAGCGGTGAAGACCCGGGCGTGGGTCGGGTGATCCTCGACCGGATAGATCCGGCGCGAGTCGGGGTCGGTGAACCAGCGGTAGACCATGTAGCGGTCCAGCCCGCTGTAGTGCGTCTCGTCGCCGAACAGCGCCGCCGCCGGCCGGGTCTGCCGCAGCGTCTCGCCGAACCGGGAGAGCACCATGGCCGGGGTGTCGGCGAGCCGGTCGAAGATCCGCATCATGCCGGGGCCGACGTGGTCCTCGCGCAACGCCCGCTGCGGCGCCGGGTGGCCGCCGAGCCGGAAGAGGTGGTCGCGCTCGTCGAGGTTCAGGTGCAGCGCCCGGGCCAGGGCGGCCAGCATCTGCTCGGACGGCATCGGGCCGCGCTGTTGCTCAATCCGCCCGTAGTAGTCGGCCGACATGTCGGCCAACGCGGCAACCTCCTCGCGGCGCAGCCCGCCGGTGCGGCGGCGCTGCCCGCGCGGCAGACCGACATCCTCCGGCTGGAGCGCCTCGCGGCGGGTCCGGAGAAAGTCGGCGAGTTGCGCCCGGTCCATCTGATCAGCCTCCCGTGGTGACGACTCAAGACTGGCCCGAACCGGAGAACCGAGGAAGGCCGAACCTATCCAGGGATCGTTTGTCCCTGGCTACCGCCGGGCGGCGGCACCGTGTGCCGGGCGGCCTGGCGCAGGTCGAGATCCTCGATCATCGAACGGGCGACCTCCTCGGTCAGCCGGTGGTCGTTCACCGCCGTGCCCAGCGCCCGCCGCTGCGCGTCGAACGACGCGTCCACGTCGGCGGCCGGCTCGGCGGCGGCGTCGGCCACCACCTGCCGCCCGACCTCCTGCATGCGCTCCTCCTCGGCCCGCTCGGCGGACAGGTCGAACGTGAGACGCCGGGTCAGCCAGCGGATCGTGGTGCCCTGCACCAGCAGCGTGCCCAGCGTGACGAAGAGCGAGATCGCCAGGATACTGATGCTTGGGGTCGAGGGTCAGGTTCACGCTCACCGAGAACGCCGCCACCACCACGGCGAGAATGCCGGACGCGTGCGCCTCCTCGGCCACCAGATATGCGGTGAACGGCAGCAGCAGCACCAGCGACGTCTCCAGCGTCGCGTTGCCCAGCCGCTTGCGGATGAACAGCGTGGCCACCGGGAACAGCCCGCCGATGCCGATCCCGACGAGCGAGTTGCGCAGCAGGTCCAGCCCGCCGCTCTGCCACGAGGTGTGCTCGCCGCGGACCGCGCCGATCGCGATGGTGAACAGCGTCAGCGCGGTGGCGTCGTTGACCAGGCTCTCCCCGGTGAGGATCGAGGTGACCCGCTTGGGCAGCCCGATCTCGTCGCCGTGCGACACCGTGGGGCCGAGATCGCGATCCCGGCGCCGATGATGAGCAGGAGCTGAACACCATCCACGGTGATCAGGCTAAAGGGCCGACCTGGCCGGTCGGTTCTGGGACACGTCGCTCCGCCTAACGGGGGTGGTCTGGGCCCGCATCGCCGGTATGCTCACCGACGGGCCGTGACTGGCGTGTTCGGATGGGAAAACCATTGGGGAGCGGCCCCGTCGCCAATGACGACTGCCGCGCGCCTGGGCCCCCTTGCACCGTGATAAGGAGGACCCATGTCCGAGCTCAATGCCGAGTCCGCCGCCTTCCGCAGCGCACTCGAAGTGGTCCGTTCCGTCGAGCCGCGCATCGCCGACGCGATCGCCAAGGAACTCAACGACCAGCGCGAGTCCCTGAAACTGATCGCCAGCGAGAACTACGCCTCCCCGGCCGTGCTGCTCGCCATGGGCAACTGGCTCTCCGACAAGTACGCCGAGGGCACGATCGGCCGCCGCTTCTACGCCGGCTGCCAGAACGTGGACACCGTCGAGGCGGTCGCCGTCGAGCACGCGAAGGCCCTGTTCAACGCGCCGTACGCGTACGTACAGCCGCACTCCGGCATCGACGCCAACCTGGTCGCGTACTGGGCGATCCTGGCCGACCGGGTCGAAGTCCCGTTTTTGAAGAAGTTCGAGAAGCGCCAGGTCAACGACCTCACCGAGGCCGAGTGGGCGGAGCTGCGCGGGGCCCTCGGCAACCAGCGCATGCTCGGCATGAGCCTGGACGCCGGCGGCCACCTCACCCACGGCTTCCGGCCGAACATCTCCGGCAAGATGTTCAACCAGCGCAGCTACGGCGTCGACCCGGTCACCGGCCAGATCGACTACGCCGCCCTCCGCGAGTCGGCCCGCGAGTTCAAGCCGCTCATCATCGTCGGCGGCTACTCGGCCTACCCCCGCAAGGTGAACTTCGCGACGATGCGCGAGATCGCCGACGAGGTCGGCGCCACCTTCATGGTCGACATGGCGCACTTCGCGGGCCTGGTCGCCGGCAAGGTCTTCACCGGCGACTTCAACCCGGTCGAGCACGCCCACATCGTCACCACCACCACCCACAAGAGCCTGCGCGGCCCCCGCGGCGGCGCCGTCCTGGCCCAGCCGCAGCTGGCCGACCAGGTCGACCGCGGCTGCCCGATGGTCCTCGGCGGCCCGCTCAGCCACGTCATGGCGGCCAAGGCGATCGCGTTCGCCGAGGCCCGCGACCCGTCATTCCAGGGTTACGCCCAGCAGATCGTCACCAACAGCCAGGCGCTCGCCGAGGGCCTGGCCAAGCGCGGCGTCCGCCTCGTCTCCGGCGGCACCGACAACCACCTGGTGCTGCTCGACGTGCACCCGTTCGGCCTCACCGGCCGCCAGGCCGAGCAGGCCCTGCTGGACAGCGGCGTGGTCACCAACCGCAACGCGATCCCGCAGGACCCGAACGGCGCCTGGTACACCTCCGGCATCCGGATCGGCACCCCGGCCCTCACCTCCCGAGGCCTCGGCGTCGACGAGATGGACCAGATCGCCGAGCTGATCCACACCGTCCTGGCCAACACCGCCCCGGCCGAGGGCTCGAAGGCCAAGTACACCCTCGACCCGGCCCTCGCCGACCGCGTCAGCAAGCAGGCCACCGAACTGCTCGCCCCGTTCCCGCTCTACCCGTCCGTCGATCTGGGCTGATCTCGTCCTCGGGCACGGCATGAAGTTCAAAATCAAGAACTTCATGTCGTGCCTAGGTGGGGTGTACAGACCGTCGCTCCCGCCGAGGCCGGTCCAGGGGCCCAGCTATCGCTGCCCCTGGCCCTTCATTCTGCGTAAGTGGTCGCGCAAAACCACAAACCCCGTGATGGTCAGCGAGTTATCCACAGCCGCGAAGCGCGAAATCCCAGCTGGAGGTGGCTTCGGGTGATCAAGGGCGGAAGTGGCTGGACCGCCCGGGCCGGGTGTAGGAGCCTTGGGGCATGAGGGAAATCCGGGTCCGGCTCGAGGGCTCCGACGCCGAGCCCGGCCGTGTCGCCGCAGCCGACGTCGCCCGGATGATTCTTGGCCTTGAGCGCGCCATCGCGCGCGCCGCCTACCTGGTTCTGGGCCGGCCACGGGCGGCTGGATCCGGACGACCTTGCTCTCGGCGGCCTGTCCGACGACGAGCGTGCCGCATTCCTGGCGGCCTTCGCCGAATGAGCCCCGAAGACGTCCCGGCCGGACCGCTTCTCGTCGACACTGATGTCGTCAGCTTTTGGGTTACCGGGCACGGCAACGGTGAGGCGTTCAAGCCCCTGACCCACGGTCACGAACTGGCCATCAGCTTCGCGACCTGGGGCGAGTTGCTGGCCAATGTTCATCGATCTGCGCATCGTTCACCCTGACCTGTGACGCACACGTACCCGCCGGTGGGAGGTAACACCAGGTCCTCCCTGGGCGCGTCGGGCCGCTATAGCGTCGGCTGCAGCGGACTTTGGAGGGATTACGGTGCAGACGCGCGTTCTTGGTGGAGGGCTTGAGGTTTCGGCCATCGGGTTCGGGGCCATGGGGATGAGTCAGAGCTATGGTCCGGGGCCCGGGCGGGAGGCCAACATCGCGCTGCTGCGGGCGGCCGTCGACCGTGGGGTCACCTTCTTCGACACGGCCGAGGTCTATGGGCCGTTCGTCAACGAGGAGCTGGTAGGGGAGGCGTTGCAGCCGGTTCGCGATCGGGTTGTGATCGCTACCAAGTTCGGGTTCGCGTTTGACGCCGACGGGAAGCAGGCCGGGCTGTCGAGCCGGCCGGAGGACATCAGGCGGGTAGCCGACGCGTCGCTCGGGCGGCTGCGGACCGATCGGATCGATCTCTTCTATCAGCATCGGGTCAACCCCGAGGTGCCGATCGAGGAGGTGGCCGGGGCGGTCCAGGAGCTCATCGAGGCCGGCAAGGTATTGCACTTCGGCATGTCCGAGGCCGCGGCGGCGACCGTGCGCCGGGCGCACGCCGTGCAGCCGGTGACCGCGCTGCAGAACGAGTACTCGCTGTGGTGGCGGCGGCCGGAGGCGGAGATCCTGCCGATGTGTGCCGAGCTCGGCATCGGGCTGGTGCCGTACAGCCCGCTCGGCAAGGGCTTCCTCACCGGCGCGATCGACCAGAGCACCACCTTCACGCCGGGCGACATCCGCGGCACGATTCCCCGGTTCGAGGCCGAGGCCCGAGCCGCCAACCAGGCCGTGATCGACCTGCTCGGCACGGTCGCGGCGGGCAAGAACGCGACGATCGCCCAGATCGCGCTGGCCTGGCTGCTCGCCCAGCGGCCGTGGATCGTCCCGATTCCGGGCACCCGCCGCCTCGAGCGCCTGGACGAGAACATCGGCGCCGCCGACGTCGAACTCACCGCCGACGAGGTGCGCGACCTCGACCAGGCGGCCGCCCGGATCGAGATTCAGGGCGGCCGCTACCCGGAGCGGCTGGAGCGGATGACCAACCTGTAGGCCGATGCCCGGGAAGCGCTCTCTCATGGCCGGGTGGGATGAATGTCCGGAAGGCTGCTTTTGCCGATCAGCGCCGGAACCGGTTCCGGCGTCTGCGTTATCGGCGGGGACGAGTGGCCTCGCGGGGGATGAACGGGAAGTTGCGGAACGCCATCGAGCTGCGACGATGCCCTAACGGGCAACCTGCCATGGCAAAGGGTTGTGACATCCGCAAGTCCACCACGGTTATCGATCGGTTCCGGAACCGTGGCCAAGTCTGGACAGGTCACGGCGGGCCTACCTAGCGTCGATTGCGGGGGAGCGCTCTCCCCGAAATGCGGAGAGATCGGCCTCCCCGAGGGTGCAAGCAGTCCCCCTTGCAGTTCCCCGCCCAAGGAGAAGCAATGACCATCCCCGTCAACTCCGCACCTTCGCGGAGACGCTCCCCCTGGCGCCTCGGCGCGATCGGCGGCCTCGTGGCCGTCATCGTCGCCGGGTACGCCGCGTTCACCACCGTCGGCGCCAGCGCCGCGGAGACACTGCTCTCGCAGGGCAAGCCGGCGACCGCATCGTCGACCGAGGCGGCCGGCGCCTACCTCGCCTCCGAGGCGGTCGACGGCAACCTCGGCACCCGTTGGTCGTCGCAATTCTCCGACCCGCAGTGGCTGCAGGTCGACCTCGGCAGCAGCCAGGCGATCACCCGGGTCGAACTCGACTGGGAGACCGCGGCCGCGAAGGCGTTCGAGATCCAGGTGTCGGACAACGCGAGCACATGGACCTCGATCTACTCCACGACAACGAGCACCGGCGGCACCCAGTCGCTGACGGTCAACGGCATCGGCCGGTTCGTGCGGATGTACGGCACCCAGCGCACCACCGGCTACGGCTACTCACTCTGGGAGTTCAAGGTCTACGGCGGCGGCACCACGACACCCCCGACCACCACCCCGCCGACCGGGCCGACCGTCCCCGCGGGCGGCTCGCTGGGCACCAACGTGATCGTGTTCGACCCGAGCATGTCGAGCGCGTCGATCCAGAGTCAGGCCGACACGATCTTCCACCAGCAGGAGTCGAACCAGTTCGGCACCCAGCGGTACGTGCTGGCGTTCAAGCCGGGCTCGTACAGCGGCCTGAACATCCAGGTCGGCTTCTACACCTCGGTGATCGGCCTCGGCCAGAACCCGCAGGACGTGCAGATCCACGGCGACGTCACGGTCGACGCGGGCTGGATGAACGGCAATGCGACCCAGAACTTCTGGCGCTCGGTGGAGAACCTGTCGCTCTACCCGGTCTCGGGGGACGACCGGTGGGCGGTCTCGCAGGCCGCGCCGTTCCGCCGGATCGACGTGCACGGTGGCGTGAACCTGGCGCCGAACGGCTTCGGCTGGGCGTCCGGCGGCTACATCGCCGACTCGCGGATCAGCGGCGCCGAGGGTCAGTACTCGCAGCAGCAGTGGTTCACCCGGAACAGCCAGATCGGGTCGAACACCAACGCGGTGTGGAACCAGGTGTTCGTGGGCGTGCAGGGCGCCCCGGCGACCAGCTTCCCGAGCCCGCCCTACACCACGATCGCGACCGCCCCGGTGATCCGGGAGAAGCCGTACCTGTACCAGACCGGCGGCAACTACGCGGTGTTCGTGCCCAACCTGCAGACCAACGCCTCCGGCGTGACCTGGGCGAACGGCAACACCCCGGGCACCAGCCTGCCGCTGACCCAGTTCTACGTGGCGAAGCCGGGTGACTCGGCGGCGACGATCAACCAGGCGCTCGCACAGGGCCTCAACCTGATCTTCCAGCCGGGCATCTACCACGTCAGCCAGACGATCAACGTGACCCGGGCGAACACCGTGGTCCTGGGCCTCGGCTACGCGACGATCATCCCGGACGACGGCGTCACCCCGATGCAGGTGGCCGACGTGGACGGTGTGAAGATCGCCGGCCTGCTCTTCGACGCGGGAGCCACCAACTCGGCGAACCTGCTGGTCGTCGGGCCGTCCGGGTCGAGCGCCTCGCACGCGGCCAACCCCACCACGATCCAGGACGTGTTCTTCCGGATCGGCGGCGCGGGCGCCGGCAAGGCCACCAACAGCCTGGTCGTGAACAGCAGCAACACGATCATCGACCACATCTGGGCGTGGCGGGCCGACCACGGCACCGGCGTCGGCTGGACGGTCAACACCGCGGACACCGGCCTGATCGTGAACGGGCAGAACGTCACGGCGTACGGCCTGTTCGTCGAGCACTTCCAGAAGAACGAGGTGCTCTGGAACGGCAACGGCGGCCGGACCTACTTCCTGCAGAACGAGCAGCCGTACGACCCGCCGTCCAACGCCACCTGGCGCAGTGACGGCACCGGCTACCCGGCCTACAAGGTGGCCGACACCGTGACCAGCCACGAGGCGTGGGGTCTGGGCAGTTACTGCTACTTCAACGTGAACCCGGCCGTGCACTCGGCGAACGGGTTCCAGGCGCCGGCGAACGGCGGGGTGAAGCTGCACGACATCTTCACGATCTCGCTCGCCTCCGGCACGATCGACCACGTCGTCAACAACATCGGCGACGCGGCCACGGCCGACGCGGTCACGCCGCACACGGTGACCAACTTCCCCTAGAAAGTTCGGCACCTAAAGGTTGATCTCCCCGCTGCCGCGCGGGATCAGGGTCGTCGGGATCCTGATCTCGCGCGGCGGTCCTTTGTCGCCGTCCAGCCGATCGAACAGCGTCGTCGCCGCCGTCCGGCCCATCCGGGCCGGGTCCTGCGCGACCACGGTGACCGCCGGGTCGAGCAGGTCGGCCAGCGGGAAGTCGTCGAAACCGACCAGCGCCACCTCGTGCTGGCGGCCGAGCCGGTGCAGCGCCCGTACCGCCCCGATCGTGATTAGGTGCCGGGCCGCGAAGATCGCCGTGGGCGGGTCGGGCGCGCGCAGCATGGCGATCGTGGCCCGCTCGGCCGCGGCCGCGTCGCGCAGGTCGTGCGCGACCGGGCCGGACCGGCCGCCGAGCGCCCGCAGATAACCCCGATGCCGGTCCCGCGCCGTCGTCATCCGGCGCAGATCCCCCAGGTACGCGATCCGCCGGTGCCCGTGGGCGACCAGATGTCTCGTGGCGGCGGCCGCCCCGGCCACGTTGGTCGACACGATCATGTCCCCGGCCAGCCCGGCCGGCCCGCGATCGACAAAGACCACCGGCCCGACAAACCCGGATAGGTGCCCTTGATCGATCGCGGTCGGCGCGAGGATCAGGCCCTCGGTCCGCCATCCGGCGAGAGCGGCCGCCAGCAGGCGCTCCCGGTCGCCGTCGAGGCTGCCGACCAGCACCTGGACTCCGCGGGCGCCGGCCTCGTCGGAAACGGCGCGGTGCAGGGCGGCCGAGAACGGATGGGACACATCTTCGATCAGCACCCCGATGCTCATCATCGACCTCCGTCAATGAAGATCACTTACCGCAACCTGCCGGAAACTCATTGTTGACATAGAGGATGGCCAGGCGTCTACTCCCAGGCAACGTTGTCCCTCGATTTGTGCTAAATCGGTTGGGAGCTGACATGTCCAGTACCGGAAGGACGGTGGCCGCCGGCTGCGTGATGACGCTGGTGCTCGGCTCGGCCGTCGCCTGCAACCGAGGGTCCGGCGAGGACGTCGTCGGACTGATCACGAAGACCGATACGAACCCGTTCTTCGTGCAGATGAAGAAGGGCGCCCAGAGCGAGGCCGAGAAGCAGGGTCTCGAGCTGCAGACCTTCGCCGGCAAGCAGGACGGTGACAACGAGTCCCAGGTGCAGGCGATCGAGAACCTGATGTCGTACGGCGCCAAGGGCTTCCTGATCACGCCGAACGACTCCAAGGCGATCGTGCCGTCGATCGACAAGGCGCACGAGCAGAAGATGCTGGTCATCGCGCTGGACACGCCGGTCGACCCGCCGAACGCCGCGGACGCCACCTTCGCCACCGACAATTACCAGGCCGGCAAGCTGATCGGCCAGTGGGCGAAGGCGAAGTTCGCCAAGGACGGCAAGCAGGCGAAGATCGCGATGCTGGACCTCAACCCCAACGGGGTCTCCGTCGACGTGAAGCGGGACCAGGGCTTCCTGGACGGCTTCGGCATCCCGGTCGGGGATCCGAACAAGATCGGTGACGAGAGTGACCCGCGGATCGCCGGGCACGACGTGACCGACGGCGCCGAGGACGGTGGCCGGACCGCGATGGAGAACCTGCTACAGAAGGACCCGTCGATCAACCTGGTCTACACGATCAACGAGCCGGCGGCGGCCGGCGCGTACCAGGCGCTCAAGTCGGCCGGCAAGGACGAGGCCGTCACGATCGTCTCGATCGACGGCGGCTGCCCGGGGGTGGACAACGTGGCCAAGGGCGTGATCGGCGCGACGAGCATGCAGTTCCCGCTGAAGATGGCGGAGCTGGGCGTTCAGGCCATCGCCGCGTACGCGAAGGACGGCACCAAACCGCAGCCGACGCCCGGCAAGGACTTCTACGACACCGGAACTCAACTGATCACCGACGACCCGCAGGCCGGCGTGGAGGCAAAGGACTCCGCGTGGGGCAAGCAGAACTGCTGGGGGTGAAACATGGCAACCGCCACCGCTACCGACTTCGAGGCGCGCCGGCACGACTCGTTCGGCCTGCGCGTCCAGCACGCCCTGCACGCCAACCCGGTCCTCGGGCCACTGGCCGTGCTGATCGTAGCGATCATCGCGTTCTCCATCGTCAACGCCCGGTTCCTCACCGCGACGAACCTTTCCCTGGTCCTCCAACAGGTCACCGTCATCGCCACGCTCGCCCTCGGGCAGACGCTGATCATCCTGACCGCCGGGATCGACCTGTCGGCCGGCGCGATCGCGGTCTTCTCCTCGATCCTGATGGCGAACTTCTGCACCAAGGCCGGGATGCCCGGAGTGCTCGCGCTGATCCTCGGGCTGGCCTGCGGCACCGCGATGGGCGCGATCAACGGAACCCTGGTCACCAGGATCAAACTGCCGCCGTTCATCGTCACGCTGGGCACGCTGACCATCTTCTTCTCGC
>Ga0307509_10010312_pt1 | contig 11477 bp, 7 predicted proteins | sample 10_EM_MG_FD_202245 | JGI IMG/M metagenome (GOLD analysis project Ga0307509, IMG submission 202245) | Populus trichocarpa ectomycorrhiza microbial communities from riparian zone in the Pacific Northwest, United States - 10_EM | ecosystem: Host-associated > Plants > Roots > Unclassified | place... | reverse complement strand
TGAGCGAAAGCCCTTTCCTATCGGTAGCATATCAGTGGCCAACTGACATGCCCACCGTAGAGATAATATCCATTGGGACTCACTGGCCCAGCGGTGGTTTCGTCTATACAAGCTACGCATTCCATCGGCAAATCTACTTGGCTTTACTAAGCTTCTAAACCTGACTGCATGCTCCCACGATAAGAAATCTCCTGCTGCCTGACTGCATGGGCGCTACGCACAGTCAATTATGCGGGACCCTCTTAAATCGTGACAAGACTCACACCTCTAGAGTCCACTAATAACCCATGGTAATGCTACAGTTCACGGGGTAACCTAGGACTGGCTTTGGGGTGGTTGTCCTGGAAGCCGTGCAGCTTCCCCGGTCAGCCCCAAGCCCTCTACTGTTAACCATACAACTACCCGCAGGTCAAAGTATACCCGTAGGTGGTTCCCAGGTGTTATCCGGGTGGCGCCCCAGGAGGCGGTCACCCTCACAGCCCTTATATATCCTGCAAACAGCTTCTGGTTGGTTGGACAGCCACAACTCATACGGTGTTGTGGAAGTGTTCCTATGGATCTTACTTTACTAGGAAGCACACAACTAGACAGCCGTATAGTGCTGTCGCGCCGTACCAACGCTGGGGCCGCAGGGGGGTGTTAGGAATATCCCCTGAAAGTTACAGGAGGTTCGGACTACTCCTGCTCCGTCAGTAGTCCGTTTCGTACCATACGAAGCGGCTCTATGAACATCTAAGAGCCCGACTATAGTGGGATAACTTCCCCTTAAGTCCGCAGATGACTTTGTCGGTGAAGGTAGGGTAACCGGAGTACCTCAGTAGGGTAACTGGGGTCCCAAGGTAGGGTAATCATGTTTCCAAGGTAGGGTAACTGCACCCTATCATGCCTTTATTTCCTTCGGGAGTCCGCGCGACCACATATAATGTTGCCACAGAGACCCGTGCAACGTTTACTATGAGTCCTTGGCTTTATACGAACATACCCTCCGAAGGTTACCCTGCCTAGTAGGGTAACTTTGGCCTACCTAGGTTACCCTGTCTAACCCTATGTCACCAAGTCACTTTGTAGACACTTGTACCAACTCATGTCTACCGGTAGTATACTAAGTATACTGGCCTATCCTCAATATGGTTACGACTTGGTATGCCATACCGGCTTGAGTCTAGTCCACTGTAGCTACCTATCTGTAGGGTCGTTACACAAGGAGATATGGTATGGTTACTACCAAGAAATATCAGGACCACCAGACCATGCAGGAAGCTCGATTACAAGAAAATTGGACCATTCAAAATCCTGGCAAGCATAGGAATCAGCGCTGATAAGCTGGACCTCCGGGCCCCAATGAGAATACACAACACTTTGCACATCTCTCTTCGCACGCTTTACAACGACAACAAGCTTCCTTCACAACAATCGGAACCTCCTCTTCCCATCATCATCGAAGGCGAACCAGGATACGAACTCCAAGAAATCATCGACTCACGTCTACACTACAACAAGCTCCAATACAGAGGCAAGTGGACAGGATACTCACCGGAACACGACAAAACCTGGTATCCCGCCAAAAACTTCGAAAATGCAGACCTCGCAATGCGGAACTTCCACTCCCGCTACCCAAACAAGCCGAACCTCGATCAAACGCGAGGAACAGGAGAACGGAGACGTGCTCGTCTCCGTATGGCAGACACAGAACCAGGAAGAAGCCCCTCCACACCCATCAAAGACACCAACCCTGCAGGAAAATTGGGGAACCACGATAGGTTTGCCGGAGATGACGCCGACAAGCCCGCCATACCGCTCACCTTCGGCCTTGGAAGAAGCAGCACGAAGGCAAAAAGAACACGATGCACTCCACTGGACGGGGTGCTACAACGACAACTGCTGGGTGCACGACAGCGAGAAAATGGCACGAGGATGGGACCCCAAGAAATCCCATGCTACGCAATCCGGTTGGAACCAGCCATACGAGATGAAGGCACCAGCACCGGATGAGGACCAAATGGTCCAAATATCAAAGAACCAGCAACGAAAGGCAAGGCGCTCCGCCAGAGATTGGAAGGAATGCTACAACGACAAGTGCCCGACCCACGTCCAGTACAAGGTGGACGCAGGGTACAACCCACAGAAGGACAGAACGAAGAAGGAACTCTCGCACTGGCACCGGTACCACCGAGACCCAAAATTCCGTGTAGGAAGGAAAGGCGTCGTGGGGACACGACAAGAGAGGGAGGGGAGCGAAAAAACAGAACCCGATATCGAGGCCTTACACAGCGAGATCCGGGAACTGTTGGACGGAAGGGAATGGTCCCTAAAAAACGAGGACGACTACCAACGAAAGATAGCGGACCAGCAAGCTAAGATAGAACGCCTGCAGGAAGGCGTCCAAGGACTTCGCAGGACGGTGGCAGGATTGGGATTCAGCCTAGGAAGGTTGAAGAGAGAGGTGGACGATGCGAGGAAAGGAAACCAGGAGCTCGAGCGCTGGAACCACAAGCTAAAAAAGAAGTTGAGGAGAGCTGGGCTGAAGTTGCTCGACTTGGGCAATTAGCATCGAGGGACCGATGCTAGGGGGAGACAGGAGCTAATGTCACAAATCGTGACTAAGCAAGGCAGATTTCACATGACTAATAATTATTAGTCATAAACGTATGTTGGTTTTTGCACTATGACGTCATTCGACTCATAGCTTTCACATGACTGCGCACTTGCGAGTCATTGGTTGATTATGATTGGTTAATGATTTCATGACATCACGATCGTGACGTCATACGATGTAATGATTTCGCACATGACTCAGATTACGAGTCATGGGTTTCACGCATACGACTCATTTGAGCGCATGATCGGGTTTATGGATTGAGATCGATGAAAGAGGACGTGCGCAGTTGATTCGTAAGAATCAGCTGATGGATTTCGCACCATGACCAATCATGAGTCATGGGGCTATGTTATGTAATGGTGACGCATCACCAAGGTTAAGGTTGTGGGAAGATGCCTATATAAGGCGCTTGGTTCCGACCAAGAGATAGGATCTTGACGCAACCATCTAAGTACTTTTCTATACTCAAGATATTGCAATACGATTACGCTTTACTTTCTTTACATACACTCCTCCTCTACGAGAGCCTATGCTCTAAGAACCTGGAGACTATTGTGATAGTCTCGACAGGTCGCCCGAACATAGGACTATTGGGATAGTTCTATCAAGCACGACAATCCACCCATCTTACTATCTGAAGAGATAGTACCTCTCACGAACCACCCAAGACGAACAAGCCAGTTCGGTACTATCTGAAGCGATAGTACCTTCCTACACCTTGGTGCAAAAAAAAGGAGACTCGCTTACGCAGGGGACGACAGTCGTTGCCTGTTGCATATGTGTTCAACAATAGGATTGTTACACTACTCCTTGTTAGTGGTATGGTAATTGGGGAATACCTCTCCTCTGTTTCTTCATCCATGTTCTCATTTTGTTCCTCTTCCTGTGTGTCATCAGGATGATAGACAACAATAACGCTTGCTTCATCTCCATCAGGTTGAGCGACCGTAGTTATTTCTGGAGCACGTCCATGTGTCCATTGATTATTCATTGAACGTAGGGATCTCCTTGCAACAGAAGATTCACGCAGCTCGCCCATTCTTCGTACTACCTTTGTAGCCCGCTGACCTTGGGTACTCTCCAAATCATTATCGTCGACGCTAGCTCTCTTGTCGGGTAATGCATTTTCAAAAATGGTGCGAACTGCTGGAATCCTTGCTGTGATTCTACCACACAAGCATTACCGAGATCTTGTCGACTAACTGTGCAAGAGCGTACACAGCTAACCAGGGCCGGAGCGGAGCGTGCAGTGGAAATGAAATCCTTCTCAGCTGAAGGACGAGGTAGTATGGCCTGTGGAGTAATTTCTATAGTATTAGTACCAGACACAGGGGGTTCGATTGTACGCCGTTCAGATACACGGTTGTCATACTCTGCCTGTTCGCGCTCACGACGAACTTGATCTCTAATCTGCTGTTGCTCCTAAGCTGTAGCTGGTGTATGAGTACCGCTCTCTGAATAATGTCCACGGACACCACAGTTGAAACAAGTCACTCGTGAATTGTTTCTACGGTTAACCTGAAAGGAAGAGCTGGCAGCGGTTGACGGGTTGAATCGTCCTATAGAACTCTCATAAGCTGTCATGAAAGCATTAAATTGTTCTTGCGTCAAGGGAACAGAAGGAGCTTGATTAGCGGAAAACGACGCTGGAAGGTCAGCTCGTCCTATAGCCTTTACTTGTGGAACCGGTGGTGTAGTATAAAGAGCATTCACCATTTGCTCTACTTTACGAGTGCTCGGAAGAGGTCTAAACGGATCAGGTTCACCAATCTCCTGGAAGGCCAATTTAGCCAACGCCAGTGCCTGGAGAAAAGAAAAGTTCGGACTATCCTTTAAATCAAACGTGACTCCTCGTCTTCTCTCCAGGTCTCGCATTCCCTCAATGAAGGCGATAGCAAGGACTGAGCCCATCTCACAAGGTAACTTTCGTGAAATTTTCTCAACCCGGTAGACATAATCCCGAATGTGTTCTCACTCCCCTTGGGTAAGTGACAACATGTCATTTTGGACTGCAAACAAGGAAGACACTTGAGAAGCTTTCACGCCATAGCGTTCACGAAACTCTGCCACAATCTTTGCATAGTCTTTCTTGTCGATCTCTGGTTGAACAAAGTACCACCAGTGCCAGGCATCACCATCTTTCTCCAAATTTTGCCTAAACAAGCGGATCTTAGATTTGTTGGTCGGTTCAATAATTCCTGGAGTTAGCATAAGATCCCAGGAAAGGGCAGCCGTCTCCACATCATCAAGGTATTTATCTACGCTCTCAGTCATGTCAGCGTTGCCTCCATTGAAGGGACTTATCTTGATAAGTGTAGTCATGTTTGCTCTCCTACGGGGTAAATGAGGATTCGCGGAAGTGGCGAAAGGAAGCAAGGATTCTGTACGGTAAACAGAAAATGCGAGAAGAGAAAGGAAAAGACGGGTCTGATAACAGGGGAAATCACTTGACAGTTCCCGGTAGCGACGAAGAAGCTCCTGGTTTATAGCTATTGCCTTGCAAAAACTAGGCTGTGTTGTTTGCTCCAGATTGACAAGCAAGGTAAACCCTGTTCAAGTGAGTAAGCCCATATCGACAAATTAAAAGCCAGTGAAAGGAAAACCGTTCACGGGGATGAGTTGCGGTCTTGTTGATATACGACTTCAGGTATCCGTTGCGCAGCACCAAATGAAACGAGGACTACTGTCCGGGCAGATACTATTTTCCGGTGGGTGATACAAACCTAAGAGTAAACTAATGAACAAACCGACAGAGGAAAACACTGAAATCATATCACGATCTAGAAACCCAACAGTACCAAGGTGGGCTATCGCCACTCACACACTATGTAGAGTTAAAAGGAACTAAAGACAAATGAAAAAACCGGTGGAGAACAGAAAACTCTCTATCTACCAAACACAAGGTCCGCATTTTTCTGTTCTCCTCGTTGTTCCTTCGTCCGTTCCCCCTTGTGATCCTTTGACCGCTGACTCCTCCACTTCCACCAAACTCTACGATCCTTGCCCTCTGTGAGTAATCCCTGCCCCCTTGCTACACCTGTCTAACACCTAGCTATGTGAAATTTGTGCTATAAACGTTAAATACAGGAAAGATTCTCGCAACATCGGCCGGCCTACTTTGAACCTCTGTAACGGGGGCACTCTGTAGGAAGAGGGATCCTAAGATTGCGACCGCACCGAAGACTCAAAGTAGAAATAAGGATCAAAATAAAGATAAAGGTAATTCAAAGTAGAATCAAGCGGTAAAACTTAATATCGTTAAGCCTGAAAGCTTCACTCAATAAGTTCCCACGAGGATCGTTGGTTATCTGAATAGAGTGTCTCTCGCTTTAGTTAAGTAGAATAATGTAAAGCCAGAGGACACCCGTCAACCATTCTGACCTTTCGCGAGCACCCTGCTCAGCTCAGGGCTGTCCAACTCACCTGCCTGGAGTGAGCCAACACTCGGAGGCAGTCGGACCGCTCGGATATTAACTATCTCCACAAATAGGAAGTGCTTCGGGTGATGTCTCTCCAACTACATCTGCATGAGCGAAAACTCTTTCTTATCGGTAGCATATCAGTGGCCAACCGACATGCCCACCGTAGAGCTAATATCCATTGGGACTCACTGACCCAGCGGTGGTTTCGTCTATACAAGCTATGCAGTCCATCGGCAAATCTACTTGGCTTTACTAAGCTTCTAAACCTGACTGCAGGCTCCCTCGATAAGAAATCTCCTGCTGCTTGACTGCATGGGCGCTACCCACAGTCAACCATGCGGGACCTTCTTAAATCGTGACAAGACTCACACCTCTAGAGTCCACTAATAACCCATGGTAATGCTACAGTTCACGGGGTAGGCCGGGACTGGCTTTGGGGTGGTTGTCCTGGAAGCCTTGCAGCTTTCCCGGTCAGCCCCAAGCCCTCTACTGTTAACCATACAACTACCCGGAGGTCAAAGTATGCCCGTAGGTGGTTCCCAGGTGTTATCCAGGTGGCGCCCCTGGAGGCGGTCATTTCACTTTTTTTTTTGTAATCATGCCTTATTTGATTCTAGGTACAAAAAGCCTTATGCAGCGCTAGCTATGAAGAGAAAAAAACCTATAAATGCAAACCCACCGCCCGCTTCACCTCTTCATGGGAAAAATCAAACACCCCGAGTGCATAGGAAAAGTCTCCCCCGCCTAGCACCCAAGATAATATACCCCAGACACGTAATGAAACAATACATAGAAACGTACAGGTAGAGAGACCCAAACCCTTCAGCAGGCTCCCCAAAACAAAAGAAACGACGGCTGTTCTAAGGCCCTTTCGGGGCCCGAGGAAGGGTCGAACGATCGGAGCGGAAGGAGGGGGAGCGGAGCCACCTAGCAGAGGGGATGCCATCCAGAAAGGTGAGCAGTAGGGTGCCAGCCGGTAAGTAGCAGTAGGGTGCCAGCCAGAGGGGGGGGAGCAGTAGGGTGCCAGCCGGGGGAAGAGTTTTAGCAGTAAGGTGCCAGCTTAAGGGGCAGTACTGTGCCAGCGGACGGAACCGGGAGGCGGGTAGAGGAAGGATCGCCAGCGGGCTAGCCACAACCGACTAACGGGCCATAGCAAGGGTTTGTGGGACGACAGCGAAACCGAGCTGCACAGTGATGTTACTAACCGAAGCTTTCCCTATCAGAGGTACAAGCCCAGCAGAACCGAAGTCTTACTTCGACGGAGAGTCCGACGCCATATCGCCGACCGTGAACGAAGCAAGAAGCTTTCCGACCGCGCAAAATGCTAAGCGGGGCGCAAAGCAAGTGCGGGGTAAGGAGGAGAACCGAACTTCATGAGCGGGTGTCAACGAAGAACAGGAACAAGAACCCCAAAGGAGGGGAGGCATGCGTGCCTCAGGAGAGGAGAGAAGATGGCTTAACGTCAACCCCCTTAGGCAGAAGCCATGATGGGGGAAGAGAGGTGGGTGGGGGAAAGTGACGATGATTTCCCGTGGTGTTGAGATTTCAATTGCCGGAGGTGGAGGAGAGATGCTTCGTGGCCCTAGGAGGCGGTCACCCTCACTCCCCTTATATATCCTGCGAACAGCTTCTGGTCGGTTGGACCGCCACAACTCATACCGTGTTGTGGGAGGGTTCCTATGGATCTTACTTTACTAGGAAGCACACAACTACACAGCCGTACAGTGCTGTCGCGCCGTACCAACGCTGGGGCCGCAGGGGGGTATTAGGAATATCTCCTGAAGGTTACAGGTGGTTCGGACCACTCCTGCTCCGTCGGTAGCCCATTTCGTGCCCTACGAAGCCGCCCTTTGAACATCTAAGAGCCCCCTTATACTGGGATAACTTCCCCCTAACTCTGCAGATGACTTTGTCGGTGAAGGTAGGGTAACTCGGGTCCCTCAGTAGGGTAACTGGGGTCCCAAGGTAGGGTAATCATGTTTCTAAGGTAGGGTAACTTCACCCTTCCATGCCTTTATTTCCTTCGGGAGTCCGCGCGACCACATATAATTTTGCCCCAGAGACCTGTGCAACGTTTACTATAGGTCCTTAACTTTATGCGATCATACCCTCGTAAGGTTACCCTGCCTAGTAGGGTAACTATGGCCTACCTAGGTTACCCTGTCTAACCCTATGTCACCAAGTCACTTTGTAGACACTTGTACCAACTCATGTCTACTGGTAGTATACTAAGTATACTGGCCTATCCTCAATATGGTTACCAGTTGGTATACCATACGGGCTTGAGTCTAGTCCACTGTAGCTACCTATCTGTAGGGTCGTTACAACCTCACCGTACCAGGCGATGTTATCGTCTTCGTTGTTTAATGGATTTGTCAAGTTTCAGTGACTTTATGCTACGAAACGATGTATATCCTATATATTCTGTTAGGAGAGGTATAACCGATAAGATATATTTCTATCGCCCAGGGTATTACTAGTATGGTCTGCAGGGCTATATTTCCCATGATCAAAGTAATATTCTCTACGCAAACTATCTCTCATCAAACCTCCATCGCCTACAGGTATTGTAACATATTGACCAAGTCTCAGACTTAGGCAGCGGCCCTTCACATTCGGTTATTGGCTCAAATGTATAGTATCAACTTGAAGGGAGAGATTTTGCGCAGGTACGTGCTTGATACACTGAGAGGGAGGAGGCAGATGTTGTAAGAACATGGAAGAGGAAACAATCAAAGTAGGATGAGAGTGGTGTTTCCAGAAATTGTCAGTGGTCAAATAAGCTGAAAGCTGTCAGTGGGGGAATAGATTGAAATAATAAGATGTGGAAGGAGTGGGGTTTACTCCAGAGGTATACGGATAGTGGGAAGGTACTGTGTAAAGCAGCATACAACTGGTTCAGGTCAAAAGATTGGTTAGCGAATGTTATAGTCTAGACGAATGAGAAGCAATGTTGACTGCTGGGTTTCTACTACTGTGCAAATTAAAGATCCTGAAAGAATAATCTCATTATCCGTGTTGCAATACTATATTTTGCTTATAACTTGTTCTAGAGCTTTAATTTGCACCTGAGTATTAGGAAAAGAACGATCGTTGCCACAGTTATCCCAGAATATCTAATTAACGTAAGAAAAACATTTTAATATTTCTTATAAGAATGTAGCTGTTTGGTGCACTGTGGTGCTCTCTATACCAAATTCCAAGGGGCATGATACAAAGTTCTTGATATAGTTGGGCTTGCTGACGATGTGTGAAGGTTAACTTGATCTGTTGTACCCGCGACCTAGCCTTAGTTCTGAACTAGTGCAAACGCAGTATGTGGTTCCGGACGTCGGAACCGTGCACCTTATAATTTGAAATCGGGACACTTTGGCCCTTAGGCACATATTCAAATAGTGTAAATGAGTTCAATTCCAGGCCCTATCAAAGTTATTTTTATACATTCAAGCCACAAAGCTTTAACTATGATATCATAGTAGAATAGTAGACATTAAGTGTGTCAAACTCGTCTGTGTGAGTTGTGCTTTGTATGTACAATAGATTTATACCTATCATCCCGATAAATAGCTCCTGTCTCATAGCCATTTACAATTCTTTGTGTACGATTTGCATACTTCCAAATCAAGTGATTTGGAATTTGGGCTATTGCCTGTATAACTAATCTCTGAAGAGCAGGAAATGAATACTCACAATGCTCACGGGTATACTGCTTAGCAGCACCCCAGAAGTACTGGATAAAGTTCAACTCCAAGTGAAAAGGTGGATAGAAAAGTCCAAGATATCCTGCTGCCTCAATTGCCTTCTGCAGCTCTCCGTTCTGAGCTTGAAGGTCACTCTGAGTGGCTAAGAGTACTCGAGCACAACAGTTTCCACGTTGAAGACATTTTGAGTTGGGTTTCAACTGACCGGAAGCAGACCGGATCGTACATTGTCTTAGGAATCGCTGGCCATCTATTGGCCACAAACCAGATTCTGTCTGAATGTCACAAATCGTGACTAAGCAAGGCAAATTTCACATGACTCATACTTATGAGTCATAAGGTATGTTGGATTTCACACTATGACGTCACTCGACTCATAGTTCTCACATGACTACGCACTCGCGAGTCATTGTTATATTTTGATTGGTTGATTGTTTCATGACTCACGATAGTGACGTCATATGATGTAATGACTTTCGCACATGACTCATATTATGAGTCATGGGTTTCGCGCGTGTGACTCGTTTGAGCACATGACTTGGTTTATGAGTTTTGATTGGTTAACGGAATGGTGGGCGATGACTCATATGAGTCATTGATGGATTTCGCGCTATGACTCACTATGAGTCATAGAGGTTTATGTAGCGTGAGGTGATGAGTCACCAGGGTTAGGGTTGTGGGAAGATGCCTATATAAGGCACTTGGTTCCGACCAAGAGATAGGACACGAACCATCTCTCCTCCACCTCTGGCGATTCAAATCTCAACACCACGGGAAATGATCGTCACCCTCCCCCACCCACCTCTCTTCCCCCATCATGGCTACTGCCTAGGGGTTGACGTTAAGCCATCTCCCCTCCTCTCCTGGGGAACGCATGCCTCCCCTCCTTGGGGTTCTTGTTCCCGTTCATCGTTGACACCCGCTCATGAAGTTCGGTTCTCCCCCTTACCCCGCACTTCCTTTGCACCTGGCTTAGGATTTTGCACGGTCGGAAAGCTTCTCGCTACGCTCACGGTCGGCGTTACGGTGTCGGACTCTCAGTCGAAGTAGGCCCCGGCTCGCCCGGCTTGTACCTCTGATGGGGAAAGCCTCGGTTAGTAACATCACGGTCTCGTCCCGGTCTCGTCGTCGTCCCAAAAGCCCTTGCTCTGGCCCGTTTGTCGGTTGTGGCTAGCGCGTTCGCGATCCTTCCTCCACCCCCCTCCCGGTTCCGTCCGCTGGCACCGTACTGCCCCATAAGCTGGCACCTTACTGCTAATCCTCCCCACAGGCTGGCAGCCTACTGCTCCTCACCGGCTGGCACCCTACTGCTACTCCCCGGCTAGCACCCTACTGCTCATCATCGTTGGCTGGCATCCCCTCTGCCCGGTGGCTCCGCTCGCCCACCTACCTCTCTCCCTCCTGCGATGTACTCTACGGTCGCAAACCTCGCTTAGGTTACGGTTGATCATCGTATTGCACTGCCTCCTTGGTCTCTCCGAAACGCCGACGCGTCGCCACCCTCCGGTCAGTCCCGACCGTGAACCGGCCTGCCCCTTACGCCGACTAGCCGCGGGGCCTTTTGGTTAGGCATATTGGCAATAGTAGTTATATCTAGGGGTTTCCTTGATTCTTTTCTTAGTCTTACTTGGGGGCCTGCTGAAGGGTTTGGGTCTCTCTCCTGTACGTTTCTATGAGTTGTTTCCCTACGTGTCTGAGGTGCGAGTCTTAGGTGCTAGGCGGGGGAGGTTTCTTCTATGGTCTCGGGGGGTTTGA
>Ga0307509_10010310_pt1 | contig 11478 bp, 10 predicted proteins | sample 10_EM_MG_FD_202245 | JGI IMG/M metagenome (GOLD analysis project Ga0307509, IMG submission 202245) | Populus trichocarpa ectomycorrhiza microbial communities from riparian zone in the Pacific Northwest, United States - 10_EM | ecosystem: Host-associated > Plants > Roots > Unclassified | place... | reverse complement strand
TGGCTACAACAGCAGATGATGGAAGCCTGGTACAGGTTCAGCTTACTGTAGATTTCAAGCCTAATTTACCCCGTAAGTTCATCTCCTTCATTCTGTCCAGCAAGGCAATATAAACAAGTCATTCTTACAGTAATGTTCGTCTTGACTGCAGAGGAGACTGAACGGATACTTCAGTGCCGGGGACGTGTATTCTGTCTAGATGATGAGCCAGGTGTGCACAGAGTTTGGCAGCCAGATGCAGAATCACCCGGACTGGCAATGTCCAGAGCCTTTGGCGATTACTGTGTAAAGAATTTCGGGCTTATTTCGGTGCCTGAAGTTACACAAAGGCATCTAACTAGCGAGGATCAATTTGTTATCCTGGCAACTGATGGGGTATATGCATAAGTAGCGTACTAGTAGAATTAGTTTTCAATATCTAACGTCCAAAATCTTAATCAAACCTATAAAGAACCATAACAAGATTGTTATTCTTGCTGTCATTCTTTAGGTATGGGATGTAATCTCCAATCAAGAAGCAGTACAAATTGTGTCGTCGACACCAGATAGGGCAAAGGCAGCTAAGCGTCTAGTTCAGTCTGCTGTCCATGCTTGGAAACGCAAAAGGAAAGGGATTGCCATGGATGATATATCAGCCATTTGCCTCTTCGTTCACTCCTCCCCTCAATTTCAACAAGTCCATGCAGTTAGTACACCAAAATAGTGATCATAAAATGTAAATGAGCAAGGTTGTTGTCGCTTCTCCTTGATGTTCATTTACTTGAGACATTTCAATTTAGTTGATTAGAAAAGGTGTTCATGCCATGCCAGTATCCCCCCCTAGCTTTTTTCTTAAAATGAAGAGACTCGAAATCCAAACTATTTGATGCTAGTTGAACTAAAACTCATCGACTTCTTTAGCTACTTGGTGACATGAAGAATCTAGTAAGAGATGAAGTCGAGGTGTAATCGAAAATCAGACTAGATTTGAAACAATTTGATGCTACAACAGCCAGCTACTTCAGTTTGTATACATTGGTCAAGAATTTCTCCGAGGGACAAATCCCATGGAGCACAACTTGCAGCTGCTTCAAAATCAGAAACGACGAAACCAAGTTTCTTCTAATGGGCCTATACTATTAGCAGATCAGTGAATTTTTTAAACAGGCCTTTGCGGAAAATGGCCCGCTATAAATTTATCATGACCCAGTTTTATTAAATTATGACTTGGCCTGTTATATATATATATATATATAATTTATCAGTTTTGGATTTATTCGATCCAAAAGAAATTTTATTTTCGTATTTGGATATTTTGGTTTATTTTTTTCGTTTTGTTGATATAATTTTCAATTATCTTTTGTTTTATACTTGGTTAGAATTCTAAAATTAGTGACTTACACTATATAAGAACAATTGATTCCATCGCTTCATAATTTTTCTAAATATTTTCAGCTTTCAAATTATCAAACATAAAATTGATGATAGAAGAGACGAAGATCATGAAAACAGAGATAACATCTCCTCTATATTTTAATTTTTATGTGTTAAAATTACATAAATTCACCTGGTTACTACCGCTCTACAGCAAAGGAATTTCTCTTTCGTCTAGTTATCTGTGTCCTGAATCTGATCATCTTTGTGCCAACCCTTATGTGCATGATCTGTGTTTAGCGTGGAATTAATATTGTAGCATGCATGCAATCCCATTGTGTAAGCAATTGGAGAACTACAAGGAAGACCGGAATATGATAGTGGGAATTGCAGGAAAATCCAACGCTTCATCAATCATATCTGGTGCACTCTAACTAGTTAGCGCTGCTAGCACCATCTTCTCCACTTGGTCCAGACTCCTCATCAGTTCTCCGATCATCTCATGCAAACCTGTGCAAATTTCACAGATTTTGATGATGGGAAGATCCTCGGCCCAAACCCTTTGGATATAGGTTAGGTAAACCCCAGACATGCGCGTAACCAGCTCAACGTGACTGCCGGTTAAAACATGACTCGAAGGGAACCGTCTATGTGTTAAAATCTGGGATTTTCATTAGGATTTCTAGTCAGGTTCAAATTATAGAAATGGTGGGATGCGATTTGAGGAGGCCGGAGATCGAGAGCTAATCCTTTGAACAGGCCGAGGCTGATCGGACCTCCCATATAATACTTTTGAGAATGAATCCATATGTAATAATATGGAAAATCATATAAATCAAAGCCAATATGCTTATTAGACAAATCCCTCACAACAAATGTTTTAATCTTTACATCTTGTTAGTTTAATCAGTTTTTTTGTTAATGCTTTTGCTGTTAATCCTATCTTCTCATCTTCTACTTTCCTACTTGATAATTAATGAAATACTTGTGGGGATGCATAAAATTCTCCCTCATTGAATACTGGTCTTAAATCTTCTTGACACATCATGAAGTCTAATGGAAAGGAAACAAGATGGCCCTTTACTAATTTCAGTTTTTCAATTGGGTCCATCATCTTAATCTCTCCATTTTCATTGCGTTCTATCTTCTCAGGAGCTATTCCTAAGTCAATGGTTGTGTGACCAAGTTTTTCCTTCCAATGGTTCATGCTTTGTCTGAGAGCAGCTCTGCATTGGATGGAAACGTACAAGCTGTGTGTTAGGACATTGTATGGAACTAAACAAAGAGGGGAAGACAGCTACGTTTCATGTTTAATTACCTCGAGTGGATATGATCATTAGGAAGACAAGCAAAGACATCCTGGTAAATCTTTGAATTTTCCTGTCCGAAATTAGAGCATTTCGATTACGTGCCGTAGCAGCAAAGAAAAAGAAGATAAGAAAGAAATAACGTAAATGACAATGATCAATACTTTTTTCAGCAGATTTCTTAAGCATAAATTTCCACTCACCTTTGCCGTTGCCAACCATAAATCTCTATATGTTGTCTCAGCTACAGGATCACTGATTTTATCTATCTGAAGCAAGCAAGAATATATAGTTTCTGTTATTGATTGCAATGAAATGATCAGGAGTTCAGGACACTATGCCGGTTAAATTCAATTTAAAATCAGGTCTGAAAGAACCTCGTTTATGAGATGCCTTGTACAAACAAGGGCGTGCATAGTCAAACTATTCACGTGGATCAACTTTACTGTTACTAACCTCTCCTGAAGAAAGACCAAGATGCTCAGACCACAGCGAGCGCCGCAGGCTATAAGCAAATTTTCCAGCTTTCCAAGTCTCCCCGTTCATTGATGATTCAACAAACTCCTTGTCTTCAGTAACTATCCCAATCTGAAACAATGGTTTTAGTCAACTGATCAGGAAGCATAGCAACTCGAATCAATATGTCATTTTCCAAGTTATGGGGAAACTGCTATGTGCCTTATACAGCTATCAACAAGCAATACCTCAGAGTCTCTCGATCCAAGCAAACTCCTATCATTGATGTTAGATGATCCGATATACGCAATCCTGTCATCTACTATCATAACTTTGCTATGCACGTAAACCTGTACGCAAAATGATCAATTAGAGGGATGAAAAAAAAGTAATATATTAGACAAGTGATGCAAAGAAATACCTGACTTGTGACCAACGGACCTCCCACAAAAAGTCTACCATACGTCCTTAGACCACAAAAAGAAATGTAATCATGTGTTTTAGGACCAAGCAATGTGTTAAGATTGTACAGAATTGAAGTCTTCTTCCGGGAGATGGTCCGATACTGCCAATGCATGATGGCTCTAACAGTTGCTGCACCACCATCATCCACACCTCCCTGGCAATGAATTATCCAGCTCATGACAAAGGCCAAGTATTCAATGCTTAAAATTAGAATTTAAAAGCATTACCAAGAGTTTTACCTGGAAACCTGGTGAGAGTGGTATGACAATGATGACTCGAAAGCACTTATTTTCTTTGTAAGCTTGAATAACACGTTTGTATATTGCATCCAAAACACGATTCTGGATAATCTCATCTCCACAAAGTCCTGATATGAAAAACTGATTCTGCAAATCAAGCAATCAACAGAAATAGCAATATAAAGCCTCTGCAATATAAGTATCAAGAAATTTATACAAGACCAGAAAGAAAAATAATGGTCAATCTTAAAGTTTAGGTACCTCTATGTAGATAAAATGTTCGGCTTTTTCAATGAGAGAACAGTAAGCCTTATGGATGCTTTCTTCATGCTGACTGGCTCCTGTTGACCACTGACTGACACTTCTGATAACCTGCAGATGACATATTTGCTCACACTTAGAGGAAATAAATAAAATTTTACAGTTAAGATATGAGAAGGCAGTCACAAATGTAGATCTTGATAAAAGAACAAGATCATGTAATATGTTATGAGAAAATATGATGAACTTCAAAGGGTGTAATCTAACCTGACAACGACATGAGACACGTGGTCCTACTTGTCCACATTCGCTGGCAGAAACATCAGGGACATCTTTTTCAGATGTTTCTGATGACCGATCTGAAATCTGCATTATGCTTTCAAGATCCACAAAATCATGTTCATCAACAGGATTTTTCACTGGTGTGTCTTGAGCCAAATTTCCATCCTTGGATTTCTGCAAAGTGAATGAAAAACTATCGCAGTGCCAAGCTGATTGATCAAGACGATCGTTATTCATGTTTTTGGCAGTTAACTCGTGATTAACACCATTAACAACTGTTGCATCAGCTTCCTGAGGTAAAAGCAAAGGGATATCTCGGATTGGAGATACTGAGGAAAAGTAATCTATTCTGCTGGTGTCTTTCTGGTTTCCTTCTCCATTCTTGCTTTCAATATCTATACTTCTTCCCATGTAATGAGGAAGGACCATGTGGTGGCGAGGCATCAGTAGTGGAATTGTTTGCTCATTTGGTGCTTTGCTTCTCTAAGAAAAGATCAAACATATAAGAAACTAAACTTTCTGAGTGTCAGTGTAGAATGATGACACAAGAGGTAGGAATCATGAAGTTAACCTTAGCGTGGTTCCAGCGTTGAACAAAGTGCCTAGCAATGTCACGGCAAGGCGGTCCCCAGAGAGAACAATGGACATCATGCCATGGCATTCGAGGATATTTTCTACGGTCCAGTTCATCCTTCATTACGTCTTCCCAAGAATTTGGTTCTGATTCTCTAGCCAAGCAATGTTGTGGAAATATTAGAACAAAATGTTTTAAACAAGCCTCCACACTACCATATCTATTACATATGACGATGCTAATCTGTCCCTAATTCTCCCTCAGTCATCACATATGAGCTAGTAAAATATTGCATGATTCAAGAAACATCATAGCACCGAAAATGTAGCTGAACCATAACTGTCATTTCAATTTAATTTTCTGAAGAAAGGAAAAATACCTTGGATTATAATAGTCCTTTCCAGGCCATATGTCAGCAGAACAATCACCTACTCTATGTTCAATAGTGTCATAACGGCCAAAGCATAAATCTAATCCTCCAATAAAGCAAATCTGGTAGTCGATGATCACTAGTTTTTCATGGTGTGACCTGCATGTGACATGATTGATCAATGAGCATACGCAAGCAATCAAATTAAACGATGTACTTCACATGAATATCGACATGAGATTTTCTAATTCTTCCATTTTCTCTTGATAACTCTAATCCAAACACAAAATAAATTAAATTTCATACAGAACTTTATCCGCAAATCACATACCATGAGTAGACACCAGTTGAGAAATGATCAGGATGGCGCAGAACCCTCAAATTCTCATGAATGTTAAGAAGCCTTTTCTTGCTGTACATACTGTTGATTTTCAAAGCAATAGAAACCTCCTTGTAGAGAAGGATATAGATCTGCAGGGTCATTCAACTTCAAAGTTAAAACGAACACTGTTTCATTGCAGAATGTTAAAGGTAATAATCAGAGCATAATAATTCTGAAGTTTGATGATAATTATTTTCTTACGCACCTGAACCCCTTCCTTAGCTTTAGCTTCTAGCAAGGAATCAAGCCGGGAGCTAGCATGATCTTGGAAAGGCCTTCTTAGATACAGCTCAGGGCAAAGCCACCAGCCTGTGATAAATATCTGCATATAAATTTTGATCAACAAACTCATGCCAAATGTTGAACTTAATATGTCAAATGCACAGAAAGAAATGAACCTCTGATCTTGCATTCTCTATTGCAGAAGCAATTGCTTCAAAAGCTGCATGCCCATCCACAAACCACTGAGCTTGACTCCCATCTTCAGCTAAACCCCTTGGAGGAGCATAGGAACCATAGCGGTGAGAATGACACCACCCCTCACTTGTCCTCAAACCAGCATCTTCGATTGCAGCAATCCATTCTTTAACTTTACTACCACTTTTGCTTCTCAGGTTTATGCTCCGATTTCCGGCAGAAACCTTTCATGTTCCACAATTTGTTGGTAAATGTAACAACAATTGGAAGCAAAGGGCTCAGACCATAAACCTTACATTAGTATCACATAGTTGCTTGGACAAAATTTTAAAGATAAAACTGCTTACCTTAAATGCATAATACAAAGGATTGCGTTCCTTTATCTGGCTTGCTAAATATACTTGGTTTCCTCCTTTGTCATTTGAGTTTGGCAGAACATCAAAAACAAGAATATCTATGATTTTTGCGTTGAAAGGATCTTCCAAAAGGGCCAAAAACCCAGGTTTCAAAACAGCCCACACCTTCTGCCAGTTGTTGTCACAGAAACCGAACGATTGGCAGGGAAAACATGTTGTATCACTATCATCCTTGGAGATTTTTGAAAGATTCTTTGCCATAATGTAACCTTCTTTCAGCTTTGGACCATATTCCCTCGAGAAGGACAACTTAGAGACCTCCAAAAATTTGCAGACCTACGTCAAAAAGGATGGCATGAATAGATGAACAAGAAAGCATTGACAAGTAGAAGAAAAGTATCTCGACTTAAGGATCAAAGGGATGCAGATTATTTCTCCGATTCCAACTTAATTAGAATCCAGTCTATTCATGTATAGCAATGAAGGAAAAACCATGTGGATTCAAATTGTCTTACCACTGGCGAATTTACGATATCCAAGTTTCCTAGGAAATGATTCAAATAATTCTGCATTGCCACCTTTGCTCTGTCTGAAATACCCTGCTGCCCTCCTAGTGCCGGACGAAGAAATGACAAAGCAGCAATGGATGGGACATCTCTGCATTATAAAACCACGTCAACTACAATGTACGCTAGATGCAGTTGCATGTAATGCTACCAATTGAACAAAGTTATCACCTGTTTCTAACACTTTCTTCTTGATGATGAACTGGAACAGCACCGTCATCCGGTTCATCAGCATCTTGCATGACTGGTGCGTGATCTACTATTCCTAAACTGTGGAGCCATTCTTTAACCTTTCAAAGAAAAAATATATAAAGATGAAATCGAAAATGCATTAAACAAGATAATTAAACAGTGCAAAAAACAGAACAAGCCTAAAGGTGATAGAAATGCCATCTATTGGAAAAGAAAATGGCTTATTGCATTCTACCAAACCTGCTCTTGTTTTTCATGAAGTTCCTCGATAAGTGCACGCTTCTTCAAAGCAAAATGTAAGTAGAGAACTTGTGATGCTTTCTTCAGTAACTGCCACTTGAACTGTTAACAAAAACATTATCGTCAGCCTCATTTTATGCGGATTCATTCAATTGATTTTGAGAGAATCCAAGCACCACAATAAATTTAGCATTCCTTGAACAACCTCAGCCTTGATTATGAGATATAAAATTCTAGTGAATCCCTTAGTCCTGGTCTGGATAACCAATTGATCATTAATCTAGTGCTGTTCTAGACCACATTTTGTCCTCCCTTTTCCATTGAAAAAGACCTGTCATCCTCCTGCACCACTCAAACCAACCACCTCGTTCCTTCTCATCAAATTCCACACAACCAGCTATTATTTTAGCAAGAAAAACAGCTCTGGAAATTTGATTGTCTTCTATATTGCATGGTCATGTCAGTGGCATATATATATATTCACCAACCACAATTTAAAAACAAGAAGACTGCCTTGCAAAAGAGAGAAAGGGAGAAGGGGGGAGAGAGAGAGAGAGAGAGAGTTGCATGCCTGTTTGTATTGTAATTCAATGGTGTAAGACAGAAGCATGGGGCTAAAATCTCCAGCAGTATCAGGTCTTGAGACAGAAACAATGGTTGCTTTTGGCAATTCATCAAAAATCCAACCTGGTTCAGGGAATTGCCTGAATGAATAAGATGGATGCAAATTTGCATGGACATTATCAGAATGCATAGTCCCTGCCGCTAACAGTGGCTCTGTTGTTGTTGTTGCCATCCCTCACCTGTTCTTCTTCTCACCCCAAGACCCTCCGCTTCCTTCCTTTTCCAGTCACCCTCAAATTTTGCAGAAAGACAAATATAGAGAGAGAAGGGTTTTTGTTGTTTGTGTTAATGTAAAAGAACATGAATTGTTTAAAGAAGAGGGATGTTGTTTTCTTGGTTTTTATATGTGTTTTAGGGGTACCTGTTTTTTAAGGTTCTGTATACCGGGAAAGCTAAGGCAGGTAGGATTTTTTGATCTGGTTACTCATGCGGAATAGAGCTTTTGCCAAACTTCTTGTTCGATGGTGCCATGTGTTGGTTATGATTTAAGGCTGCTAGGGTCTTGTGTTTGTGGCAGTTTTAGAGGTTGGTTGTGTGGAGATTGTGTGAACTCTATCGTCACGAGATGCTTTTGACTGCAGCAAGTGATGATTTTGATGTCTTGGAGGGTAAAATAATTTTTAGGTTTCTCCAAATTAAGGGCTAGAATGCCTGGATTAGCCCTGAATTTTCTTGGTGTTATCAAGCTTGAACCTTCCATTCATCAATGATTATGGCTTTTTTCTCATGAATGAGGTGAGGGACAGAGGGTAGTTTGGTAAAGGAGACCATGATGGATTCCTACCTGGACAAGTTAAAAGACATTCATGTTGCAAATGGCATATCCCATGGCAGAATCCCTCTTGGAATATCCAACCTTTTGTGCTTACAACTCAAAAGAATATGCTAACAGATGGACCTTATCATTAGTTCATTTACTACGATTCAAGAAAACCCACATGGACTGGATTAAATAAGTCTAAATATAGCATTAATAGCATCTAGCATGAACTTGAATCTTGATTCTTTATTCCATTCAAAAAGGGTAATGCTTTTTTTTAGATTATCTGGCAATGATTGCGACAGCAGCAGCTATATGGTAATCTGCCAGGTTCATGATGGAAGGTATAATTCTCAAGATTATGCTTTAATCTAAATAAAGAAATTTAAGAACAGGAAGCAACATGTGGCTAACATTTTGTCCAATGGAATTGCTCGAAAGGAAAGATATGTTGTGTAGGTTGCTTTTTTGTTCAAAACCCTCCAGCTTTTAAAACTTGCAAGTTTCAACTTTTGACTTGGCTACGCTAATATGCTTCCAGGTTTCAATTATGAGGATATAATGGGAGGAAATATTTCCTGTTGACTTTTTTAATTCTAATATAAATGTCTTATTTTTAATAAATCGAGAAGAAGTGTATTTAATTTTAATACATGTAATTGCTTTTAGTTAGTGTTTCTAGACATAAAAAATAGATACAAAACAGAAAAAAGTTAGAGAAACAGAAATAAAAATGTAAAATAAATTAATTTTTAAGATGATTTTTAAATAAATTTTTTATGCTTTCAAAAAAAAAGAAAAAAGTCTTATTTATCTTGACTGTCTCCTCCGTTGATATCCATTGCAAGTAACTCTTTTCACGAGTCCTCTTGCATCCCTCACATAAAAAAAAATACCTCAGGATCAAACATTTATGTGTTTTTTTTAGTTTTATTTTCCCAACTGAGGGCACAAATCATAGCCCTAGTCTTTTTGTTCTACTTTTGCAACAATAATAAAGCTATAACCTCATTTAAACCAGACTCAGAACAGAAATCTACAGCCTTTTCACTTCCAACATTCAGTTTTCCAAATCGGTGACACCTCTCTTTCTGACCATGAAACTACTCTGCAATTTAAAAGTACGAGTGATGGTGAATTTTTACGAAAAGGGGGTTGCTACAATGCCTATCTTCACAATGCCGATGCCCATCTGAACCACTAGATGTGAATGCATTGGCAAATCCTGTGGTCTAGATAGGTATTGGCATTGTGACAGAAAAAAACATAGGCATCCAGACTTGTCCTGTGTAAAGAAATGTAAATCGTTAATTCTGCAGGGTTCAGCAACTTGGCAGGATTCCAAGTATAAACTATACTACAAGAAACTAATATGAATGGTCTCAATATTATATGTGCAATCCTGTGTTTATTGATCTTCTTGTTGCTACAAAATCAAACTAAACATTTTTCAGTCACTGCTCCAGTTTCGACATAAACAGTGAACCTTGGCAAGAGACGCCATATAGTCATCAGACCTGGAATGAGAAATGCATACATGATTTAAGCTGCTATACTTTTGAGGTGCTAGTAAATGTAGATGGATTTAGAATTCATACCTTTGTCCATAAGGAGACCTACATGCAGCAATTATTTGAACTTTGGCTGCCTCTGGTTCTTTCTGTATAGGTGAAAGTGAACATTAGCTGCACATATCCATGTAATGACGAAGCTTTCTCACACCAGCAAGTAACACACTTTTATAGTATAAAATCATCAATTACATGAGCCACTAATCATGTTTCAAGATTTGGTATTAAATCCCAAGAGGCTCAATTAAAGTCCAAATGCAGAAAGAGTTTTAAACAAAAATCAGATAATGATGATTTAAGTCTTGCTGTCTTATAGGATCGAAGCAATGATCTTACAGAAAAAATTGATGAATTAAGTCCCATTTAAACTGCTCTAAAGAGACAGAAAAAAAGGGTTGCTTCAAAAAATCATGAGAAATAAGCTAGATTTTTCATCTGTTTTCGACATCCAGAAGCTCATATTGAGAGAAACCACTACTGTCAAATGCGGGTTTCTTTGTTTTTTGAGCTCCGTTTCTGCCAACGCGAGACTTGACTAATCAGTCCTGAAATTAAGATCAGCACAAGGTTTCTGTTCATAGTTTCCAAGTAAAAATAGAATGGTGATGTGTCCGGCACTGGAAGTTCTCATTTTATACCTTCTGTAATTGAAACTATGGCAGCAATATTTCTAGAATCACAGGCACCCTTTTAGCTGCCTAATGTTTTCAATTCATAATAAAACTGAAATAATTTCCGCAGGCTTCAAAAACCAGATAAAAAGGACGCTATATTTACATGTTGAGGACAAACCTGAGCTTCATGATATAGACCGGCATATAAAGATGCATAAAAATACTCATTCCCCTGTCCATTTGAAAACGCAGTGGCAAACTGCAAACAAAATTCCAATGCTTTAGTCAAATGCAATAGTCCAAACAAATGCAAGCAGGCCCATATGCAGAAAATAGAAAAAAAATAACCGATAAGGAATCTCTTAATATAAATATTCATCAAGAGTTTTCAGCACTATCACTCTAGGAAGTTGATACTCTTATAGATCCTAGAAGATAAATGTTTGAAA
>Ga0307509_10010309_pt1 | contig 11478 bp, 9 predicted proteins | sample 10_EM_MG_FD_202245 | JGI IMG/M metagenome (GOLD analysis project Ga0307509, IMG submission 202245) | Populus trichocarpa ectomycorrhiza microbial communities from riparian zone in the Pacific Northwest, United States - 10_EM | ecosystem: Host-associated > Plants > Roots > Unclassified | place... | reverse complement strand
AAGATATCCAAATCTGGAGGTGGTGATCCGCGGACCTCGGCTACAACTTGCTTAACAGCAGGTTTCGGAGCAGCTTCAATGCGGCGCGATTTCGGGACTTGGGTGGCTTCGTATCCAGCTTCACCGGGGCCTCTTTTTCGATTAATTCGAGAGGACGCAACAACTGGAGTAGCTGACGGACAATTTGCCCAGTAGTGACCGGCTTGTCCACATCGAGAGCATTGATTCAACCGCCTGCCTTTGTCAATCAGAGTCTGAGGAATATCACGATGCATTTTTGTGTGCTCTGTTTCTTGAGGTCTTGAAGACCCAGACGCATGATTGTGGGGTTTCTGTTGGTGTGGCCCCGAGTCTTTCCTATCCTTTCGCTGTTTCTTAGCGGACGATTGCCTATCATGGCTCTTTTCCGGTCTGGAATGATGTTGATCCTTTGTAACCGTACGGTTAAAGGAAGCAACGTCTTCCAACTGATGTCCGGTTTGACGAAGGAGATTGATGTATTCAATGTATTCGTCGTGAAGCGGAGTTTTTAAAGCCCATGCATTGCGAAGGTCTGTAGTTATACGTACGCGGGCTTTGTCGTTGACAAAATTGCCGCTATATCCCAAGTCTAAAGCCAGTCTCATCAGCTTGTCACAAAAGTGATTGATCTTACCGGACTTCATAGTCAAATCATTCCACTCCCTAAGAGCGCGATCCCGATCGGAGTGTCCACCAAAACTTGACACCAGCCTTTGCCGAAAACCTTCCCAAGTGGGAAGGACATTTTTCGGATCGAAGGGAATACCTTCTCAACAGGCACCCTCTTCACTAATGTAAGGGTGTATGCTCTGGTACCATTTCTTGGCAGGACCTTGGAGAATGGGAATTACCAAACTGACTTTATCCCAGTCCTTGGGGAGGGATTCTCTAAAGTAGTCCAGTTTGATTTCGCAATCCTGTATGAAGTGTTGAGTATGTGTAGAGTCACCTTTGAACGGATCGACAGCTAATTTCTCAGGTTTCTTCGGTCGATGGGCTGACTTCTTACCATTGCCTTGTTTCCGAAGATACTCTGCAAGCTCATGACACCGCCTATCATACTTTTCCTTCGTCGCATCATTCCAGTGGGACTTGCGTCTCCCTAGGGATTTCCGCGGGTCAGGAAGGGAGGAGTCAGAATCGCCATCTGACGAGGAGTCGGAATCACCCGGATCTCCACCGCCTTCAGTGTTTCCACCACGGGAGGAAGATTTCCTCTAATGCCATCAGCGTTGCCACTGGGGCCTCCCCTAGGGGAATCATACCCACTAAAACCATCTTTGCCAGGCACGTCTTCGTCCATTCTCTCAGGTAATGGGTTAGACGGTGGGGGAGGAGGTTGTTGACTAGCGGCACGAGTGTTACCTGCATAGTCTCTTAAAAAATCAGGGCAGTCACTATTCCTAGTGTGCCTTACACTCTCACCGTACCCACATCGGTTCTGTTTTGACTTTGACTGAGGAACGTCGTTGTTAGGTCTCGACCAAATATTGATCGCCTCAAAGTCAATCTTGAGGCATGGAAACCTATGCGCATAACGCATATCGCTTTCTTCGGCCACAACACTACAGTCAGGAGAACACACACCCGTAGGCGCTAGCACTTCTGACCTTCAGGCAAAACCGGGAGGTCCAACATTACCCGAAGGCTTTGCTGGTGCGGGTGGTGCTATTACCGAAACAAAGGCACCTGGGGCTTGTGGAGTGGTGGGTAGAGGGGTTTGCCCTGCTTCCGCAAAGGGTCGTTCTCGTTCGATACAAATTGCCGGTGTATTTTGTTCCACTGCCTGAGGGGCAGGTACCGTCGACCATCATGGGAAAGGGGAGGGTGTTGCGGGGACAGCCTCCGGAGGTGGTGGCTAAGGAGAATTCTGTCTCGATGATCTCCCCGAGGAAATGGAGCTAACTTTGGTAACCCCGAGAGGACGTGACGAGCGCCGCAGGTTTTTTACCGAAGGAGTTGTTCCCCGTGATCGGACAACCTCACTGAAGGCCACTTCGAGAGGGGATCGATGTTCATGTGCTTCGGCCACCTGCCTTTGCAATTCCGCAAGCTGCTCTTGCTGTGCTATAAATTGTCTACCCACCTCATTCAACCAAGGTTGATATTTCTCGTTAATCATTCAGGGTGCGACTTCAGCAGCATAATGAGAAGGGGGTTCTATTGCCAAAGGAAGGGTAGAGGCCGCGTTCATAACCACGTCATTCTCTGCGTCAATGGAGTACCTCTGGGCAGCAGCCTGCTCCAAGGCTTCTACCCTTTTCCGGATCATCTGATCGGACATAGCTAGCTTGCAGAAGTTCTTTCGCTTGTATTTCATCCAACGATTAGCGTTTTCCACGATCTCAGTTTCAAATGCATGCTCATGCTCTTCAGCATGATTGAGCAGATGGCTCTGTGCATATTGCATCTGCCGTGTAATTTCCTCAAGTATATATGGTTCAACGAGATCTTTTGTGAAATCAGCGAAACTCATCTTCCGTTGTCTATGTTGGGTATTCTCCGTCCTACTGATGGGTCATGAGTGAAACTTTGGAGGAAGGCGCAAGGGTCTTCAATCTCCATCTCTCTGATGGTACGAGGTATTTCCTCCTGAAACGTAGGGTCATTCTCAATGTCATATGTCAGGAGCTGCTGGAGTGGCCTGCAACCTAATCACTTCAGGTCTCCTCTTGCAGCGGCTCGAGATATTTCTCGTTCAATACCAGTCATGCGCTCAGGACGAGAATGTAAGCGGGACACAGCCATAGTTGAAGATATTGTTCTTTCCACCCGATGCTGCTTGTACCAGACAAGCGACTCGTAATCAAACAATGTCTAAACTGTAGGCTAAAACAACAATTCTCCGAAGGGAGTTAAGCGAGTGCGCTTAACTATATACTGTAACGGGGGCACCCTGTCCTGCACAGGGTCTGTCGGAGGTCTACCCTCCATCAGGATTTATCCTGCCAGAAGAGTCAGACCAACTCGGGTACACTTAACTCCGTCAATAGGATATGAGTTTCTGCAATGCATCTCCAATACAACCGCAGGTGGAAAAACTCTTCCTATCGAAGTCATACCACTGGCTAGCTGTTATGACAACAACCGGAGTCAATACCTAGGTGGTGGACTCACTGGCCCAGTGGCAGTTTCGTCTATACAAGCTATGCAGTCGATCATTTAATCTACGTGACTATCCAATGTGATATATTGAGATGCAAGCTCTCCCGGTGAGATGTAGCCGATGGTTGGCTAAGTGGGCGCTACCCATAGCCATCCTGTCGGGACATACTCTACCATGATAAGACTCATACCTCTAGAGTCCAATAACAACCCATAGTAATGCTACAAATCAAGGGGAGAAGGTCCGGGCTGGTTACTGAGCTATTTGTCTCGAAAGCACCCTGGCATTCTGAGACTACCTGAGTACCACTAGGAAGACTACCCTACAACCCGTAGGTTAGAATAGACTCCTAGATGCCCGAGAGACCATATATGGATGACCCCCATTTTGGCGGTTACCCATACTCCCCTTATATATCCTGCGAACGACATTCGGTCGGACGGACGGCGACGACTTATACCGTTTTACGGCACCTGCTCCAATGACCTCTTTTAACGAGCAAACGATCAACTACACAGCCGTCTGCCTATGACGCGCCGTGCCAACGCTGGGGCCAGCGGGGGGTATTAGCTAAACCCGCCCAAGTTCAATAGTATGTTCGGGCCAGCCTTATACAGGCGTGGGGCCTCCCTGCGCAGATGCGTGTGCGCCCAAGAACATCTAAGAGCCCATTGAATGTGAGGCACTCGACCTCTAAGTTCTAGGATGACTTTGCCGGTGAATGTAGGGTAACTTGGGTTCCTCAGTAGGGGAACTTGGACCCATTGGCATAATGACCAAATTCCCAAGGTAGGGTAACTTTGCCCACTTATGCCTTTGACCGCTCAGGAAGTCCTCCAGGCGACCACAAAAGTCGTCTCGGAGGTCCGTGTAACATTCCAATAATTCTCTTGACCTTATGCGAATGTTCTCCCGCAAGGTTATCCTGCCTAGTAGAGTACCTCAAGGCTACTCAACTATCCCCTAGGCCTTATCCTAGGTTTACCAGCTATTTGGATAAAATATACGAGACCATACCACCTCTGGTTACCTCTTGGTATACCAATTGGGCTAAGGTGATAGTGATTGTAGCTACCTATCGTAGGGTCGTTACAGAACCCAAAATGCCTTTGCTGCTCCCACACTTGACATCATGCTTATGACCTTATTCATGAGTGTGTGGTTTGGACGTTTGGCAAGTCGATTCTCTTCGGGGTTGTATGGGGTGGTACACTGACTTCAAATTCTATTCATACATAGATAGTAAAGAAATCCCCTCCCATGGTATTCCCCTCCACCATCACTACTAAGTGCCTTAATCTTTTTGCCAATATTCTTCTCAGCAGCAGCCTTAAATACTAGAAAGCAGTTGCATGTGTCCGATTTTGGGTGCACAAACTATCCACTAGTCTATCTTGTATACTCATCCGTCAGGAGAAAAGATTAGCGGCACTTTCCAAGAGAGCGAGTTTCGACTAGTGCACATACATCACTGTGCATACCTTCTAGGACCTTTATTGCGGTATGTTGCGGATGTAAAAATCGTTTCTGGCCAAACATCCACATACAATATCTTCACATTGTTCCTTTCGTTGGTTCTTACAATTAGCTTCAACTAAGAGCTGCATGCCAAAGACTACCTCGTTCATAGAGCTAATTACATTGTAGCTAACATGACCTAAAGGCCGATGTCAAAGCTCCTTATCACCTTTCCTTGGCTTACTTTGGGTTGTGGCTTCAAAGAAGACATGTTCTCTGCCACCGGATCTTTCCTTCTGGCTATTGATTGATTGCGTATCTAGAAGGAAGAGGCGATTTCTTATCACCGCAGTTCCCATAAGAACAGAGTTCTTGTACAGGTAACAACCTATTCCGGGTTGAAACTTTACCTCTAGTCCGCTCTCCATTCATTCACTGAGGGATAGTTGATTTTGGCAGACTTGGATATGAGGACATCTTTCGGCTTCTTCCCTGTAGTAGGCGTACAGTGACCTCATCCATATCAATTCCCTCACATGTAAGATTTCTTCTGTCGGCAACATTGACAGTTGTTTCACCAAGGCCATATCCTCAATAGTTTGTAAAGTAGAATTGGATTCCCGAAACGTGATTCGAGCAGCTACTGTCAATCCACCACTCCTCATGTAACCCCTGCTGGACTGGAGACAGCACAGTATCCCTTTCCCCATTTCCATTAAAACTCCACATGGCGGACGCAGCTTGGTCCCAATCTCTGGTACCGTTTCCAGTCCCTCTTCCATAATTTCCCCTTCCTCCTCTATTTTGGCTTCTTCCTTGGTGGTCTCCATTGCCTGAGTATGAACTAGCTGTTCCAGTACTTCACCAGCATGCCTCCTTCTTATGACCCTTCTTGCCACAATTCTGGTATATGATAGACATATCACGTCCATCTCTTTTACTGAAGTGATTTCCTCTGTGACTCTTATTGTTTCTAGGGTTCTCGCTCTGAGAACCCTGTTCATTTCCTGTGTTGGAATACAGGACTTCACCTCCAGATTTCTCCGCCATTCTATCTTTCTGAGTTGAGGCGGCTATTATGCTTTACCATTTCGTCTATTAGATGTTGTAGCCGGCTGGCGTTACTGTGGATATGGGGAAATGTCCTCCATCCCTCGTCGTCCTGAGGTAATACCTGCATGATGATATATTTAGCCTCCATGTCACTAATCTCTCCACCTTCACTGTCACAAAGTGCGAGGTCACAAAGAAGAGATTTAAACCTGTCATTAAATGCGATAACTGTAGGAAAGTTAGCAACCTTCAAAGATCGGATATCATCATTGATCCTGTGGAAGTGTTCCGCTCCAGAATCCTTCTAGTCCTTTCTCAATACTGTCCACATCTTCATTGATCTCTCTACATTCAAGTATATCCGTCGAAAGCGGGGTTCTATATGGCTTCCTAGCAATGCCTTGGCCATAATATCTCGCGATTTCCATTTGAGTTGCTCTTGGGTAAGTGGCGTAGACACCGTGGTATTACGTGTACTCCCATCAGCCATGATGCTACCTGCTTGTGAAGGCTATTTTTCTATTCCATTAACCATAAACGTCAATCCTTTCCCAGCGATTAGTATTATCATATCCTGGGCCCAGTGCTCATAGTTTGTGTCGTTTAAGAACTCGACATTCATTTTCAGGTTCATTCCTGACGACTCTAAACTCGACTTGGGCATTGTGACAGTGTGGTCGGAGTTTATGTGTACGCTTTGCTTGGTAGTGAAAGATCTGTCTTGGGCGTTGAGTCACCCAGGCTAATAACCTGTTGATACTGGCAGTATATCAATAGCACAATGGTAGACAATAGAAATAGATTTCGTACAGAACTTCAACTCAATACTCGCACATCCTGTATGAATATTTTTTTCTTAAGCATTTTCACATCTGGAGAGAGGGAAATTGGGCAGACTCTATACACATCGGATGTGGCCACCTATGGTGTACCACAAAATACCACAAAACACACTAACAGGCAATATGACAGTCATCAGTTGAACATGATTTCCCCAATTGGATATGACGGTCACCAATAAATATTCTATCCACTATACCGTAAAGGCAACATTATCCTTCCAATAAGTTTAGCCCTTTGGTAATCTACTTTCATAACCAACTTTCCTCAAGAGAATTTATTGAGTGAAGCTTTCAGCTTAACAATTTTAAGTTTTACTGTTTGATTCTTACAAATTATTTATCTATATCTTCTACTATTAGTCTTTTATCAGGTTGCAACCTTAGAGATCACCTCTCTCTAGTGTGCCCCAGGTACATTAATTCTAATGATAGGCATAAAGCTAAAGCCATTTTACATTGTAAAAAGTGGATTTCTCAAATTTTTGAATTCTAGCATATAAAGTGTTTTCTTAAGAGATTATTCATTGATGAAAAGTATTTTCTGAGTTATGGTGCTGGCAGTCGAAAAATAGAACCTCAAATTTCCTATTTTTCAAATACTTAAGGCTCAACAACTACAACCATAATATTTAAACAAAAGCCTATTTCTAACAGACAAGATAAACAAGCATATAAAATAGGTCGTTTTTCAGCAATTAAGTTTGTAGTTCTAGAGCTTTAAGGATTTAAAAAGTTGTATTTTTTCATGAGAAAGAAGAAAAGATGTTCCAACAGCCACACTTGATTATGTTAGTAAGCATAGCTGGATTTTATAAAAGGTTAATTGTATTGTATTTGATTAGTTATTTGTACCCAATATGTATGAAAAACACTCTTTTTAACAAACCCTGGTTCTCAGTTGACTTATTATGATATAAATTTCTATTATTTATATCTTTTAGCCTACATAAACTCAAATTATAAATATCCGTTATAGAGATAATGAAAACCCTCAAACTTCAGACTAGGGTTTTTATAAATGTTCAATTGACAAAAGAGTATCTTACTACTCAAACTTTGCAAAGGGACATGTAACATCTACTGTACCGCCAGGTTCCCTTTTTGAGCTGTGGGCATTATACTTAATAATTATATACTGTACATAGCTAGCTAGGTGGCTACACGCAAAACTAAATTTTTTGAGCCCGATGTATAAAAGTAGTGATTTAGCTGGTATAGTATCATATAAGTTGATATTGAATAGTAAAAATAATAATTGAATAAGGCACTGGTAGAATGTCACAATTTAACAATATGCCCGATTTCTGAAAAAAGCCATATTTCTTGATAGAGAGCGCAAAATATCCAGAATCAGAATACTAAATAAGACAGAGACAGCTAAATATAACTTATGAGATTGGGTATGAATATAGAAGCAATTGAAGGTGTTTCAATTGAGGAGTACCAGATATTTTAAGATTGTGAAATATTGTTGGACAAGATATTCTATATTTGGTAAAACGTTCATTTCAATTAATGTCTAATAGTATGATTTCATATTACTTGTATCTTTATACAGAATCTGTTAAATGATATTATCTCTCTATCTATCCTTGAAAATCTTCTAATATAGATATTTGGCTGTCTTTATAAAGAAAATTGATGGTTTCAGATATATAGTATATTTTTGTATTGTGATATGCTGAGCAGGGCCTAAATTGAGATTTTCTAAAGAAATTATGTATTATCATATTTGTATAAAATAGATTGACAAAAAAAGAAAGCAGAAGCACTAAGAAAATAATATTAACTTATAATAATAGAAGTATTTTGACTATTCAGAAATATTATAACAGCTGGGGCTAATTGAAATACACAATCAATATAAATTGAAAATAATAGAGAATAAAAATCACTAGTATCAAATAGAATAAAACAAATGACTAATCAAGCAACTAATAATAAAAATAATCAGGAATTGAAAATTGAGAAAAATCTGTTGCCTAATAGTTAGAAGATTATTATCAGTAAGCAGTAACTATATGGTGGTTGTGTTGCAAAAAATATTGATATTAACTGTAATCCAATCAATAGCAGAATCAAGTTCATATAACAGACTATTGATAAGTAATTAAGTTCATGCTATTTTCTTAACAAAACTACAGGGAGAATAGTCAGTCCAGTAAGCATATTCAATACTCCAAGATTCTTGAATTATACTGAATTTAAGATAACTACTCAACCAGGTATATTGAAATCACTGTCTATCAAAGTCTTATTTCTCTAAGTTGAGCAGATACTTGGTTTGAAATACATATTTATTACTCAAATATGCTTTAACAAAATCTAAACTTTCTAAAATATGGAATTTTATTATATTTTGGTTTACTATTTTTATAAATAATATGCATTTCGTTTAAGGTAGAAAAGCCAGCATGCAGAGTAGGGCTATCACCAACAAAGAACCTATTTCTTCTTACCACAGGAAACATCCAAGCCCTCAAGTCTCTCTGGTATGAGAGCAATCAGACTGATAGCGACTCACCTAAATAAATTGCTGGAAGATATCAATACAGAAGATGAGACTCGTAAGGAAAGAACCAAGCAGGAAGGGGAGGAGAACTCTTGGTCACATCACAAAGCAAAACCTATGAAGCGAATAAAACCCGAACAAAGGAAAATGGGATCAAAATGCCTTGCAGGAGGCTTGCGTGAAAGAAGGAAGAGTATGGCCCCACCTGCCTGAGCCATGTCGAGGTAAGTCATGGCCCAGGGCAGGTGAGGGTAATCAGAACTGTCCAGGGCTGTTGTCATTACCAGATTACAGCCCAATGGAGGATGAGAGTAGAGAGCAATATGCTAGTTGAGGGAGAGAAGGGGCAGTACATCAGCAAAAGAAATCCTATATTTGATGAGTTGGCATTGCAACCTATGTGTAGTGAGTTGGATGGCCACATTCCCACAAATTCTCTGTATCCTGAGTTCAGTTGCAAGGCCGGCCAACATCCAATTCAGCCTGGCTCGCAGTGCTCCTTTCGCTCGCTCCTAATACAACTTTGCCTGATATGAGGGTCCTGAATACAGATGGGCTCTTATTTATGTTACATGTTTCTCCTGATGCATCTAGCCTGTTTTTGGGTCTTCCCTGCATCTGTAAGAATAATTAAATCACTTCCGCTTCAGGCGATGATTGCCGTAGGGAGCAGTTGCTCTTTTTCTGCTTCTTAAATTAGATCTATTCTGGGAGCTGCTAATCTACTAAACAGCAAGCATTGTGATTTATTTGATCTTATGATTCCACAGAATGCTTTATATCTAGACTGGTAAATTCTATTGTAGAATCCTCTCTCGCATTAAAGACGCCATCAGGAATTGCAAATTCATTCTAGGACTTCCGGATGCCTTAATGAACCTCGTTAAATAGTCTCTGATTAATCAGGCTGTGGACAATCCAGCGCCATTCCGCCACCTGTAATAGGTGGGCCAGGCCAAGAATTGTCCCTATGTCCACTACAGTCAACACTATCATCATGGGTAATTTGAACTGTAACTAGGCCATATACATCGGATAGACGGCCACAGTTGACAGCACTTGGGAACTGAAGACAGGCAAGCCAGTGCACTGAATTCTCTCATCTGTAGTCTCTGATGGTGAAGAGAGAAACCAGCTTGGCTGGATGATAGCCTCTGAGCGCTCAATACATCTCTTTGGTTGTTAGGCATAGCGCAGACTCAGTCTTCTATTAGTGAATAAAGACCGATAGTTACCCTACCTTAGATTCTGAGTACAAAATATGAAAGCCAACACCTCCCTCCTGAACCAGCGTTGGGATGGCGCTGCATTGGTAGACACCGCCGCAGTTGGGTCGCCTTTAAGAATATGCTCTTTGGAGCCTTCCTCATAACCCCCTATACGTCAGCGTCATTAGTCCGATCAGATTGCGTTCGCACAATATATCTGGGAAGACATTTGGCCAGGGTATGCAAGTGGTGTGAGCCAGAACAGGCGACGTCGCATAAGGTTCCAGATCATTAAAGGTGGCAGTCAGGAGAGTGGTTACTGAGTAAAGGGACGTTTCATGGACAATGGTTAAGCAACAGCATTCTATACTACACACTCCCGCCCCCAGCTTCCTCCAGTGATAGTAAGGTTGTGTTCGTCAGGTGTGAAAATCTCTAAAAAAGGTTCTTCCCTGGTGAAGGTCTCTCCGCCAATCTAACCTGCAGCTGCTATAAATATCACTGCTAGGCCTCCAATACCTGTGGCATCTAACTATAAGTCGCAGATAATTCAGCAAGCACCTGATCAGCCAAATATGTGGCAAAACACCCCTAATCTATCTAATTTAAGGCAAATAAGTTAGTATTTTTCCCAATTATCTATAGAATTTCAGTGGGAACTTACTGACATATGAAATACTGACTGGAGCACTCTACTTGGTACTCCACAGGCGCTGCATATTGTTTGGCAACAACATCCGCTTGATAGCGATGCACAACGACCCAATTATCATATTCTCTATTGTCGCTATCTTCATATCAATTGAATGGAATTTGTAGAGTTAAATCTATCCGATATTAGAAAGTTGTCATAGGCTATTGTAAGATATTTACGGTTGGACAGCATTTGCTATATATTCCAGACCACAGGTGAAGGGCGGGACCACAAACCATCTCCCTATACCTCCGGCGAGTGAGATCTCAACGCCAGGGAAATCATTGGGGGATCAACAACCACCCCCTCTCCTCCCCCTTAATGGCTTCTACCTAGGGGAACGATGCTATCACCTCTCCCTCTGGGGTCTACCCTCTCTTCCACGGGCTTCTTGTCCCTTTTCATCGTTGACTCGCGCTCATGAAGTTCAGTTCACCCCCTTACGCTGCACTTCGTTTGCACTTCGTTTGCACTTCGTTTGCACTTCGTTTGCACTTCGTTTGCACTTCGTTTGCACTTCGTTTGCACTTCGTTTGCACTTCGTTTGCACTTCGTTTGCACTTCGTTTGCACTTCGTTTGCACT
>Ga0307509_10010308_pt1 | contig 11479 bp, 13 predicted proteins | sample 10_EM_MG_FD_202245 | JGI IMG/M metagenome (GOLD analysis project Ga0307509, IMG submission 202245) | Populus trichocarpa ectomycorrhiza microbial communities from riparian zone in the Pacific Northwest, United States - 10_EM | ecosystem: Host-associated > Plants > Roots > Unclassified | place... | reverse complement strand
AATCCTAGTACTTGTTTGGTTGAGCGCTAAATTTCTTTCAACCCATAGCAATTAGGAGATTCGCTTGGGAAAGGAGCGTTTGGGCAAGTGTATCGTGCGTTGTCGCAACTGAGCTCATCTGTGGGTCACTAAATCCGAACAGGAGCATTGAACTGGGCGACTGGCGAGACTGTAGCCGTGAAAGAGATTCAACTGAGTAATATACCCAAGGGCGAAATCGGCGAGATCATGGTGAGTGGCATTCATGTCGTTTCTGTTGACAAACCATTCATGTTGTCATTTCCTAGTCCGAGATCGATCTACTCAAGAACTTGAATGTGAGTTTCGTGATTTCACGCGCCTACACCTCCTGTATTCATGGATTTAGCATCCCAACATTGTCAAGTACAAGGGTTTCGTCAAGACACGCGAGTTTCTCTACATCATCCTTGAGTACGGCCAACCTTTTCTTCATTGACCTATCTCTAATCGTTCCATCAGGTTCTGTGAAAATGGCTCATTGCACAACATCTCGAAGCGATTCGGAAAGTTCCCAGAGAGCTTGGTTGCAGTGTACATCTCACAGGTGTTGGAAGGGCTCGTCTATCTGCATGACCAGGGTGTTATCCATCGCGACATCAAGGGCGCCAACATCCTCACCAACAAGGATGGGACGGTCAAGCTGGCGGATTTTGGAGTGGCTGCAAAGACAGGAGGTGTACAGGATGGGGCAGTCGTCGGGAGTCCATATTGGAGTGCGTTTATTCGGTTTCTGTTCTTGAATTCCAAACTAAGAAGCTGCACTCAGTGGCGCCCGAGGTGATTGAGCAATCTGGAGCGACGACGGCTTCCGACATCTGGAGTGTGGGATGCGTCGTCATCGAGCTCCTCGAGGGTCACCCACCTTACCACACGCTCGATCCAATGCCTGCGCTGTTCCGTATCGTGCAAGACGACTGTCCACCTATACCCGAAGGCGCGTCGCCCATCGTCAAGGATTTTCTGTATCATTGTTTCCAAAAGGACTGTAATCTTCGGATATCAGGGAAGAAGCTGTTGAAGCACCCGTGGATGGTCTCTGCCCGGAGACAGATGGCTGATGGGCGTGACAGGGCGGGAGACAACGGAGGAGACAGAGCGGCTGGGACCACGGAATCTGCAGGGGGCGGAGAGAAGAGGAGACACTCGAACTACAACTACGACGAGGCGGTCTTGAAAGTTCAAGAGTGGAACGAAGCTCTAAAATGTGAGCAATTCGAGGACACCGTCGTATAAGTGATAAACTTTTTGTTTTAGCTCCTTCGAAACCGTCGAAACACCCCTCTAGAAACCAACGGCCAAGCTCGCCAACCCAAAGTCGATCCTCGGAATTGCATCAGTCAACCTCATTACCAGCTCTTGGGTCAGGGCCCTCGTCGGGTCCTTCTGGAGGGTGGAAGGGTGCCGTGGCGCCGGGTAGTAAGGCGGGCATTAACCTCGTCGAGAAGATCCAGCCCCTCTCGTTTGTGCTTCAGCCCCCAGAAGAGCAGACAGACAATTGGGACGACGATTTTGAAGAGGGGATATCCTTTACGAAATTACAAGGTCTGTAACAATCTTCTTTGGGATTTTTCCGTTTGAAGCCGTTATTGAGACCCAGTTTCTTCAGCTCTGGAAAAGACCACCTTGGATGACGATAAACAAGAGATCGAGGACAACGCACAGACTATTCGCCCGAATCGCAGTCCAGGCCAAAAGGCCATGCCACTTGCACAGGCACCCCCTTCGGATATCCAGCCCATCGTCGAGGACTACTCGGACATGGCGACAGAAGAAGACGAGCTCTTGTTGGAGGAGAAAGTAGCCAACTTCAAGGTTCGTTTTTGACCGTCAAATAAGATCGAGCAAAATAAACTAACTTGCACTCCTGTCCTACTTTACTACTCATTAAACGATCAGATGAAAAACTCTGTCCGACGTGGACTCTTCCACCCAGACGACATCAAAACCATTGGGCTCATGGCGTCCGTCGGGCCCGGCCCATTCTCAGCCCCTTTGCCCTCTCTTACGCGGAAACCTTCTCGAACGTCCATCAGCCCCTTGGGGTCTTTCGGTCCAGCGTCTGGTTCCCAACATATACGTTCGGGTTCTTTGGCCAGTGCCCCAGGCTCAGGCTCAGGCTCATTTGGTCGTGCCGAGGCAAAGAAGGCACAGAATCAAGCGGAGTTCGGGAAGTATACGGAGGACGAGGAGGAGGATTACGAGGATGTGTTCGGAAAGCCTAACGCTACTTGTGAGCTTTCGTTTCTTTGTATGGTCTTTTGCACTCCTCTGCTGACGACGATGGGTTCGAAAGCTACGGAACAGCCGATGCAGACCCTTCAATTGAACACTCGACTGTCGGACAAAACCTGGGTATGTCCTTCCCATAACCAATGATATATGCTCTCCTAAATAATGTACAGCTCGGCGATGACTGGAACGAAGAAGATCCGTTTGCAGAGGTGTGTCGTTTCTTGACGACATGCGATGTCAACCCCCCGTTAACATGAAGAATGGGTCGCCATCCTAGATTGACGAAGGTTTCTCGGAAGATGATCTCGAAGCCAATCTCCAACGTGACAAATACGCGCGGCTCACAAACACAGTCAACCAGCTCATTGACGAGCTCACTCCGTCAGCACCAGATTTCCAACTCCGGGATGCTTGCGACCAACTGGTGAATAGCTTCTTCCTTCCTTAAATACCTAGATTTTGCTGATCTTTAATATTCAGTTGAACATTATTGCAGAGAATCCGGAGATGCAAGCCCAACTCGTCTCATCGCATGGTATGCTTGCAGTTCTGGAGGTTTTGGAGGGCAGGTGCTCGAATATTGTTATTGAGAAGCTGTTGCAGATCATCAATCTGGTGCGCTACGTTATCAGATATTTCTCTTTCGTACCTGGACTCATCTAGCCTTTTCAAGCTTGTGACAGAAGATATTGGTTTCCTCGAGAGCTTCTGCCTGATTGGGTGAGTTCATTTGGTTCGAATGCTTTTGTTAGTATTAACTGTTCCTTCTCCAATAGTGGTATCCCTGTTGTAATGGGTATGCTCGCACAAACCCCAATGCCACGTAGACTGAACTAATTTTGTGTTTTCTGGCAGAGTTCACGTCCAAGCGTTATCCTCCAATCTGCCGGCTGCAAGCATCAAATTTCATCCGTCTTCTATGCCACACTTCTGTTCTTACCCTCCAGATGTTCATTTCGTAAGTTTACATTATTTGTTCAACAAGATTTGATTTATCAACAATGTCGTAGATGTCGGGGTCTCAAAGTACTTGTCGATCTTCTTGACGAAGATTTGGACGGAACAGAGAATCAAGGCGAACTCGTCCGTCATGCTCTCAACGATATTAGTAGCGTCTTTGATCTTCAAAGTCCAACGACGAAGAATGGTTTCTGCCGAATGTTCATCCGCGAGGGTCTCTTGGACCCACTGTCGCATGCCTTGGGCACGGCGAATGGCGAGACCAAGAAAAAGGTCATACAAATCTTTTTGATGTTCTCTCAGGTCTCGCAGTCGGACATCCATGTGCGTAATGCGTTGGGTACAAGGAAAGTCATCCGAAGTAAGTTATTTGCAACTTCGTATCAGGTGCATTTGTTTATCATATTATTATTATTTGCAGGAATTATGCGAGCGTGCGAGTTGCTGGGCGCCATCAAGGAGAACCAAGAGGAACCTGACGGTCTTGCCCATATGGAGTGTCTGGTTCAGCTGCTGAAAGCCGTTAAGCATCTCTCAATGAGCGCGACTCTGCATGAGGTCCTTCAAAATGCAAACTCGCTGGAGATATTGATCTCTGTTTTGGAACAACAGTCATCTGGCCCAAATAGCACTGTGATTCCTCCCTTTCTCCTTTTTTTTTTGTTTCTTACTTACCTTTCTCCCGATGCAGGAAATTTCTAACCATGTTTTCCAAACCTGCTACAACCTCTGTCGCCTCAACAAATCGCGTCAGGAAGAAGCGGCGCAGGCGGGTATCATCCCATGCCTCAAACGGGTTATCGAGACGAGCTCGCCTCTGAAGCAATTTGCATTACCCATCCTCTGCGACCTCGCAAGTGCTGGGAAGAGCTGTCGATCCTTGTTGTGGCAGCATGATGGTCTTACCATGTACATCAAGCTCCTGGACGACCCATACTTCCAGGTCAGCGCCCTCGAGTCAATCCTCTCTTGGCTACAAGACGAAACCGCTCGTGTGGAAGACGAGCTACTCAAGCAAGAATCCATCGACACGCTCCTCAAATGCTTCGTTTCATGCAAAGCCAATTCATTCGAGAACCTACTCGACCCATTGCTCAAAATCATTCGACTATCTACGCCTGTGACGATCGGCATAACAAAGTCGTCTGCATTCTTCAGGCGGATGATCGAACGCCTGGGACAGAACAGCAAGTCCGTTGTGCGGCTCAATCTTCTTCGTATTTTGCGGACGGTGTGCGATGTGCACCCCAATCGCACAATGCTAGTCCAGAAATATGGGTTGTTAGGCGTGGTGGAGAAGCTGAGCACGGAAGGTGGAGATGGTGCTGTCCTCGTTCGCGAGTTGGCGCGCGAGATCATACCTACGCTCAAACCAGCGTTGAAACCAGCTGGGATCGCGCGCTCCAAAGTCCCTGGTGCAGGCTCCGTCGACCTCTCCTCGTCCCCGTCACTACAGTCATCCAAAACTAGCTCGGGTCTTGCGCCGAAAAAATTGAGACGCGCAGCCTCAGAAGCGAGCTCAACTCCGCTTGCGAGTGTCAATGTGAATAATGGGCTGGCAATGTTGGACTCGAGCCCATTGCCCAGGCTGCACACCAGAGATATTTCTGCAGGTGGGATCAAAACACGAGCTCCTGCATCCTCCAGACCGAGTTCCGCCACGAGTAGACAGCGGCTAGGCGATATACCATGGCAGACATCCAGTTCGAATGGGACGGGAGGCAACAATAGTAGATGGTAAGCATATTCTGGTGATATGCTTCGAGTTTGGACGCTTGTATATTATAATTATCCCCTTCGTTGCCCACCATTACTTTCTTTTTTCACTTGCTTTTCCGTTTAGCTAATTACCTCTTGTTGGAATTTGGTTTGTCCGTCTAACTGCTTTCGATCGTTTTGACAACCCCGTCCGATTATACGTACCCATCACAATCATTGTCATTGATTCCTTATTTTGCTTTCTCGTCTCGTCCCACTTGCAAATTGATAGTTATTATCATTAAACCTCGAGAGGGATAGACACAGATATACTGGGAGGAACCCAGTCAACAATCTAGACGAGATCAAGCACCATATGGAACTCACAATAAACTATCTCCGGATAAAAGGGACCTGGAAGCCCGATACGAGCGCTCTCGCTCGGTCTTGTGCACCAATGCCAGTCGCGTTGGTCACGAAGTGAATGTGCATCCCATATAGCTTGGGGTATGCGTCGACGTTAATCTCGATTTGGGGGAAGAACACCAGAGCGTTTGCGGGAAGACCAAACGATACAACGCCCGCGACCGAGGCGGGTGTCTTGATAGACGACGACTGGGGAGGAAGAACAATGCCCGAAAAGTCGCGCAAACGGGGAAGGACGAATTCGACGAGGGTGCCTAGGAAGTCGTACATGCTCTGTCCCCTCAAGTCGACCTTGACGCCAACAGGTACACCTGGACGCAGCCAGCCTCCTACTGATTTCTTTCCCTTCGTGATCTGGATACCCTCCACGGCATGGTGGCCTCCACCTTGGAACGTCTCTCCGGTCAACGCGCGCATTTGCATCATTGCACCCAACAGATGCGACTTGTTCGCGATCGATTCTTTCACCATGGTGTGCAACTGGATTTTCTCCAGCCGGACGACGTTTTCCGATGTGCATGGCGGTGCAGGCCGTGTGCCCAATCGTGGTCCACCGACTGGCGGGTTGTGACGGAATTTGGTGTATGGGTCATTCGGGTCGAATGTAAGTCGAATCTGCCGAGGTGGTGGACGTTCTCCAACCTCGTGTTTGTATGTCATATACATGAGGTCGTCCCTCAGGGTATTGTGGTAATGATCCTCGAGCCGACATGGCGCGAACTCGCGTGTCGTGATTTTGACGTGTGGTTGTGGGAGACCCGTCTTCGGATTTCGACGCAGCTTCCTTGTGATTCGTGGAGGACGTTGAAAACGTGTCAAAGAATGTCGGGCAAAGGTGGAGGCTCCTTGGGAAGCCATTTTAACGATGGCAAAAGTGGGTGCTCGTCGTTCGTGATGTTGACACCCAAAAAAGTTTGCATTGTTTGGTTCAATCTTCTCCTTCAAATAAATTAATAATGCTCCCGGGCCGTTACTCCATGAACCGTTCAACTCGATTCGGAGAGGGCAAGGAACATAGAATAATTAAAGGATAAATAAATAACCTAAATAATCAATAACCTACCCGTTCTCGCCTCCTACAACTATGGCCGTTAACGAGCGCCAGTGCGATTTGCAGCCCATACTATTACCAAGCCATTCCAAAGGCAGCTGACGCCTCCATTCATGTTCAACAAAGAGGATGGATCCCACAGATGTTCCTATCAGTTGTCCAAGACAATACTTGTGGGTGAAGTATTTGTCAGAAAAAACGGAGAGAAAGGAATACCATGACCTACGAAAAGCACCATCAATGCGTTCAAACGAGAAACAGCCTCGACAGAGACACTGTTTCCAAGCCTTGAAACTCTTACCCAACTCCGATAAATGTTGGAATCCTTAGAGGTCGCCTTGAGTCGAGCACAAAGAGAAACAGGAAAGGAGATTTACTCTGAAATTGTAATGTACGATACATCAAAATGCTTGGCCATTTGAACTAAACTCGAGAGATGTCAATAGCAAATGGGGAACCAGGACCAGAGATCTCTTACTCAAGAGAGGTTGGCAGTACGATATATTTGCGATCACTGGACAAAGTATTAGTAAAAATGTCGCACCGATTCGGGAGAAAATACTTTACAGAAAATAGTACTAATACTCAGAAGAAATATCCTGGGTAAGTGGAACTCAATAGAGTCGCCTGGGACATGCCGCAGATATCGAGGTATCGGGAAGAAGATAAACTCTTTGGTCGCTCCTTCAACGGCGGGTGGTTGATCCTTGAGCGCGATGGCTAATTTCTCCACATCCTGAGGAACGTGGTCGGCATCATTGTTAAGAGTAGAACTAGAAGACATGTCGACAAGATTAAGGTGGGTAAGAGGATCGTTTCCGATGTTCCTCATGAATGCTTTTCATGGGCCCGTCCACGAGCAAGACCAGCAGTGTGTTTTTCATGAAAGAGTTCCCATATGAGTTGCTTGCACCGGAGGGTTCTGCGTACAACATCGCATCGATGTAAATCCCTCAAAGGGTAGAGTTTCAATGGTGTCTTTACAGACACCCAAGGTCCAGGTCGGAACGCAGGACTGAATAGAAAGAAGGCTAGGCAGCAATTTACAGAGTCTAAAGCACAAATTTTTCATAAAATTTCCGCCTTCTTGCTGCGTGGAAGATTAATAATGGCATAAAATGTGCACCGCAACATTGCCTTTGCTGGGCTGCTTGTGTGTTGTCATGTATGTCAACCTTTCCCATTTCGCATGATGAGGTCATTTGGCGGTTCGTCGATTGAGCGAGAAAACATCATTCCAGTGTTCTTTGATGATCGAGTCGCGCGCAGAGAGAATGTAGGCATGGTAGCCTTGTGTTTTGACGCTTCTGCATTAAGGAAGTCGTCAAGTGAAAACAAGGTCCTAATGAAGGTGGCAGCAAAAAAAGAACCCCAGAAGTGCGAGACCAGCAGTGAGAGATCGGGAGATGGTCAGAGGTGAAAAATGTTAAGTACAGAAATGGCATGAGGAGATACAAATCGCGGGTTTTCTTCGAGACTTTGAGCAGTAGTATTCATTACTACAACTTGAATGAATGTCGCCTAAATCGAGTTTGTGGAAACATCGTCCAAAGAAGAGACGTGGTAAAAAGCGAGATCCAAATTACAACGCCACAGTAAGCTGGAAGTGCTAGAGATAGGCTTGGCTGCATGAGGCAGGGATGAGAGAGCATTTTAGTTCAAACTTCAAACTCAGACCATATCGTGGCCCGACTCGTCTCGACTGCCTCGTTCACATATTCCTACATAACTTCAAAGAACAAGATCTGACACATGTTGACGACTTACCATTTATTTTCTCAGATCGCTCTCTGTTGTCCTTCAACCAGCTGCTTATATTCCGCAGGTCCACGTGTTCCGCAACCGATAGGTTTTGGGCGCTTTGGTATGACATAGTATGACATGACCTCCGGCAGGAAGGGTGGAAACGATGGAGCATGTCAACCACACCGTCTCTAAGACCGTCATGGAAGATGATGTAGAAGACGATAAGGTCTGCATTTTCGGAACTTCAGTAACCAATTTACCACCACTAACTCGTTCCACAGAGCGCGTCGAGCGCCTCCGACCTTGATTTAGCTCATCTGATTGAATATGGCATGACAAAGGAGGCCCTAAGCGCCCTGGACAATGGAGCTGACCCAAACTTCAGCAATACGGATGGTCAACCAGTTATTTGCGTCGCGATTGCTTGCGGAAATGTAGAGGTGGTGAAGAAATTGTTAGAACGGGGTGTAAACGTCTCGAGGGCCTCAGTGGTGGAAGAAGCAAACCCCAAACCACAATTAACTCCTCTCACAAAGGCACTGATCATCATCTCATTTATCACCCCACAATTTTTTCTTCTCACAACCGACGCTCCTTCTCTCCTCAAATTTGCCCTTCTATTCATTCCGACGGAGGGGTTCGTCTGGTCGACAATAAATGAGCGGGGTTTCCCCAAAGTGAAGGCGATCCTTTGGGCGACCGTGGTCACCTGGGTGGTCCTGACCTCGCTCTCCTGGATCTTTGGAGGTTTCGCTCGCTCCTTCAGTGCATTGTGCTTTCATTCAAGATCCATACGGGCATATCTTTTCAGACGGCTTCTCCTCCTGCTCGTTAATCCTTTCTTTAATCCACCAGTCTCTCAAGTCCAATCACCTCCAGAACTTAGGATACTGGTACTCAAAACACTATTTGATTACACCGGGGACGCCGAAGAAATGGCAATGGCCCTCCTCGAACATGACATCCATTTAGGTAACACGAATGACGCCCACGGTCTATCTATTTGTTTATGGATTTGGGTCGCTACCCGCGGTTATTCGCGGGTTGCAAAGAATTTGCTTGAACGATACCCTCTTCACGAATTGGAATCCTCCCGCCGTCAACACGACCACAGCTTTCCTAGTGTCCTCACGCTCTGTGCGTCGGGGGGTTATGCAGAGTTCTTGGAACTTTTATTTCAGCAGGGTTCCAATTTTTACGACGACAGGGACCTATCCGAGGCATTGCTTGCATGCCTATCTGAATACTCAAGAAGCCCTCCACCAGAAATCATATCGACACTCTTACAGCACGGGGCGAACGCCAACGCAACAGACACAGCTGGCAGATCAGCGTTATCTTGGGCATGTCAGTGGATAACCAGTCACCACCTGGTCCCCCTTCTAATTGCAGCAGGCGCAAGTTCAACGATTGACAGTACAGATAAGAATGGCCAGACGGCATTGCACCATGCAGCATGGAAGCACGATCCACGAAACTATGCCGTCGTCGAAATGCTCATCAATGCGGGTGCTACGATCGATATTGCCGATAACAACGGGCATTCACCGTTGTGGAATGCCATCTCCCTTGGTTGTTGGCCAACCACAGTGGCTTTTTTACTGGAGCAAGGTTCGACGCCCGACTTCCGGGGTGAGGGTAGTAACACGCCCCTTATGGAAGCATGCCGCCGTAGTACAGAAGGGAGTCTCGTCGTCATTGCCATGCTCCTGGCCTACGGAGCGGACTCAAACGCCACGACGAAAGACAATACGCCTCTAATTTCTGCATGTTACCTCCAGTACTCGGAAGATCGCGACGATATGGTGTATATGTTGCTTCAGGCAGGAGCAAGTCCCATCATGCCACTCGAATTCCCATGCCAGCCTCTGGTTGAGAGCGCCTGGTGTACCCAGCTTGAAGGAGAATGGATGCTCGAGATATTAGAGGCAGCTCAAGCTCAAGGCCCTGTACCCACTGATGTCCTGAACATGGCGATGGAACGCCTCGTCCGTGCCACTCCATCCATCACCTTAAATTCTTTGGCATCACTTCTTTTGGCCGGTGGTGACGCAGGTCTCCGACCGAAATTTCCTGTTTTCAATGGTGGATCCTTGGTACATTGTGTCAGTGGTTCAACGGAGAACTTCCGGGGTGACACCAGAGCCACGATTCTATACCTCGTTGAACTTGGGCCCGGCGTCGAAGACCGCGACAACAAAGGTCGCACAGCTTTACATGTCGCTGTCCGAGCAATAAATCAACCAGCCGTCGAGGAACTCACGGACCTTGGGTCCGTAGTTGATGCAGTGGATAACAAAGGTCGTACTCCCCTCGCCTATGCGTGCAAGGCGAAACCGACAAGGAGTACCGGATATACGATTCTTGGCGTCCACCCAGACTTGGACCGACCCGAATACTCGGGGAAGCGAATGCAAAATATTCGCTCAGCAATTATAACCGATCGCGTAAAGGAAGTGGAAATGAGCATTGCGGCAGAAGATATCGTACACTACCTTCTCGAGCACAGTGCAGATCCTCTCGTAGAGGACAATCGCGGGATGACTCCACTACATTTGGCATGCAAAGTCGGGAACCCAATAACTGCAGGTATCATCCTTCAGAACAGAGAAAAGTTGCAATCGAATCCACCACCGGGGTTTGGATATAGCATGAAAGACCTCGTCGGAGCACGCGATCATAATGGAATGACGCCCCTCCATTGGGCAGCGCGTTCTGGCAACGTGGAGCTGGTGTTGATGATTTTGGCAGCCAATGCGTTGCTGCAGTTTGGCGATGAAGGGACGCACGCTGCAGATAGAAAACACCCTTTCCATGTTGCTTTCTTGCCCGACCTCATGCTCGCTGTCGACCATAAGAAATACACAGCCATGCACTATGCCATCGAGGAGGGGCACGAGGATTTGGTGAAAATATTCCTTGACGAGGTCAACATTTTTGATCGATGGGTCGACCAGCCGGAGGATAGTATGCCCACGTATATCGATATTGCAGCGTCGTGTGGACATTCCGAGATTGTGAAGATGCTTACTGCAGCTCAAGGGGGGGTGGGACATGACCGATGGCATCATTATCAACGGAGGAATGACTTCAACGATGGAGATTGGTGTGGACTTGAGTGTCAATGGTGCAAATACCAGTGGCACTGGATGAACGGGCGAGATGTCATGGGTCTGGTTGCCGCAAGGGCGAGTCGATTTGAAGCAGTTTGAAGTTACTTAATATTATTATAAGACAGTTTTTTTCGATGTCGATATTGATGTAAGACTCAAGAAGGCTTGATGGATAATGAGATTCCAAATTGTTGATCAGCTCTTCTGTAGAACGACAGCTCGGTTTTGGCAT
>Ga0307509_10010307_pt1 | contig 11479 bp, 6 predicted proteins | sample 10_EM_MG_FD_202245 | JGI IMG/M metagenome (GOLD analysis project Ga0307509, IMG submission 202245) | Populus trichocarpa ectomycorrhiza microbial communities from riparian zone in the Pacific Northwest, United States - 10_EM | ecosystem: Host-associated > Plants > Roots > Unclassified | place... | reverse complement strand
CCCCGCCACACCCGCACCCCACCCCCCCCCCCCCCCAACCCACCCCCCCACCCCACCAACCACCCCACCCCCCCATGCCAAACCCACCGCCACCGGGGGGGGGGGGTAGGTATGTTAGCTCTATCACCGCTTTTTCTTTTTCTTTTTCTTTTTCCCTTTCTTTCACTTCTGCTGGAGATTAAGTTTAAGTGCGGCCCCGAGCTATGGGGGTATGTATATTGTCGTCATCGCTCTCCCCAAGTTAGCGCCGTATCTACTATATGCATGTGTGTGTGTGTGTGTGTGTGTGAGGCTTTGGAGGTGTTTCGGCGGATGATTGACTGGGTTGAATTGTTAAAGTTGTAGGCTTAATCTGCTTATGCTACATATCTTCACACCGCTTTCCGAGTAGGATACCCCTAATGCCTCCTTTGCGGGGGGGGGGTGATTGTTGAGGGGTCGGGGAGTTGATTTACTGCTATCGTACTGGGTTTTAACACCGGGGTAGCCTCCCGCGTCTCGCCGCTGCAATTAGTAAGGAGAGTGCTGCGCTGTACTTGAGAGCGTGACGATCTCGTTTTGATAGCAGCATCACGGTCTGGAGTCCAGTAGTGCTATTACTGAGGTTAACTTTGCCTGGCTAGCTAGCTACCCCTCCACATCTCGCAAACTAACCATCATGGCGGAACCCCTGCACTAATATGGCCAACCACTCCCCGCAGTATGATGGAAGGTCTGGTTTGGTTTGGGGTCAATGGTGGGTTAGCTTAGGCTCAACCGAACTATGATATCACGGAACAGGGATCGCCACACGTTAGTCTAAGTGGAGGGGGAAAGATGGATGAATGGGCGGAGGTTTTTGGATTAGCCTTGGTGGCTCTTGCTGCTGTATCCGAGTGCTGTCGTTGGGAGATCGGGATAAGATGTTGGTAGGCGATAGGGGGATTACTATGATATAGGTTCTCTCATGTCGAGCAAGAGACTTTCAGAGGAGGGGGTAAACGTCCACCCTCATAATATATATATTATAGATTTTCTTCTTCCCCTCCTCCCAAATTCCCTGCAGCTGTGTGGGGTTTGTTCGGAGCTGAATCACCATCATAAGGGAAAAAGATGTACAGTACCAGTGGTATGGAATGAACGAGATCAACTAACCAGCCGGAAAAACCGACCAGATTCCGGGAAGACCGTGAGTTTGCCATATGGGGAAGAAATGGGTTTGTGGGATTGTTATAAGCGTATCATACGATAGGACTGATCAGATGAGAACTGGTACGATGCGAGAACTCGCAATTCTGCGCTCGTGTCGTTAGCAGGGAAATAAAGAGATAGATAGAAGCAACACTACGGAAGTCGAAAGGGTTGGAACTAGGTTAGCTGTTTTTGAAAGTTGTATGTGGGTTGAGTGAGTGAGGATTCGAGTGCTTTTAGTGGGGATTATTATTTTTGTTGATTAACCTGCCCCTTTGGTGAGCACGGTTTTTTTTTTGCGATTTCCGTTACGCAATCCGATCAGTGGATTTAACGAGCCCCTTACGGTAATGAAAGCAGCGCACTGACCACCTATAGGACCTTTCGGGATGGCGTGTTTGCCCCACGATTTTCTTGAAGTGTCGGAGCGTTGGAGTCGCTTGGGCCGGCTCTCGCTCGTTCCTTTTTCTTTTTTCCCCTCCCTCAGGGCCGAATGGTGGGTCCTTGAGGGGCAGAAGTGGCGGTGAGCGGTTCTGGGCAGCCAATCCTCCTCAAAGCTTGGATGAGGTTACACACACCTCTGGAAAAGGCCCTTGCTAATTTTCTAGTATTCTATCGGTATTGCGAATTTCTGCTCCGCACCCGCGTACATGTTTTTGAATTTTGCATAGCCAATTTTTCCAGCTACATTACCTGATTGTCTCTTATTTCGAGAAAGGGTCCCATCCTGTAGGTCCTATCTTCTCAAAGTTTCCAATTCTGTTTCCCTAATTAGAGATCGGGTTTTGGTATTACCCTTGCTCCGTTTGGGGCCCTTTGGGTTGTATCTTTTTCCCCCTTCGTTTTTCCCTCCTTCAGATGTCGGGCGAACGGGTGAACGAGGTGTGCAAACCATTTCTTCGTGATAAAGGAGGGAAAGGGCTTTATGGCGGTGATTATCGTCGGTGCTCTGCGTAAGTAAGCAGGCTGCTGTATTCAGCACAACCAAGCAACCAATCAGCTACTTAGACATCCCAATCACGTTCACGTTCACAAGCGAGTAGACAAGTTGAAATGTCGGAAGGTATCATGGACTTTCATTACCGCCATTGCTCTCAAACATCCATCGTCCACCATCCCGCCACGGGGCAAACATAGTCGCTATGCATACTACTTTCAAGAGACAATAACATACGAGGGGGAAAAAACAACAACCATTAAACGAGGAGAGAAAGGGAAAAAAATAAAGAAAATGTCAAGAAAAACTATGAGACCGAGCACTTATCAGGCAATCCACAAGGACCACCGGCTTTGTCACCATCCCTATCCTTCTTTTTCTCTGGACCAACTTCCTTTTTAACTGGCTGTTTGGGGGTTATATCGTCTTTTGGGGTCGTAGCATCAGAGCTACCATGCAGTCAAGCAAAGTTGACGCGAGAGACAGTCTGGTAGAAAGTTTGGCCTTGAGTGAAGGCGAGTTCCTTCTCCTTGTCGCTGGGTTGGCGAGATCCGTCACCACCCTGTGATATAATTGTCAATAATATGTAGAGAGAGAGGTTGTGAGAGAGGAAACATACAGCGAAGGTACCGGCACCCCATGGGGAACCACCGCGGACCTCAGAATGGTCGGCGAGGATGGGGAAAGCGTTCTTATAGCCCAAAGGAACGAAGATCATTCCGTGGTGGACAAAGGTAGACATGGCGTTCGAGGCAGTGACTTCCTGCCCACCACCCTGGGTACCGGTGGAGACGAAAACACCGACGTATTTGCCTGTGGGATTATTAGAAAAATAATAATTAAGGATCCAACTCATGTTGAAAGCGAGAGCAAACATACCGTGAAGGGCGCCCTGTGCCCAGAGGCCGCCAGTAGTGTCGATGAATGCCTTCCACTGGCCAGGGAAGTTACCATAACGAGTGGGGATACCAAAGAGGAAGGCGTCGTATTCAGGCAACTGGTCGGCTTTGATGATGGGGTACGGACCCTTCTCAGGGGCGTGCATTTTTGCAAGAACGTCGGGACCGAGAGTCTCGGGGATCCTATGAGCAATTCAGCGACAAACTCCAATGTTTGCAGCGGGAACCCCGCTAGAGGAAATAAAGCCTTTAAAAATTCAGAAGTAGATGAAAAAAACTCACTGGAAGATGGTGGCTTCTCCCCCGGCCTTTCTAATACCCTCAGCTTCCTGTTCGGCAAGCTGGGTGATATGGTTGTACAGAGAGTAGATGATGATACAGACTTTAGGGGCCATTGCTGCTGTTTGTTTGAAGGTTGTTGTTAGGAAAGTGTGTTGTGGTGGTGGTGGTGGTGGTGGTGGTGAAGAGGGAGGAGTGGATGAAGGCGGCGGTAGCTGTTAAATAGGCAATTGTGGGGTGAGGATGAGAGCTGGATGGGAAGGGCAGAGGGGAGAGGTCTTATATATGTTATTCCCGGGACTAACGTTTGCTAGTGTTTGCGGGACCTGCCCTTCTACCAGGGAATTTTGAGTTGGTCTCACTCGTGCTGGCCCCTCCACACCCAAGCCCCAACCTCCCTCACTCCCCCCTTCCCCTCGCTCCGTCATCAGCAACAAACCCCCGTCGCCTCAATTGAGGTCCTCAAAGCCCGCCGGAAAAAAGTGTTAAACGCAAGGGTGGTGGGAAGGGGTGTCCGGAAGTTAGTATCACGGCAGTCCACCCATCCATCCACTTGGTTACCCAATATCATTTTAGCTCATAGCCCTTCTGTTCGTGCCTGGCCTTTCCAGCAATAGTAGCAGGCTCTTGATTACCGGCTGCTTAGTGATGGCATTTCTCCCCCATCGGCATTGGGATGCCCCAAGCTTCTCCTTTTGCGGATGTGCTTGCAGGGGTTTGGGAGCGGTATCCTCCTTCTCGTTGTTTTGGGCATCACTGGCGGTGGTGGTTGGGTGGGGGGTGCGGGACGCGTGCGGTGGATGGTGGGACACTCAGAATTTGTCAACGTTGCCAATCAATCGCCAAGACTTGGTAGTAGAGTATCGGGCCATGCAGCCAAGGGAATACCGGCATTGACTAATTACTCTAGTGTATTACCGGTATCATGATATCATGCAAGAGAAGAAGGAAAAAAACAAAAAGGAAACAGAAGGAAGTTTTTCATCATCAGTATTGTCTCAAAATCCTCGAGGGGAATTGTTTTTTACAGTGGTTTTGGAGGCATGGCCAGTTTGGAGGTGTCAAAATTCCCTTTCTCTTAGTCTAGTTCTCGTGTTTTGGGGTTTCTTCCTCTCGGCTTCCTTCATCATACGCTGATGCTAGATGTATCCACCCCTCAATTAATATGCAGGGGACCTTTCTGAGCATGGGGAGGAATGTGCTTGCCATATTAAGGTAATTTGTGGCAAAACTTACTCCAGTTTCTCTTTATCTGTGACCTAGAAGAAGAAGAAAAACATCTCTCTGTATTTTCACTCTGCAACCTGCATCAACTTGTGCGGCGAGGGCATTGGTTGGTTGGCTAATACTATGAGTTAATGAGCTCCGGATTCCTAGATTTTATGGCGCGATGGTACAAGTATAGGATCTGGTCATCATCACCAATACCCCCGGGGTCCCCAATTGATTACCAGGCCATTACAAACTCTGGAAATTGGCAATCTTGTGGACGAGAAGAATCTTCCATCAGATTACTAATCTGTATGCATTAGGAAAAACAACATTTGAGACAGAGCTGTTCCTAATAACCAGTGATCTAGCGTCTCGAAACCCCGCCTTCGAGCAGCAAACCAAATAAGCATTTATTGATTAGCATTAAAAAGCCTTCCCTCTTTGCGAGCCCTCACATCGCATACCGGCACGGTGCTCGCATAGTACCAGTACGAGCACAGTCATCTGCCATATTAAGATGTTGCTCCACCCACCACCAGAGAAGTTTCGATCAAGTAGCATGCTGCCGGTGTTCATCCCCCATCCATCCCGGAACCAATCTGCAGTAGAAGGGCCACAATACATAAAGAATATCCAGCATGGAAACACACAAACCAAATAGCTGCCTGCCCGCCGGCTACTGCCTTCAACGGAGGCACGACGAAAATAGGCCGGTGACGAACAAGGATCGGTAACTGGCAATTTTTCGCTACCCTATTTTGACGAATTCGCTTTTTTTCCTTCTCTTTTTTTACTTGTCAAATGCCCTTGCTATTCATTCGCTGGTTTTTCCTCTTGTCCCTCTTGCAGATTGCAGTCGCGACCAAGGCAACAAGGATAGTAGTACTTGGACTCGGGTGGGGGAGTTAATCCGTGAATATCGTTTATCGACCAAACTACCGTGGATACCCCTTCTGGCAGATAGAAAAAGTCGTATACCATTTAGGGAATTCTTTCTCTTCTGCGATCGATGGGCTTAGCTGCATATCGGAAAATGACCATTCATTGGCTCACTCAATATATTTTGAATAACCGCAGGAGCTGTCCATTGGAAATGTTCACGGACTAACCCTGGTCCCCCGAGTACCTGGCCCACTCCACAGGGCTGTAGCCTTCCCCTCAGCGCACCGAGTAAAATGATCAACGCGAGCTCGTGGGGTTCCGATGCGGCAGCTCTAGTCGCGCAGTTAGGCAGACTAGAGTAGTCTGGTATCGTACTGCAGAAATAGTATTCCAAGCCATCGGGAGAATCAATATTGATAATAATACCAGAGCCCAGCGGCGAAGCAGAAAGAATGCACTACCTTACGATCGAATTGCCAAATTTCACCTCGCTCACCGGTAGCACTATCCTTAGGCAGCAAGCGAGTTCCTTCTCTGTTTCGAGGTTGAATCGACCACGAGAGAGAGAGACGTGGCTTGCCACCGGCTGTCTGAATAATTATAGGTCTATGCAATCGTGATGTGATCGTCTGGTGGGGTGTTGGGGGTATCGTCCTCCGTCACGCATGTCTAACCACCCGCTAGGCTCGCTTATTGGCGTCCTGGCAAGCGAAGATGTAATCGGCATGGGTCGGCATGAACGGCTTTGATCAATATTCTCAATCATCATTCTAATTGCTTAGAGCAGCATTGTTTCCGATAGCGGCTTCCCATGCGTATGTATTCAAACGACCGACGTTTGCAGCCATGTGCTGTTTGAGCTGTATTCCTAATAAAATGGTCATTTATGACCTCTGTTTGGAAGGATACATCACTTAATCTTTAAAATCGGGGGGGAACCCGTGGCGGTTCTAAGTTACCGGTATTCCATGTCTTAGAATAGTATCCAACTCTCATTGCCAGTCATATCGTACAAGTGCCCGCTGGAAAGTTAATGGACAATTAATAGATTAACCCACGAAATAATCCCTGCCTTGTGCGAAAAATCTCATCGGGAGTTTGTAAAAATTCGTTAAATCCTCTATCTGAGGTGCTTTTGTAATCCAAGACAAAGCATCCTGGGAAGGAATAGTGCTTTCCAGACGGGGCATAGCTTATTTAGCTGGAGCCCGCTAGATCTCATCAACTGGTATCCGTAATTTTGTTAACCTGCTCCGTTAAGCCTATTGCGATTCGGCAAGACTATTTCAGTTACGCAATCCGATAGTGGCTCCAACGGTTTTCACTGTATTAGACCATCCAGAGAACGAGATCATACTTGTAGAAGAGAAAAAGAAACCCCGGCCCAACCTCCTTGGCTGAATACCGTGCTCCAGTTGAGACACTCAGACTCACTCTCGAAACTTTGCACCACCGGTTGGAGAGAAAGAGTGTTTTTCGACTCGGGGGGCTCAATTCCACTACCGGTAACAACTCCTCCGGGAAGCGTCCAGCTCCTAAGCCCGAAATCAAACCGGCCTCAAATTGTCGCAAGGCTCAAGCTACTCAAACCTTTCCCCACACAGCGTCATGCCCGAAAAAGCAATAACTCCAAACCACGGGGGTGTGCCGTTGCACTGCATGAGTGTTGCCTTGCCATCCTCACTGAAAGCCGCCGAATATCACCCCTCAATTTAGGCTTTATGGAGACCAGGGTCAACGACTATCACTTTGGGACACTTCATTCCGTAGCGGGCAACGACGACCTGGGGTCTGTAAAATTCCAGTGGGTAACATCGTAGGTAGGTGGAACAACGGACGGAGGGGGACGGCAAACGATGCACCAAAGCTCTAGTGGTGGGACATCAAATTTGGTAAGACTGTTCGCTGTACCCCTCCTGTTCGTTGTGCCCCTACTATCTTTGAATTCCAAGGGAATTCCCCTTTCTGTGAGCGATAAGCGACGGGAGATGAACCTGCCCATGTGTTAATCTTCCGCTCGGAAAAAAAGGACGAGGGTGCTAACTCTACTCGTATCTTTCTATACGAGCTGGATGCACGGTGTTTACTCGCCCTGTTTTCAGTTCCTACTCTGTCTTTGCTCTCGCCCTACACTTCCTGCATTTTCTATGGACTGGGTGTGGGATGTATTTTGCCCAGTGGCTCATATCTGTTAACCATCTTGCGCTATGATATCGTGTAGCCCCTCGCCAGCAGGATAGGGCTGCGCAAGCCTCCTAGTTTGCTAAGAGAAAACAATGGTTCTCGTGAGGGTTGCCTCATAGCTAACATATTTACCCTCGTGAAACCTTAGCCGGTGCACAGGCGTAGGGGGATCATTTAAGATTTATTTATGAACCCGTCTTCTTCATCCCCCCCCCTTCGGCTCTCATAATTTAAGTTAAGTTTCCAGCCGTTTGTACGGCCCCCGAGCCAAGAGGGCAAACGAAGGTGAGGTATTCCGGGCCACAGAAACTAAGCAACATACCCCCTGACCTTGTTTAGTGTGGTGGGGTTTGACTTTCCGTTGTGGATGCCCAGAGATTTGTGGGTGCTCGTACGTATCAGGAGAGATTCTGGAAGTCGAGGGGAGCAAGGATTCCAGGGCAGCTTCCTGCAGGGTTATAATTACGCTAGTTGTCTATGGGTGTGTTTGAGGAAGACCCAGGACCGCCCATACGAGTGATTAATGGTGAAGATAACCTGAACTCAATGTGGGACATTGATGACCTATTTCGGTACTCCTAACCATATCATGTTAGAGGGCTGGTAGAAATGTGGCTCTATTCAGGATATGTGTTCATTGTAATAGCACCGGGCGGGAGCATAAACACTAGGTGCATTGTTATTGTTCAGATCCACAGTTCCTGCTTCCGGTTTGCCTAGGAGATCCACCAAAGGTGAACCCGTTGTTACCAATCAACAGTAATCCAAGAAAGTATCCTCCTTAGCCAAGGCATCTACGGCAACCTGTAATGGCTGTTTCTGAGCCTCTCAGGTATCAATCTCTCTAGGAAGGTTTCCCAGGTATTATAATGCTTTCCCGGGTATACGGGGCCCTTGAAAACCCGTTGAAACAAGCCTTCAGATTATTCAAGACCTAGAAGATAGCCCGAAGAGGCAAGTGATCTGCGTTCCCAGCTTGACTGTAATTAATTGTGGTGTGACAGCACCAGGCGGTGTGGCCAGGGCCCTAAACGAAGTGAAGGGGAGGGAACGCACTGCTCTAGGAAAAGAAGACGAAATCATCTCTCCTGATAAGCAAGATCTCGTGCGGTATTGCAAAAAATGCAGAAGGGGGTCGCTCATGTGAAGCGATTCATTTAAGGTCTCCCTCTAGACCTCTACCATCTCATTGCAGTTTCCTGCTGCCCCCCTTTTTTTGAGACCAATGCTGCTACTTGGGTCTTGCTTGAAAATACCGTAGTTGATCATCGGCGTGGCTTCTGGGGCCCACCTGGCACGGCTTAGTTGGAGGGCAGAAATTTGCAGGAACTCGAATGACCAAGCACTGTTGCTCTGATTTAGGGAAGTTTTCAAGAAGTGCCTATCGCGGCGTGGATTGAACAGAGCACTAGTGCGCCCCCCAATAGCCCCCCGCCTGCATGACCATACTGGTGTGATATGTTATCTCCACTCCTAGTGCTTATGGCCCTGAGGCTAAAGGATCGCTAGGTAGAGAACTTAGTTCAGATCTGGGGTGCGCAGTACACCAATTCTTGCCAGAGTGATTGTATCTAACCCGGTAATTGGAATCGAGAAAAAGAAACAATTAGCAATGCAGAATCGCCAGGGATAAGGCTGGCAGGACACCAACGTGATGGAAAGGAGGCTATGGGAGATAATTAGTGTTATAGATTTGAGGTTTGTAATGGGAGTGAAGGAGTGGGGAGGGTAGCTTGATAATGAAATAGTAATCGTAAGTGTAAACGTAATCAATTACGTTTTAGGAGCGTGTGTCGGGCGGTGGGAAATTCCGCCGCCATCCACACTACCGGTACCCCCCAGCACTTTGAACCTACCAGAACGTTTCCGATATCTTTTCACGTGTCTCTCAACTGAGCTACTAACCGTAGAGGATGGCTTTAGAGATTCCAGCTCATTCGCGAGGATTCGCAGATCTTTGCGGATATCTATTAGTATTTCAAGATATCTGTCGGCATTTGGAAATATTGACCTGCATCTGAGGGTATTTGCGAGGGCCCCAGGGTACGGTATCTGCCACCGGTACCTGTTGGCGGGATGCTTGCTACTAATATGGCACCGGGTTCCTGGACACCCCCCAGATACTAGCAACCCCATCATAACTCTTTAGACATATCTTCCTAAATGAACCCCTACCATAGCTTAATACAATGCTGCAATAGAGTTTCCAACAGCTAGAATGGGGAGGCTCTCCTGAGAGCATCTTGTTACCTGAATGAGCACTAAGAAGTAAGTGGCTATATGGTTATACTGCGGTCTTACTAAGCAATACTATCTGAATAAATAGCTAATATTATGAAAACTGAACAAGAACTCCATGCCATGTCCACTAAAACTAATAAAGGTTTATTAAGGAAGAGGAGGAAAGGACAGTAAGATGAGATGTTAAGTTGGGTGATAATATATCTATACAATCAAGGATCCACTTCGTTAGAGAATCAGGACTTTATTTGGAAAAATAGAGGCCGCCAGGCAGATGGTTTCACTTTATATCATCTATATGAGAGAAGCACAGCACATGAGATCCTATGTTGATCAGAAAAGGCATAAGGCAAATTTGTTCCTTTACTAAGGTGGTAGCTTTCCCAGCACTCCTATCCTCATATGATGTTAAAAACAAGATACATACCCACTACTACTGATAAAGGTAGTTCTTTTCATATTTTTATAGCTTTCAATCTCAGTTTACCATCCATTCCCCCGTCCCCAGAACATAGGTAGTTTAATTTTTCGACTTTTCTTTTCTTTTTGTTGCTTTAACCAACTCCTAGAGTCCGTAAATTATATATAGTACCCTATTGATCTCAAATTCGCTCAAACGCGGTTCACGTCTGCGAGGCAGCCATTCTGCTGGTCGCCACCGTAGGGTGGCCAGCATCTAGGATACGGCCGAGAAGGTGATCGCATGAAACCTACATGCTTTGGAAAGGCCGTGCATACCAAGCCCAGGCCTGTCTCGCTTTCACCTGGCTTGGTCATCCTCAAACACTATCGGAAAGCTCGCAGACATCTGCAATCCGGCTACGCCAGCTTCTGAAAAAGGCCCACGCTGGCCCAGTTAAACCCAATGCCTAGCCAGAATATCCACTTGTGAACACTAATCCCCTTCATGAAGCTGGGGACCCCACTACTCGATGTCCCAATAGCCAATAAAGGATCAAACTTTCCCACTCACTAGTTAGAACTTCGTATTTCTGCTTTCCTCCCTATTCAACTGCCCTGAGTCACACAAGATCCCGGTGAAGCAGTAAGGCAGATGTCGGTTGAAAAAAAGATGGATACAGCGTCAAGTTGTCAGAAAACGTGGTCCAAGGATTTTGCTAGATACTGGTGTGCTTGGTGGCCCATAGCGCCACCATACCTACCAAACCCGATCCTTTGCGTGACTGTAAACTTACTGCGGGGGGGTGATCCCATTGATGAAGCCCAATTAACTGACTTCCTTTCCTATTTGCCAGATTTCTCCCGGCGGTTGGAACTCAGTGGATAGGGCAAGAAAAGGTAGGATAGTAGCTTGAGGGAGGGGTGAATCATTAGCAGTCAGCGTAATAGAGCTTCGAAGAGGAAAGCGAAAAGGAAGGAAAAACAAGGCAAGGGAAGAAAGACAAAAATGCCCCCCTGCCCAAGGGTGGAGGGAATGACACCCCCACCCACCCACCCACCCACACGATGAAACTCTAAATCACATTCTAAATCATCCTAGCACAAGTTCCCCGCCAAACATATCTCTATCATGCCTACAAGTATACTAATCTCAACCATGATACCTCAAACAGAACAAACTCTAAGGCAACCGCTCTCAAAAAACAAAAACAAGTTTCTTTTCCCCTCCAAGCTATTTTCCCCTGAGAACAATTAACATAACCAGCAAGCATAG
>Ga0307509_10010306_pt1 | contig 11479 bp, 13 predicted proteins | sample 10_EM_MG_FD_202245 | JGI IMG/M metagenome (GOLD analysis project Ga0307509, IMG submission 202245) | Populus trichocarpa ectomycorrhiza microbial communities from riparian zone in the Pacific Northwest, United States - 10_EM | ecosystem: Host-associated > Plants > Roots > Unclassified | place... | reverse complement strand
TGTTTGCCGATATCGGCATCAACGTCAATTTCGCCGTCGGAACGCCCAATGCCGCCAACGGGCTTTCCGGCGCCTATGCCGACCAGACGACGCTTCAGACGACGGCGACTCTGCCGTTCCGCGTTGTCGGTCTGATCACCGATCCGCCCGGGGCCAATGGCACCGACTCCCTCAGCGCTTACAATTTCATCATTGTGGCGTTCAACAACGTCGGCACCAAGTCGCTGACCGGTATCTAAGGGGAGTCTGACAAATGCCCGTCAATCTAGCGGCAATCAAGGATCTGCTCCTCCCGGGTCTCCGGGGAGTGACGGGGAAATACCCCCAGATCCCAACGCAGTACGACAAGATTTTCGAGAGCTCGACGTCCAACATGGCTTTCGAGCGCACCGCAGAAATGCGGTATCTCGGCTATGCGCAGCTGAAGAATGAAGGCGGGCAGACCGCTTTCGACAACAATGCCGGCGAGCGCTACGTCTACAACCAGGAGCACAACGAGCTCGGGCTTGGCTACGCGATCACCCGAAAGGCGATCGACGACAATCTGTACAAGACCCAATTCAACCCGTCGAACCTGGGCCTGATGGAATCCTTTGTGCAGACGAAGGAAATCTATGCGGCCAACGTGCTGAACACGGCGACGACGTTCAATGCGCGTATCCAGGGCGATGGCGTGGCTCTCTGCTCCACCGCGCATCCGATCGACGGCTCCACCGTCGCGAACCGGCCGACGGTCGACGTGGATCTCAACGAGGCCACGCTCCTCACCGGCATGATTGCGATCCGGACGAACTTCCGCGACCAGGCGGGCCTGAAGTTTCATGCCCGGGCGCGCAAACTGATCGTGCCGCCGCAACTCGAGCCGGTGGCCATCCGTCTCACCAAGACGGAACTACGGCCGGGCACCTCGGACAACGATGTCAACGCGATCGCGTCGACGGCCGGCGGTCTGCCGGAAGGCTACATCGTCAACGATTATCTGACGTCGGCTTTCCCGTGGTTCCTGCTCACGGCGACGAAGGGGCTGATCTACATGTCCCGCGTTGCCTACGAAACCGACATGAACGTCGATTTCATCACCGACAACCTGTTGGTCAAGGGCTACGAGCGTTACAGCTTCGGGTTCTACAACTGGCGGTCAATCTACGGTTCGTTCCCGACGTCGTAAGGGGTTCCCGTTATGGTCAAATCGGCCTTTTCGGGTCCTCTTCTTTCCTTCGGGGAGGATCCGACGTCCTACAATCCTGATTTGGCGCCTTCGGTGTTCATTCAGGGTGCGCTCTTGATGGATCCGCGCTTCCCGTACAATCCGGATCGGGACAACGCAAAGTCTGTCGTGGGCTATCCGATGGTCAACGATATGCTGCAGGTCTCTGCGGTGCCGTCGACCATTTCGGCCGTCAACATCGCCGCGGCGCAGGTTCCGGTTTCTGGAACGGCCATCACGCTTGTGGCGGCCTCCGGCGCCGGAATCACGATCAATCAATCGATCGTGCGTTCCGACAACCGGGCGGCGGTCACGGGCTTGCGCGTCATCGACGCCGCGGTTTCCATGCTCGCGTTTGGGCAGGGGAAGGCGGGCGCCGGCGGCCTGGTCACGGCGCCGGATCCGTTGACCATGCTGGCCCGGGCAGTCCGTATCACCTCGGTCGGCAACGACTCGGCTGGCACGTTCATCGTGCGCGGGTACGACCAGTATTTTTTCCCCATGACGGAAACGATCACCGGCGCCAATGCCGGTATCGCGACGGGGAAAAAGGCGTTCAAATATATCGCTTCGATCACGCCGGCCGGCACGATGTCGGGTTCCAACATCTCGGTTGGCACCGCCGATATTTTCTCGCTCGGCATGCGTTCGGACGTCTGGGATCTGGTCCAGATCTATTGGAACTCGGCGCTCATCACGGCGACGACGGGTTATGTGGCGGCTGTCACCACTTCGCCAGCAACGGCGATCACCGGCGACGTGCGCGGAACCTACGCGGTGCAATCCGCGTCGGACAATACCAAGCGGTTGACCATTTTCGTCACGCCGAATATCGCCAACATCAAAACCGCTGTTGGCCTGTTCGGTGTCACGAATTTCGCAGACTTCTAAGGGGACTCCGATGCGCGGAAAGAAGAAAGACGGCGGCGGCGTGGTCATGAAAGACGAGGCGCCTTCCACCTCGTACACGCCTCCGAACAACGTGGAGAAAGAGGCGAAGTCCAAGGCCAAGGGCGGCGCCGTCAAGGATTGCAAGCCGGATGGGCCGATGAAGGCCAAGCGCGGCGATCGACCTGGGCGCAAGCTCGGCGGGCGCGTCGGGGCGGACAAGGCGCCGTTGAGCTCCGCAGCCAACAGCAGCGCGCCGCCGGGTCGATCTATCTCCTGACGGTTGCGGAATTGGCCTAAAACGGGCGGGGCCATTGGTCCCGCCTTTATTCTATCTGAAGCGAGGAATACTCGATGGCCCTGCCGATCACGGTTTCGAAGATCCTGACGGCGGAAGAATGCGTGGTCTTGCCGCTGACAAAAAAATGTCAGCGGTGCAAGCAGGCTCTATCGATTGAAGCATTCGGTAAAAACTCAAGGCGCATCGATGGGCTTCAACATTATTGCCGAGGCTGTTTCAGTGAGTACCGGAAGAATGACCGAAAATCAGAAAGAGATGCTGCGGAGGAGTCCAGCAGACAGAATGGGAAGGTATGCACTTCCTGCAATTTAACAAAATCAATATCCGAATTTGGTAAGAATGTGTCTGCTCAAGATAGGCACAATTATCGTTGCAAAGAATGCGTTAATGAAAACTTGAAGAATAGAAAACCAAAAACCAAAACTATGACGCAGCGGCGCATAGGGTGGCTTTGGACGAAATATCGAATTAGATACGATGACTATATGAACATTCTCGATAAGCAATCATACCAGTGCGCTATCTGCAAGTATCCTCACAAGGATGATGAGCCATTGGTTGTCGATCACTGTCACGATAGTGAAAAGGTAAGAGGATTGCTTTGCGGAAAATGCAATACGGGAATCGGCTTTCTGCGAGATAATGCTACTTTGTGTAGGATTGCAGCGGAGTATCTGGAGGAGCGGGGCTAATGGGTCTTCCTGTAACAGTAAGCAAGGTACTGACCGCTGCGTCTGCGAACGCTATCGCTCTCGCTCAAGCGCCTGGCGCTGCCGCCAATCTCACGCTGAACGGTGCGGCTGTCTCGGGCGGTGTCGCCACGCTGGACACGCAACGGCGCGTCATCATCACTTCGGTGGCCGATGAGACCGGGAAAACCTTCACGATCTTTGGCACGAACCAATACGGCAACGCCATCCAGGAATCGTTTGCCGGCGCCAATGCGGGTGTCGCGGTTTCGACCAAGGATTATCTGACAGTCACGCGGGTGGCCGTGAGTGCGGCGACGGCGGGCAACGTCACGGTTGGTACCAATGGCGTGGGGTCAACGCCGTGGATCGGCCTAAACCCGCATGTCGCGCCGGCAAACACGTCCATCGGCGTGGTGGTGGTCGGGACGATCAACTACACGGTGGAATATACCTACGACAACGATCCGTTTGGCATGGTGAATGCGACGCCGGCGACGCCGCAATCGGTGGCGTGGCCATTGACCGTGCTGGCGGCCAAGACGGCGACGGCCGATGGTGGCCTGACGGGCCCGGCGACGGCGCTGCGCCTCACTGTGAATTCCGGCGCCGGATCGGCGTCGATGACGGTTCTGGCTGCAGGCATAGTGGGAGGCTGATCTGATGCGTTCATTTCTCGCTGGATTTCTGGCGCTTTTTCTCTCCGCGTCGGCCGTCCTGGCGCAGCAGGTCACGCCGGTCATTGTCCTGAACGGCTCGAGCGTTGTCAGCGGTTCCAACCCGCTGCCGATCACTGGTTCCGGTGGAACGACAAATGCGGCGGTCGCACCAGCTGCGCCGACGGCGACAAACTCCAATCTGATCGGCTGTCAATTCGTCACGGCCGGGGTTGCGTTCACAAACCTGCAGCAAGGCGCGCTGAGTTGTGATGCGCGCGGTAATCTGCTCGTCAACACGATCGGCAGTCAGGCATCAATTACCGGCAACGGTTCGGGAACGACGGGCGCCGTGGTCGGGACGCTTGCCGGGGTCGCATCCAAGACAACTTACATGTGCGGTTTCGATGTTTCCGCGGTGGGTGGCACTGCAGCAGTCGGGCCGGTGGTGGTGGCTGGGCTGGTCGGCGGCAGTTTCACATACCAGTTGTTTTCGTCTGCCAGCGGGGTGATTTTCAGTCGAACCTTCACGCCATGCGTTCCGGCATCGGCGGTCAATACCGCCATCACCGTGACGACGACGGCGGACGGCACGGCTACGGCCGTCAATGTCAATGCTTTCGGGTATCAGCAATAAGGGGTTCGACATGACGACTCAGACGATCAATTCGGCGACGGCATCCACGCCGGTCAAGATCCAGGGCAAGACGTTGAGTCCGGTTCTCCCGGGCTTCCTGGTGTCGCTCTCGGCTGGGGCGGTGCTGACGTACAATATCGAAGCGACGGGCAACACGGAGGAGCAACTGCAATCCACTTGGTCATGGACTCCGATGACGGGGTTCACCGGCCTCTCGGCGTCGATCGATGGCACGCTGCAGGCGCTTCCGACCTATATCCGCATGAATATCACGACATATACCAGTGGAACGGCAACGTTCCAAACGATCCAGCCGAACGCAAAGTAAGGGAGTCGGATGGATGACGATTGCGGTCCCTGGGCTCAATCCATTTCATACTATCATCAAGCGCATCAGCAGAATCGACACAGGTGGTCAATATGACGTAATTCGTCGACTTCGTACGTCGATGGCGCGTTCCCTAAACAACAATCCAGAACTACTTGGAGTATATTCTCCGGCTCCGACCATCGTCAATAACAACACTGATGACACGACACTGACGCAGCAGTTAACCCCCCATGACAACCGATCACAGATCGCATGGACCGGCGGCCGACTCTATACGTCGAGCAGCACCAAGCGCGGTTATATAGTCACGAATAATTTCTACCCGGCCACTGGCAACGCGACGGCCGTCATCGCCGCGACTGTCACCCCACCATTCCTGAACGTAGGTGAAAATATTCAGAGTTGTTATACATTTTGGTTCGAGACCGATGCGCCGAAATTCCAACTTAATATTCCTTCGACAGTAAACTCTCCAATACGCATTATTGTCGATGGCCAATATCTAACGACTACTGGCTGGGATACATCAACTAACAATTACGTCAGCGTAGATTTTACGACTAGGAAGCCACGCACTATAGGCATTGATTGCAACAGTGTCGTTCAGTTCCGCTCCATGCGCGTCGATGGTCTGTCCCGTGTCTGGAAGCCGCGACCTGCTGAAGACACAAAGGCCATCTTCACAGGCGACAGCCATCTTGCGGGAACTATCGTCGGGGTTCCCGCCCTCGCTGGCCACCTCGTAGGCAAACTATGCGGCATCTGGGATTGCCGCACGGCAGCCGTCCCGAGCACGGGCTATCTGGCCGATGCATCAGGCGCTCGTCAGAACATCTTTGGCCAGATGGATGCTTGGATCAACGAAATGACTTATGATCTTATCGGTTTTGCCGGTGGGTTCAATGACACGGCGTTGACTCTAGCGACGGCGGCGGACAATGCCCTAGCATGCTGGCGCAAAGCGAGAGGCGCGCAGCCCAATGCATTCATCGTGGTTTTCGGGGTTTGGGCGACGAATACGGGTCCAGGTGCGAACAATATAGCTCTGGAAAATCTCCTGTCGGCTCGCTTCGCGACATGGGCTGATCCGTTTTCGGCATTCATTCCGGTTTGCACTGATGTGCAGCCTTGGGAATATGGAACAGGAAGCATTTCGGCGCCGGTTGGCGACGGGAATTCTGATCTGTATACAAACACCTCAGATTTGCCGCATTACAGCATTGTTGGGCAGCAATATCGCGGACTAAGAATGGCAAATGCCATCCGGAATGCTGTTTTCTCGATCGCAGCATAGGGGCAATAAATGGCGACCTCTGGGACCTATGCTTTCAATCCGGGTGAAGCACTTCAATTAGGCGAAAAATGATGCCAGGAATCGCGCTGCAGGGTGTTTCCGCAAATCCACCTCTTACTCCGGTAAGGGCATATCCGAAACGTGTCATGGTCTTTGGGGATAGCATCTCGAGGATTTGCAGCACGAATGTTACTTCTGCATGGCCAAATAACGTGTTGGCTTTCAATAATGAAGGCTGGATCACGTGGGCAAACCGGCTGCTCGGGCAGCGGCTCTATTTCGATCCCACGTTGAACAAGGGGGTGGACGGCAATCGGACCGATCAAATCCTCGGCCGTTTCGGTGCTGATGTCGCGGGGAATTCAGGAAGTTTCGATATTCTCTTTCTGCAGGGCGGTTCGAACGACGTGCTGCAGGGTAGCCCGACTGCGGCGCAGGCCGCGGCCAATCTTCAAGCTATCGCAACGCAGGCCGTGGCGCTGGGAAAGCGCGTCATCTATCTGATTACACCGCCGCAAGGTACGGGTTCAGCGATCACGGCGAACGGGCGCAAGGCGCTCCAATATCTGAACACGCTTATGCGTGAATGGGCTCTTACACATCCCTATGTGATCCTCATCGACCCGTTCCGGTCGTTGGCTGATCCGACCAGCGCGGCAGGAAATGCCATCACGGCGCTATTCATGGGGGACGGCATCCATCCTTCCGGTGGCGGCGCTTACAGGATCGGCAAGGCGATCGCCGATAGTTTGCAGTATCTTTTCCCACCATCCTCGACGCTCCTATCGAGCGGGAACGACGTTTACGACGTGACGTTCAATCCGGTGGGAAATCGACTCCTAAATCCGGCATTTCTGACGAATAGCGGGGGAACCGCCAGCAATTGCACGGGAGCTGTGGTTCTCAATTGGGTGCAAGGCAAGCTGACTGGGACGTTCGCCAATGCCGAAATCGTGGCATCGGTTGAGGCGCAATCGGCCGGCCTCAATGCCATGCCGGGCAACAAGCAGGTCTTCACGGTCAGCATGGCTGGCAAGACTACGAACGAGAGTTTCCAGTTCGTACAAGGTGTTTCCGGCATCCCTGCGGGGGCTACCATTTTTCTCGAGGCGGAAGTTGATGTCTCTGGCATCTCAAATATGTGGTACGGGCAGTTAAATATTGGCGACAGTGATAACGTGACCTTTCCCATTAGCGCATGTGACGGTTATGATGCTTATGGGGTGGGAAGTGCCAATCTAGCAAAGTGGGATCCACAGACTTACAGCGGTCTTGTGTTCAGAACGCCTCTTTATACAGTTCAGCGCGGCAATACGATTTATTCGCAGTTCATCTTTGCATTTGATGCAAGCACATCTGCAGCAGCCGTGATCAAGATTGGTGGTGTAAAGTTGTGGCGTGTGAATTGAGGGGGTTTGATGACGACCAGCGGCACCTATGCTTTCAAAGATGAGGTAGTGATCTACCGGATAACGAATACACTCAATGGTTCTCAATATATCGGAATCACCGAGGATTTTCATCGGAGAGTTCGACAGCATTTAGGAGCAAAGAACAATTCGAAAAAGACGAGAATTGCCGGGGCAATAAGGAAGTATGGGGGTGAAAATTTCACTTTCGAGGTGGTTGAGGGTTTCTCCGATAGAAAGTCGGCCTTGGCTAGGGAAATTGAGATAATTGAGGCAACGAAGCCGAGATATAACGTCACGAGTGGCGGCGATGGCGTTCGGATGCCTATTAGTTCGGAAACCCGACAGAAAATAAGCGCCACCCTCACAGGGCGTCCAAGCGTGTGGATCGGTCGAAAGCATTCAGCGGAAGCGAGAGCCAAGATGAGCGCCGCAGCAATGGGGCGGGTCGGTCCGAAGAAAGGTGAAAAGCGCTCAAAGGATGTTTGCGAAAAAATTTCAGCGAGTCTTCGCCAAAATCCAGTTAGATATTGGCTCGGGAAACAGCGAAACGAAGAGACAAAATCTAAAATAAGCGCAACGAAGCGAGCGGCTGCGGAGTCAAGAAATGCCGAGTTCCGGAACATGGAATTTTAATCCTGGGCTTGGCTCCATGTCGGCCTATGCGCTGGGCATGGCGGGGGTGCGCCGCTCGGCGATCCTGCAAGAGCACATTGAAGATGCGCGGATGGCGGCAAACCTGCTGCTGATCGATTGGGCGAGCAATACGGGCGTCAACCTCTGGACGGTCGACCTGCAGACGGTGCCGCTGGTCCAGGGCGTTGCGGAATATTCGATCGACGCGCAAACGATCATGGTCCTCGATGGCTACATCCGGACTTTTCCGGATGGGGTGACGCCGCAAGATCGGATTGTCTGGCCGATGTCCCGGACGGAATGGGCTTCGCAGCCGTCGAAAACCATGCAGGCGCCGCCAACGATGTTCTGGTTCGATCGGCTGATCGCGCCGACGGTAACGGTGTGGCCGGTGCCGGATGACCAGGGGCCATACACGCTGCATTTCTACCGCTGCCGCATGATCCAGGATGCTGTGATGGCCGGCGGGACGGATCTCGACGTCCAAAGGCGGCTGCTCGATGCTTTCGCGCATGACCTGGCCGCGCGGCTCGCGATCACCTATGCGCCGGATCGTGCTGAAAAACTGGCGGGATTGGCCTATGCTAAGCTGATGAAGGCCACGGGGCAGGACGTCGAAAACGTCGATATCTACATAACGCCGGGCTTGTCCGGGTACTACAGGGTAACTTGAAATGGCATGGCGGCCGCACGGAAGGGCTCGGGTCAATCCAAATGCGCCGCAAGCCTTCGGCATCTGCGACCGTTGCGGGTTCCAGTGGAACTTGGTGGATCTTCCTTTTCAATATGCGTGGTTCGGCAACACGCTGAAAAACACGGGTTTCCGGGTGTGCGAACCGTGTCAGGATAGGCCAAACCAGCAATTGCGGCCGCGGATCCTGCCGCCTGATCCGGTGCCGGTGATGAACCCGCGCCCGGGAAACTTCGCCGCGCAAGAGGCGGGCACCTTGACGCCGGAAGAAGCGGCGATCTTCATTCCGGACGATTGAGGGGCGCCGATGTCGCTGGACTATGCCACCTATCAAACCGCTCTCGCCACGCTGGCGGTGCAAAACGATCCGACGACTCCGGCCTGGGTCGCCGAAGTTCCGCGGGCGATCGAATATGCGGAGCTCCGGATCCAGCGCGATCTTGACCTTTTGGCCACGGTGTTCCGTGACTTCAGCGTGACTTTGACGCCGGGCTCGAGGAATTTCACGGTTCCGGCGGCCTTCGTGGTGGTCGAAGGTGTCAACCTGGTGACGCCGGTGGGTGCGGTCTCGGCGGATGCGGGTGTTCGCCATCCTCTGACGACGTTCACGCGGTCCTATATGGATGCGGTGTGGTCCGGGGGCGTCAATGGCGTGCCGACGGATATGGCACCAGTGGCGCAAAACCCGTCGATCTGGCTGCTCGGGCCGGCGCCGGACGCGGCCTATAAGCTCGAGATTATCGGAACGCAGCGCATGGTGCCGCTGTCGGTCTCAAATACCTCGACGTTCATTTCCCAGAACCTGCCGGATCTGTTCCTGATCGCCTCCATGATCCATATCTCGGCCTTCCAAAAGAATTGGGGCGCGCAATCGGGCGATCCGCAGCAAGCGGTGTCGTGGGAATCGCAGTATCAAACGCTGCTCAAGGGTGCCGGGGTGGAAGAGGCGCGGAAGCGCTACAAATCTTCCGCATGGGGCCCTGAGGCGCCGGCGCCGGTCGCCAATCCGCCGCGGGGTTGATGCATGCCGATCCAAGGCGTAAAATTTGCTCCGGGCCAAAATGTCGAGTTTACGGCCTCTCTCAATCAGGCGGGCTGGTCGCGAACGCAGCTGATCCGCTGGCGCAAGGGCCTGCCTGAGAAAATGGGCGGATGGGTCAAGTTCTGGCTCGCGTCCTTCGGCTCGCCGGTGCGCGATCTGCATGCATGGCAGGGGCTCAACTTCGATCGGCATCTCGCCGTCGGGGCGGAGGGCTCGCTCTCGGTCATCACCGGTACGGACGTGAAGACGGTTTCCAACATCACGCCGCAAATCACGATCTCGAATCCGTTTCCGGACTTCTCCACGACGATCGGTTCAAACATCGTCACCATCGTGGATCCGAATTTCGGGCCGACTCTCTATTCCTCTCTGTTTCTGGCCACGCCGGTGTCCGTGGGCGGCATCGTGCTGTCCGGGTCGTACCAGATTGCCACGGTGGTCGGAGCTCACTCCTACACGATCCTGGCGGCGTCGAACGCGGCGGCGACCGTCAACAATGCCGGCGCCGTGCCGGTGTTCTCCTCGACGCTGGGCAACGTGGCCGTGAATGTCCTCCTCGAGGATCACGGAAAAATCGTCGGCAACACGTTCTATGTCTACGTGCAAACGCTGGTCGGCGGCCTGACGATCGAGGGCGCATACCTGGTGCAAGAGGTGGTGGATCCGGATAATTTCACGATCAATGCATCGGTGGTCGCGACGTCGACGGATAGCGAGGCGGAAAACGGCGGCCTGGCGCAATTCATCTATTATATCGGCATCGGGCCCGTTGCGCAGGGCGCGGGCTATGGCGTCGGGCCCTATGGCCTGGGCGGCTATGGCATGGGCATTGCGCAGCCGGCGGCAGCTGGAACGCCGATCACGACAACCGATTGGACAACCGAGAATTGGGGGGAAATCCTCCTGGCCTGCCCGTTCGGCGGCACGATTTACCAATGGTCTCCGGACTCGGGGTTTTTCGTCGCCACGCCGGTCTTTGGGGCGCCTCTGATCAATGGCGGAATCTTCGTCGCCATGCCGGCGCGGATCCTGGTTGCGTGGGGCTCGAGCGTCGACGGCGTACAGGATCCGCTTTTGATCCGCTGGACCGACTCCGAGAATTTCAACGATTGGGTGGATTCCTCGCAAAACCAGGCGGGGAGTTTTCGAATTCCGGAAGGGTCGGCCATCATCGGCGGCCTGCAGAGTCCAAACTACGCGCTCATTTGGACGGATCTCGCCGTCTGGGCCATGCAGTATGTCGATTCCGAATTCGTCTTTGGGTTCGACAAGTTGGCGGACAAGTGCGGGGCGGTCTCATCGCATGCCATGGCGGCAAGCGGCGCCTCGGTGTTCTGGATGTCGGCGCTGCAGTTCTATGAGCTCGGGCCGTCGGGCGTGAAGCCGCTCGATTGCGATGTCTGGGACGTGATCTTCCAGGACATTGACCAAGACAACATTGCCAAGGTGCGCTGCGCGGTCAATTCCGGGTTCGACGAAGTGACATGGTTCTATCCGTCGGCCTCGAGCGGCAACGGTGAAATCGACTCCTATGTGAAGCTGAACACGGCAAATCCGGCGAAATATATCTGGGATACGGGCAAACTGTCGCGCTCGGCTTGGACGGATCAAAACGTCTACGGTCCGCCGATCGGCGCGGATCCATTGGGCTACGTCTATCAGCATGAAATCGGGCACGATGCGGACGGCGTGGCCATG
>Ga0307509_10010305_pt1 | contig 11480 bp, 13 predicted proteins | sample 10_EM_MG_FD_202245 | JGI IMG/M metagenome (GOLD analysis project Ga0307509, IMG submission 202245) | Populus trichocarpa ectomycorrhiza microbial communities from riparian zone in the Pacific Northwest, United States - 10_EM | ecosystem: Host-associated > Plants > Roots > Unclassified | place... | reverse complement strand
ATCGACTCTCGTGGCCATCTGCAGTTGACCGATTTTGGAATCAGTCTAAAGGACCTTTTCTCTGGTCATATACGAGGTCCGTGACTAACAAATCAAACCTCGAGCCCACTGTACCACTACTGATTTGCCTCTAAGATCGGTACCGCGCAAATTACCTTGCACCTGAAATCATCCGTCATGAGTGTTCCAATAGTGATTCCGGCATTGATTGGGTGTGTAAAGTTTATCTCAGGCCGTCGCTGTCCTTAAATCCCAGTTAGTGGGCTCTCGGTGTGATCACCTACGAGTTCTTTTATGCAGTCCAGCCGTTTCACGCCGATATACCCGGGAAGATCCTAAACAACATTTTGTCGGGACAAATCAAATGGGATAGATTTGTTGCATCCCCCAAGGCGTTGGATTTGATGAAGAGTTTGCTAACACTTGCTCCCGAAGAACGACTTGGATCTAGCGGTGTCGAGGAAGTCAAGAATCATGGTTTCTTTGCAGGTATTGACTGGGATAGGATTTCAACATGATTTATATGCTACATTATATACTCAAAACGTCAAGCAAGGACACTGTATTTACATTAAAGTAGAACGGGTTACACAATATTCTCCAACAGTCGACAAACTTTTCCAAGTCAGTTCAATATGGGTAGCAGCCCTGTCTCTATCCCTCAGTCGTCATCTTTCCCATTGAGACCTTCCTCCGAGTCCACCCTTCTTTGCCCTGTCTCTCTCCCGTCCCTGTCATGTCGGTCTCAGTGTCGGTCCCCGTTGCATTCAGGTCTGGAAATTGGCTGCGACGCCTGTCTCGTTCCCTCTAGCACAGTCGTTGCAAGCTAGAAGAACGACGGCTGCGATATGGGAGGTGGAGGCATGCGGAATGCCAGATTGAGTGACGGTTCAAGTTGGCCCGGGACTGAGATGCACATTCCCTGTCCACAAGAAAGCAGGAATTAAGTAAAGGAGACATTCACGTCATAGTATGTATCCTCCGCATCCCGTGCTTCGAGATTCCACGAATGCATAACTGTGAACGAAGTCGAAAGTTCGTTGAGCGCTTGTGGGGAATTTATTTGGGTCACGTTAGGAAGGAGGTGGCATCAATGCGGGCCTTGTCAATCGAACCACACCAGACGGAAATATCGAACATGTCTAGGTTCTCGTATCGATTCGCTCGTTCGTCTTAGCCCAAACATGAAAACTCACCCCAATTTCAAATTGTCTTCGTTATCCTACTACGTCAAAGGTACCCTGATAAAACTTAACCCCTCCAGCCCCTCGTTCCTTCGTTGAGCAAATGGAAGATCCGAGTCGTAGCTCCCGCGTCCCGTTAGCAAAATGGCCACCCTATACAAAGAGAGCTCAGTACAATTAGTGCTAACAACTCGGAGCTCTATGGCACGGGATTCTCACACGCCGGGCAGGTCGCCGAGACGTGAAACGAGGCGGTCCGCGGAGAAGTCAACTCGTGAAAAACCCAGGCACGGGTCTTTTGCCATACTACCACAGGCATACGGTCTACATAGACTGGCCCTATTTAATGTAGTTCGGGCCTACGTTCTATCGGCCGATCACCACACATTCTCCCAATCTGGTCAAATTCGAACCCTTTTGTTCGTCTGCATAACCCATAGATTGCATTGGATATAGCAATACTTGAGTATTGGTAAGGCATGACTATGGCCGAAACAAATCTAAAAAAGTCCTGGTTATCGTTTGGAGGTCAAATCCTATTATTCAGGGCCTTCAGGCCCACTGCTAGTCTGCCACTGAGCTATGAGACTCAGATGCACGTTGATGCGTCAAGGATAAATTGTGAGTCTTCATTTCCGCACTCGCAAGTCCCTTCGAATACGTACCTTGGACTATGGTGTCGAGAATTGTGATGTGCACAGAGAATCTTGCAAGTCTTACGAGGGCTACTGTCTACATGCCGGAATGCGAACCTACGCAATACTACAGGAGCATGATCCGAGTCGACTTATCATCAACTTCACGTTGATCGATTTGTCTATCGGAGTCTGCAAGGGAGACTACAGGAGCATTAACCTGCGCAGATATTTGTCTATACAAACTACATGCTTTACGGCGCTAACACACAGATTCTGTGCATGTGTGTAGGCCTAAGAAGGCCCATCTTACATGGTAGTACAGAAAACTCAAAGGCCTTTGCAGATGATCCTTTGTCAAAAATTCTCGCTAAGTTTCGTCGCAGCTTATTGAAATTCACAATTTGTGTAAACTCTAGTTAATGTGTCTGCAAATTTTAAATTTGTATATCCTAAATATATAATTTGGTTAGACCCAAACTGAGCACATGATACAATTGCAACGCGAACAATAAGTAACCCCCTAGATAAGCCGCTCACTTCCAATCAATTAACTTCATGCACAGCAGATTCAGAACCACGAGTTTGGGCGATGATCAAAGTGGTCTCACAACGGAAATTCGTATATAATGAAAGAAGTGTCCGACTTTACAGAAACTTGAAACCACCTCATATAGGGATGCCCTCAAATCGACATGTCCGAGCCCAATCCCCACCCCAATTGTCGATTACCATCGTGTTCTAACGCCAACGAGTTTCTGCGTTGCCCTAACTGCCACTCCGTGTGGTATTGTAGCCTTCCACATGCTCGAAATGTGCGTGAATTTTCGGTTCATCATGATCCGGATTTATGAACCTCAATCATCAACCTGACCATTTTTTCAAGGACTCATCGCGTCATCGTGAAGAATGTTACGCTGCAATTCTGGAATGGTGAGTTAATCTAATCTAGCCCATCAAATGCTCGGTTGTCTAATGAAAGCCGATCCGTCAGCGAACGCCGCTTAACGAGTTTGGCTCGCAATTTCCTATACACCTTTGTCGGTTATTTCTCCTATCAGAGGTGGTACCTCAAGCGATACTCCTGGAAGGCACCTTCTAGTATTAGCCATGGTCCTCGATCGCACTGGGAGGTCGGAAATCCAAGTGACGACCGTCATGTTGACACCCAGTCTAACCAGGATAGATGGAAAATTAATATAGACAGGTTAACGGTCGTCTGGGACCTTGTCAGAATGGGGGGTACACTCAGTGTTCCGTACGTACGATCAGGATCGATATATCATCACGCTTTCCATCTCACTGGTACTGACCGATCGGATTGTTAATAGGTTGCCAATTGCTCTTCTCCAACTTCCAACCGCTTTTGGAAACACGATGTTACGAACTCTCGTGATTCTAGCATTCCTGCTTGCTATCTCCAGCCTAGTTTCGGCTTCTTTCTTCATCGCCTCTAAGGAACGCCTAACTTCTGCCGGGAAGCGAGAAAAATGGATCGATGCGTCAATATGCCCTAAATTTTTTCCTTCCATCGACTTCTGGTTATGCTTATCGTGGCCGGTTACCTCCTTCGTGTGGTGAGTTATTATGCCATGGCAAAGGTTGTGAAATGTCCACTGGCAAGATAGTGATACTCACCTATTCCTCCATGCAACGCAGGTCGATTACGTTGTCCCTTGTTGCAATTATTTCCCTTGCCACGATCAACCAACCCGATCCTACATCCGTTGGCGTCCAAAACTCGGATGTTGCACATTTCGTTACCATCATAGTGGTGACACTCATCTTTGTAATATCCTACCGCATTTTCAAATTCCTCTCCGCGACAAAGAATTAAACTTGTATGCTCCCCCTCCTTTCGATGATTCATCGGATGTTATGCTCTCCTCTCCTCTTGTTAGTATATGGAACATAGTAAATACCACTGTAATTTACGCTCTGACCTCACATAATGTACGATCGAATCACTATATCATTTGTGGCTGCACAACTAGTAAGGGCCCCTCCAAGTTGCAACTCTCATTCGTCTTGGAAGACACAACATTGCAACATCTAGCAATCCTGCTCGCTGTATAATCACGGCTTCTATCCTCGCTGCATCTGAAGAAAAGCTTAATTCCGCTGACAAGCGAGAAAGATGGATTAACTCATCAAGTTGTCCTAAAATCCTTCCATCGACTTCTGGTCGTGCTTATCACTTGGTGAGTGGCCCACCATCAGAGGACAGAATGTAAAATTCGGCCCTATCTTTACAGGTCAACCTTGTTGTCCCTTGCGCTCGTTTCAATTGTGATCAATTCAAAGTTTGATGATCAAGATCCTCTTGCCATTACCAGCACAAACGTCGATGGAGCAGCCACCGTCTTCTTGGTACCGAGGGTAACCTGCCTGGCATATTACCGCTTGTACGGGTTTCTCTTGGAATAGAAGGTTGGGGCTGCTTTCTTGGTGATTCTCATGTCCTTCTGTCAGGGCCGCTCCCATCGGGGCTCGGATGGTGTATCCCTTAGACGACTTGCATCAATTCGGCCATCTGTGGCCATCGCGACCTGGTGGCCAAATTGGGTTAATCACAGGGTGATTGGAATAATGCAAATAGATGAAAGTCATCGAAGTACTTTTATGCAATGTCTTTATGTGCCAGTTACAACAAACATGCTGGAAGTGCAATATCATTTATAATAGTAGTAGTTCTTTTCTTTTCGTCTGACCTCTCATCAGTGTTTGTTGCCTGGGCCACAGCAGCCTTTTGATTCGTTACGAAGCCTCTAAAACAGAATGTTTCTTGTTGACGTGGCCCCATTTATGCAGTTCGTCTGGGTCGCATTTCATTACTGAATCGGGTTGCATGATCTTTGGGGATTCGAATATTCACTGTTCACCGGAAAGATCCAGTCTGTGCTAACCAAAGCATGTAGTTTTCACTCCTCAATGCTATGTTATTGTTAATTAGCCATTACCGCAGCGGCTTTGGTTATGAACGCTGATATAAACGGGTCCATATACTAGTATTATATTCAATCCCCGTCGTTTTAACTAGTATTAGATTTTAATCTAAATGACACAACGATGCTGTTGCAAATTGCAAATGCCCTCAGGTTAACATTTCTCTTGAATTCACACTTACTATCATCCATGGATAAGTCAATTAACTTAGCAACGGTTAAACTATTACCTTAACTCATTATGCTTTTGTAGTATCAGAGTTTTGACGGCTTTTGTTATTAGTGCGGGACTGCGGGACCAGCTGCCCTTGACAACAAGATGATTTGGAAAGGTGTGCAAGCTTTGCATCAGTTTCCCAGCGGTGGGCGGCAGTCAACGGTCAAATATCAAGCCTGGTTATAGTACGGGGAGCAGGGAAAGTATCCGATGCACGTTTGGGCGCACCTCACCGCACGCTGCAGGTGGTATCATGCCACAAGTTGTGAAAACTCCGTTTACAGTGTGGTTTTTGTTAGAAAGTCATGCTTAACGTCAGCGTTCTCACGCCTATTAAGGCTATGTAATTGAATGGCCATTGCGTCCTATGTTGGTCGGATCTTGGCTATGCCAAGCCAGAACACTTACTCTCTTGCGTCGTCCTATATCCTGCCAAGTCATGATTACACTCGTACGACTTGCAAATACCACCTTTCGGTGGGAACCCTCAAGTTTTGGGCAGTGCTTGATATTTCACCTCATTTTGGAGACTATATTATATAAATAGTCAACTTGGGTCTGTCATTATTGGACTCCGATCTGCGCATGTACGACAACTCCTTCTCCAGTCATCAGTAAATTGAAGGGCGCTTGTCATTTGCGGTCTGAATACATGGAACGAACTTTTCAAAAGAAACTTCCTCCAGCTTGTTCCGCGTGTTACAACTCCCATCGCTCACCTTCATTTTACGCACATTTATCCCCCCCTTCCCGGTTCATCACGTTCAAGTTCACTGCCTATCATCTACCTCAATTCGTTTCTGACTCGTGACCCAGGCCACCATTTGCATAACCCATCGTCTCGAATTCAAACTAGCCGGCTATGAAAGCTCGGAGTTGTAGACGAGTGGCGGTTGCAAACCGGAAACCTTGAGATTTGCCGTGCCACTTTGGAAGAGTTGTGATGATCATCCCTTACCTTGACGGTGCGCTGCTTGACTGATAATTGACTGGTCAAGACTTACATTACCAGAGCGAGGGAAGAAATATAACCGTCTATCAACCTGAGCGAGCCGACACGTCCTGGGAAAATCGAGTACACTGCAAGTGGTGCTTGTTAGATGGCATACGTTGACTGGCTGCATGGACTACTTTGCAAACTCTCGAAACATTCAATATCGGGATTCGAACCAAAGAGGAAGCTCTCGTGTTGCTGCTGATCTTGAAACCCGTCTTTCATGCATTTCTCAATAACATTCTCCCCTCTGTCAAGGCGTTGGTCATCTTGATAACATCCGACAAGAGTGGGGCCGGATTAATGTGTCCGAATATCCTCCAAGCTGGGCATCGACGTAAACATAGAGGTATTACCAAGCACCAAATTAAGTAAGTTACTGCAGCTACAGAACTCTGTTCTCCCAGCATCTGACGAGAGCAGTAGTTCCCGCACTTCGTTAGGTGAAGGATCCGTGTTGGGACGTCGCTTGTGGTCATGACGGATGAGTTTAGAGGTAACTTCTTCTGTCTCAAATAGAAGTGATTGACCAAGAATGGGTTCAGTATTTTCAAGTCCGTTGCAGCGGGGCACCACTGTCTATCATCACGACAAGACTACCGTTGATTTTGTTGGCGTGGAACTTGGTTCGGCTAATTATAACGTGACTGACTCTGTAATGTTCCTTTTTATATGCCATCTTGACTTTGCCTGTAGATCGTTTGTCATCTACACGTTGATTCCTACAGTGCGTCCGTTAAATTCGTGTGACCAACCTTACAGCTGGCATATTCTGATTCCGCAGTTTTCATACGTCCGCATACGTCTTTGGCCAAATGGCACATGCATGTTCTAACTTCTGGATAAACATGCGTGATTCAGTGCTGTGTGTGTGCACAGACATTCCGCTGTGATGCCACTTGTCGACACAGATCTCCATTAGCACTCCGTTTTGGTCAGGCGATACTGCAATGGCCGCGGGATTTCCTCTAGAACTTTAAGACGATAAAGAAGCGCTGAAAACTGGCTCCTTGCAAGTCAAGCCTACTCTGACCACGCTGAAGCAAAAGCACCTCTTGCCTCGACCCACGTACACCCCCTCCTAAATATACACTGTCAAAAGGGTTGCAAAACCAGAGTCACAAGGTAATCAACTGACGGATCATGGGAAGCTCCGCTGTGCATCTACAACGATTCGTTGCTCCGCTGTCTACAGGCTCGCATCAACGAATTGAAGGCCCTTGTCGTTTTCAGGGTCGATGTATGGAATAGACTTGCTCCAGCTTTTTGTGCGTACTTTAACTCCCGTCGCTTACTCCATCTCGATTTGTCCGGGTGTGGTCATCGGCCCCGACCTCTGTATACTACGTGACCATCCAACCGTTGGTTTTCTGTCCTCTTCACTTCTCAACCCACCGGCTTCGATGCCTATATACTCGGATTCACTTCTGACTCGTAATCCAAGATCACGTCTACGCAACCCGTTGCCTCGAATCGAAATCAGTTGGCTACGAAAAGCTCGTTGTTGTCAACGACACAGGCCTGACAATTCTATCGACTTGAACGAACTTAGTCGTCTCCAAAACATCGTCATACACTTCTGGCACTTCAATGACGCTGAACAGCCGGAATACTACATTAATTGGCTGCATCTACTTTTCTCGTAATCAAACGGGACTCACGTTTTCGATAACATTGCAATACTGTATTCCTACTCCTGTGATGCCGCAGAGCTGGAAATACGCTTTTTCGACAAACGACTTCCCATCTCTCAAGACCATTTTGATAACGGCTGATGAATATTTTGAGTGGCTCAACTCGTTCGACACGTCAAAGGACTTCGCCACAATCTTCATCAATTCACCTTCCAACTCGATTGCCTTCGATTTCAAGGAGAGAGGAAAACCAATGAGTGGATGCTATCGTCTTACCTATAGGTTACGAGGGGACGAAACTTCTGGCCTACTCCGAAACTTTTCTTGCTTTTTTCCATCCCTCGCAGACATTCCCCCCCCGCGACCACGGCCATGTTTTGGGCACGTGTTAAAGTATGCTAGGCAACGGGACATTGTCATCGCAGTACTGATTTAGGTAAGCTGCTCTTCTAATAACTGACGATAGTAGCCATACCCTCACTCCAATTTGCAATTCGCGCTGGGAAGGTGCTGCTTGTGGGTGACGAGACGGAATCGCTCGTGTCTCAACCCACCTGTCCTCCCCTCCATCTCGCCCGCCTTCAAGAATTCATTCAACGGAGAAAAGAGGAAGCTGTCGATTCTGTTTATGACGCTGGAGGTTTGGAGGACGCGAAGAACGGGGAACATCGGACTTGGGAAAACGGCCACGCAAGGCGTGTCGTAGATATCTTGTTGAGCGCTGAGGACAGGCAGTTTCACCGGGTGCTCTATGCTATCGTGCAGTCCACGAATCGTCGCCCCGACGTGCGTATTTCCTATCATACTTGGAATCGACAACAGCCATACCAGGAACTGTCCAACGTAAGTGAATCTACTGCAAGTGTGGTTATTCAAGATGGTCTTCGATAACTTAACGCATTTGAGTATTTTTACATTCCTCCATTATAGGAACTCAAATTTCAAAAGTCATCTCATCACTCGCGCCTTGCTAACCCTCCACCCAACTAATATGACAAAACCTGGGACCTACTAACTAGTTCAGTCCTCACAGGCGTGCCGTTCTTTTGAATTTTTTCAATCTCCAGGTCTGGTTGAGGTTGTCAAACTCGCATGGATCGCAAATTTTCGGATGGTTACTGCGCCTCTTCGCATGAAAGATTTATAATGTAGCCGCCACCGAGGTTCTAAAATATGCTCAGTAGTACTTTGCGAGCATAGTGTCGACAGGGTGCACATGCGAGTATAAGAACCATGACTGCATCAGATGTATTCCTTCTGAAACTCAGCTAAAAGATCCACGAGATCGCAGATATTGGCGGTGATAATATTCTTAAGTAAAACGCAGACAGACGACTTTAAGGGGAGTATTCAGGAACAGAGATAGCCAAGCCATACGTGGAGTGACATCTACGAGTCCCAAGAACTCCATTCAGAGCACTGTAGCTGCATCATTAGGAGATAATGGCGGGTGCAACATCCAACTTTGCAGAGCCAATGCAACTAGCATCAAGTTGAACAAGTACCGCAAGTGAAATGAGTACCAGAAGGGACAACAATATCGACCTGCATGGCCACAGATCATGAATTCACAGGTTAATCACATAAGTATCACTCACCACACGAAGGAGGTAATAGGCCACGTTAAACATGTCCAGAAGTCGATGGAAGAGAGCAACTTGGGACACCTCGATGCGTCAATCCATCTGTCACTCTTGGTGGCAGAATTTAGTTGCTCCTTAGAGGCTATGAGGATAGAAGCTGTAGCAATACTTGAGGCGCCAAGCAACAATGCTAAAATTGCCATAGTTCGCAATATAGTGTTTTCCATCACGAATGAGAGTCGGAGTAGAGCAATTGGTAACCTAAGAATCCAAGTCGGGACGAGCAAGATTCAAAAACTGTGATACTGACAGTATGCTGAGCGGCCCCCCCTTTCTGACAAGATCCCAATGAGCCATCATCCTGTCAACGGTCTGTTTCCACAGTTCCTCGTTGGAACGGGGGATGTCCGGGAAGGTGGAATTTCCGACTTTCGGTTGAAGGACATACCGTTCAGTATTCTGGGTTGACTTCAAGGAGTACTTTCTCAAGTACCATTTCTGGAAGGCGAAGTACCCAACGACGGTAAGCACATTCCGAGCGCAACTCCTTAACACTGGTTCCCTGTTTTATTTAAACAACAAAACATAGCTTAGGGGGGTTCACTCACTGTTCCAGAGTGCTAACATAAAGTTCTTCACGATGAAATGACGAGTCCTGAAGAAATTGGTAACTTAGGTTCACGAAATGGATAGACAAAAAAGATACACACAGAAAGAGCGTGCTCGTTAATCCAGGAGACGTTGCAATGTTGGGGCAGGTCAGTGAATGGATATGGCGACGGTCGACTATAGTAGATGATGTTGGACATCAAGGTAACGGTGAAGAAGTGCGGAATTTCAAATCCAGTCGCGAGCGCCTTTATCATTGCACATCTCGAATGCAGGCGGTACCTTTTATACCTGCGTTGCACACCACTGGGAGCCCTATATAGACTGACCCAATCGCCGTCGCTTTATGGTCCGTCGTTATGCAATAAGCCTATTTAATTCCTACGTTGCTGCCGCTTTGCATATTCCGAGTCAATTAAAGTCAGAACTTGGCAAACCAATCGGTGTAACGACCGCCCATGAAATAAGACGGGTTGTCATCCCAATCTGGCTGTCCGTTCCTGCTGCATGTAATTATGAGAGAGCGGGGTCTTTTACTACAGGTAGCGATCCGATCATTTACATAACGTTTAACACCCATCCTTACCCAGTATGTTAATTGTCAGTTAAAAAAAGCTAGGCACCAGCCCAGAGAGGACCCTTCCGATCATGACCCCAAGATGATCCCAAAGCTGCCTCGGACAAAGGATGCCAGGCCATGGGGAATGCAAAACGAATCATCCAATGAACCCTTACTAGTAGTATCAAATAATGAAATACGTCTATTACAGTCAATTGCAACAGAACTGCATATACAAAGTTGTCTTGGTGGAGGGCGACGTTCGAGACTCGAGTTTGGGCTCTGGCATTTGAGGGGCAAGAATTACTCTGAGTATTTTAAACCAATCTGAATAATACAGTCTGCGAACAGCTTCGACGCCACAACTCAAATACACACAAACATCATCGGGGCTATAAAGTGTGGCACAACGCGAACTTTTTTTCCACTCGCCCACCAACTTTGGAATAAAAAAGAGATACCACGACGATGCCTCGCATACTATTCGTCAGCGGCTTCCACCCTTCTACACGCGCTAGAGATTTGGCGCATGAATTCGAACGGTAAGTGTTGATTTTCCCCCAACATCACGTTGCAGTTTATCCAACCTTCGTCGAAATGTAACTGAACCTAATTAATATAGCTTTGGTGCGCTCGTTCGATGCGACGTTCCAGCCCCACGCAACCCACATGCGAGTCATAACCCGTAAGTGTCCCGTCCCGTGCGCCTTCCATTCTTCGATTCGATGCGACGATATACGATGCAAATTGTGGCCGCCTATATCATCTGTTTTTCGGGCGTGTCGATTGTTTTATAAGTCCTTGGATGGAACTATTGGTAATGAATGCCGCACGACCTCGACTCGACACAGCTGTACCATTTCCTTTTTCGTACGTACGAGACGAGCGAGCGAATCGATACGGAAGACTAGTCGTGTTCGGTATTTCCGTTTCTTGCGGTGTCGTACACCTCTTCGGTCGGTTGATCATTCGACAATGACGACATGGATGGTGTCATTTTACCTCCGTGTCCACATACCTTCCTAGCTACCTAAACTCCAAATTATGAACACGAGCGCTCAACGAACTTCCGATCTCGTTCGCAGTTATGCATTCGTAGAATATCGAAGCACCAGGGATG
>Ga0307509_10010303_pt1 | contig 11484 bp, 9 predicted proteins | sample 10_EM_MG_FD_202245 | JGI IMG/M metagenome (GOLD analysis project Ga0307509, IMG submission 202245) | Populus trichocarpa ectomycorrhiza microbial communities from riparian zone in the Pacific Northwest, United States - 10_EM | ecosystem: Host-associated > Plants > Roots > Unclassified | place... | reverse complement strand
GGAACAAGGCATCGGCCCAGCGCGCCACATCGGCCCAGTCGGCGAACTCGCTGAACTGCAGGAAGCGCAGCGGATACGCGCCGCGCGGCATCATCGGCTCGAGCTCGACCGGCGCGATGTCGTGCTCCTCGAAGCGCGTGCGGCGCATGCCGTTGGCGGTGCTGACCGTCGGTGCCAGCGCAGCCGGCGCGCCATCGCTGACCCACTTCCACTGGATCGCGCGATTCTCGGGCGCATTCAGCGTGACGCGACGCAGCTGCACCGGCACCGGCCGTTGCCACGACGTGCCCTGCACATAGCGGCCGCCGAAGATCGGGTTCGCGCCCGCTATCGAGTACTGCAGGTGCAAGGTGTCGCCGACGCGCACATCGGGCAGCAGCAGGCTCGCGGTGATCACGCCGCTGTAGACGCCTTGCTCGAGCCCGGCCTCGCGCTGCAGAAAGCGCACCTGCACCGTGGCCGTGTGGTCGATGACCTCGTCGCCGCGCAGGATCGCGACCCGGTGCAGCGTCAGACGCTGGTATTGCGGCACGAAGTGCAGCGCGACCTGGCCGAGCTGGCCCAGCGCGCTCGCGTCGTTGGCTTGCTGCGCGATGTTGACCAGCTGCACCGGCTGGTCGGCGACGAGCAAGTGCGTGTCCTCGAGCCGCACGACGAGGGCGCGGCGCGTGGCCACGGCCGCGGCTGGCGGCACCGGCAGCACATCGGCCCAGGCCGGCAGCGGCACGCCACGCGCGAATGCGCTCGCGGCGACCTCGACCTCCTTCAGCGGCGTCTCGACCGGTGCCGCGGGTGTCTGCGCGCCAGCATGCATGCACACGGCCGCGGCCAGCCAGCTGGCAATACATCGAACAAAGGCTGGTGTCGACGGCAAGGCGCACTCGCAGGCGGGAAGGGGTGCGGGAATTGAATCACAACGCCCCCGGCCGATCTGCATCGTTTTTGGGGATCGACGAACGCACCCGTTCGGCAAGGGGCTTCGCGACACACGGCATGATGGCGGGCATGACAACGAACTTGCTCCCCCCACCGATCACCGTGCCCGCGCAACTCACGCCCGCGCTGCGCGACCGAGGCCACGCCATGCTGAGCGCCGCGGGCCTGCGCGAACTGCTGGACCACTCCGCTGCCGAGCTCGATGCGCTGCGTCCGTCGTGGGACGACCTCCCGCCCGACGGCCACCTGCGCGACGGTGGCCGCTATCGCCGTCGGCGCCATTCGTGCTTCATCGTCGACGGCGCGGCGGTGACGCAGGTGCCGCACCGCGCGCACTGGCAGCCGCTCGAATACAACGCGCTGCACGGCGGGCTCGAGCGCTGGTTCGAGCCGATGCTCCCGAGCGTCGTCGCGGCCCCGGCGTGGACGGCGCTGCTGCGCACGCTGAGCGCGCAGTGCTCGGCCGTGAAGGGCGCCCAGCCCTGGTACGTCGAAGCGCACCAGTTCCGCATCGACACCACCGACGGCATCGGCCGGCCGACACCCGAAGGCGCGCACCGCGATGGCGTCGATTTCGTCGCGGTGATCCTGATCGACCGCCAGGGCATCAAGGGCGGCGAGACGCGCGTGTTCGACGCCGACGGCCCGGCCGGCCTGCGCTTCACGATGAGCGAGCCGTGGACGACGCTGCTGCTCGACGACGCGCGCGTGATCCACGAGAGCACGCCGATCCAGCCGCTGGCGCCGAACGGCCACCGTGACACGCTGGTACTGACGTTCCGGGCCGGCGCCTTCCAGGGTCCTGCGGCTACTTGAGCAAGGTGGCGCGCAGGAACATCACGGTCGCATAGAACTGGAAGTCCGCGTTCTCCTTGCGCGCGAAGCCGTGGCCTTCGTTCTCGGCGCGCAGGTACCAGACCGGCGACTGGTTCTCGCGCACCTTCGCGACCATCTGCTCGGCCTCGGTGTAGGGCACGCGCGGGTCGTTCCTGCCCTGCACGACGAACAGTGGCTTGGCGATCTTCGCGGCGTTCGTGAGCGGCGAGATGCGCTGCAGGAACTCGCGCATGGCCGGGGCGCGCTCGTCGCCGTATTCGACGCGGCGCAGGTCGCGGCGGTAGCTCTCGGTGTTCTGCAAGAAGGTCAGGAAGTTCGAGATGCCGACCACGTCGATCGAGCCGGCGATGCGCGCCGAGTAGGTCGTCGCGACCGCCAGGCTCATGTAGCCGCCATAGCTGCCGCCAGAGACCACGACGCGCGACGCGTCGAGCCCGGGCTGCGTCGCGATCCAGTCGAGCAGCGCGCCGATGTCCTTCACCGAGTCCTCGCGCTTGAAGCCGTCGTCCAGCGACAGAAAGGTCTTGCCGTAGCCCTCCGAGCCGCGCACGTTCGGCCGGATCACCGCGACGCCGAGCTCGTCGAGCAGGTAGTTGTAGCGGCCCATGAAGCCGAGCTTGGCCTGGCCCTCGGGGCCGCCGTGGATGTCGATCAGCACCGGGCGCTTGGCCGAGAAGCGCGCCGGTGGCAGGGCCAGGATGCCGGAGATCGTGCGACCGTCGAAGCTGGTCCAGCGCACGACACGCTGATCCGCGAAGCTGCGCATGTCCACGCCGCGCGGTGCTGAAGAACGCGTCCATGGCACGACCTCGCCGCTGGCCGGGTCGAGCGAGTAGATCTGGCTCGGCCCCTGGCTGCTGTTCAGCGAGAACGCGAGCTCGGACAACTTTGGATGGAAGCGCGGCGAGCCGATGCTGCCGGTGGGCACGTCGGGTGCCTTGAGCTCCTTCAGGCTGCGGGCATCGAACAGCCGCAACTCGTCGCGGCCATCGACATTGGCTTGCGCCGCGAGCAGCGTGCCGGCCTCGTTGACGGTGCTGCCGCTCATGTTCCACGGGATGTGGTGGCTCAGCGGCACGAGTTGCTGATCGGCAAAGCGGTACAGCATCAGCTCGCGAAACTCGCCGCCGCGGTCGCTGGTGACGACCAGGCCGCTGCCATCGCGCAGGAAGTCGCGGCTGAAGTGCGCCGCCTTGGCGCTGCCGCTCGCGGGCAAGACCTGGGTCAGCTTGCCGCTGGCGATGTCGATCAGCCAGGCCTGCGATTCGGTGGCCGAGAGCTCGCGGGTCAGGGCGATCTGCTTGTCGTCCCACGACACGCTGCTGGCCTCCCACCCGCCGCCGGGCAGGTCGGCCAGCTTGCGCTTGTTTTGCGGCTGCAGCGGGTCGAGCAGCGACAGCGTCTGCGAGACGACAGCGCGCGAGCCGCCCTCTGCGGTGCGGTCCAGCGGCAGCGCGAGCGTGACGAGCTGGCCGGTCGCGTGGGTCCAGGTCTCGATGCTGTGGCGCTCGTTCGACTCGGTCAGCAGCGTGAGTTTTCGGTCGGCGAGGTCGAGCCGATAAAGCTTGTAGGCCTCGTCGCCGCCGGTGGCGCGTGCGAACACGATGTACTTGCCTTCGCGCGGCTCGTAGCTCGCGAGCCGCACCGGGTCAGAGGTGTCGGTGAGCTGCTCGGGTTCGGCCATCGGCGCAGCGATGCGAAACAGCTGCGCCGTGCTCGCGCCGCGCTTGCGGTACGACACCAGCATCTCGCGTCGCAGCGGGTGCCAGTCGACGAAGCTGTGGCTGAGGAAGTCGTTGTACTTCGCGACCTCGGCCGCGAGGCTCGCCGGGATCGGCGGGATGCCTTGCACGACCAGGTTGGCGTTCGGCGCGATGACGGCGTCGGCGGTGGCAGCGGGCGTGGCCGCCGGCGTGGAGCAGGCGAGCGGCGCGATGGCGATGGCCAGCGCCGCGAGAGTGAGTCGTCGTCTCATGCGGGTCGGCGCCGGCTTGTGGCTGCGCCGTTCAGGGTGGGTAAGGCGCCGATTGTGGCAAATGGCGGCGTCGCGTCGCGGCGATTCATCCGGCATTCATGCAGTTCAAACGCCGTCTCATGCAGTTCGTCGCAAGCCGCTGGAAGCGCGCCGAGGCCGTGCCGATACTTCACTCCATCGACACCAGGAGCACCCCATGAAGACCTTCACCCAACACCTGACCCGCATCACCATGATCGCCGCGGTGGCGGCTGCCGGCTTCATGACGCAAGCCGCGCACGCTGCGCCGAAGGAGGTGCGCGTCATCCAGTTGCCGACCGTGGTCGTGACCGCGAAGCGGGTCCCGGTCGTGCAGCTCGAGACCGTCGTGATCACTGCGAAGCGCCTCGCGCCGGCGGCCACCGTCGTGGCTCAGCGCGCGCAGCGCAACGCGCCGGTCTGAGGACATGGGTCACCCGGCGCCGGGGTACCGCCGCCACCCGCCGCGCGGGTGCTCAGGCCGCTTGGGAGCGGCCCGGCGCTGGCCTGAGTTTTAGGCGTCGCGCACGTCGGCGACTGGATTGGCGCCGAAGTCGGCGCGGTTCAGATAGGCCAGCACCCGGGCAGCCGCGTCCTCAGGCGACGTGAGCTGCCCTTTTTCTTTCAGGCCGATGAAGTTCGCCTGCTCCGGAAAGCCCGTCGAATCGGCGCTGCGCAAATGCACTTGCATGTCGGTGTCGATCACGCCGGGGGCGAGCGACACCACCTTGGCGCCGTTCGGCCGCTGAGCTTCGTCGAGCGCGAGCGCGCGGCTGAAGTGATCGATGCCGGCCTTGGCCGCACAGTACGAGGCCTGCCCCGCCATCGCGCGCCGGCCCAGGCCCGATGAGATGTTGAGCACGCGCTTGCGTGCCGGCCAGGCGCGTGTCGCGCGCAGGAACGCGGCCGTCAACAACAGCGGCGCCTCGATACCGACGCGCAGCGACGACGACAGCTCGGCGTCGCTGCACTCGTCGATCGCGCCGACACGCGTGAGCGCCGCGGCGTTGTTGATCAGCGTTGCACTCGCGAACGCGCTCGCGTCTTGCGCAGTCAGCCACGGGCCCAGGCGCGCTGCGGCTTCGTCGGGCTGCGACAGATCGACGGCCCATTGCTCGCAGCGATTGCCGGCGGCGTCGAGCGCCGCACTGCGTTGGCGCGACAGGCACAGCAGCTGGTGGTCCGAGGCAGCCAGCAACTGCCGCGCCATCGCCGCCCCCAGGCCGCGCGATGCGCCGGTGACGATGAAGAGATGCCGCGCCATCGCCGGCCGGGCTGCGGGTGCGTCAGGCGACTGCGTTTTGCTGGATGCCCGCGATCGCCCACTCGCGGCTGCCGTCGAGCGGCTTGACGAGGTGCCAGACCTCGTCGAAAGGCGCGGCCACGCCGTCCTTCTCTTCGCGGATCAGGCCGTGGAAGCGCACGCTGACGAGCTGGCGCTCGGTCTCGCTCACGACGTCCAGCACCTCAGCATCGACGCGCACCACATCGGTCTGCTGCGACGCGCTGCCGCGATCCTGCAGGTCGAGCTTGATCGACGCGAACATCTCGGGCGTCGTGAAAGTGCGCAAGTCGTTCAGGTCGGCGCTGTCGTTTGCGGCCTGCATGCGGATGAAGATCATCTTGGCGACGCGTTCGAACGCCGGTGCGTCGAATCCGGCGGGCAGCGCGCTGATGACCGCGGCGGCCGGCGGGACCCCACCCAACGGGGCCGTCGGCGCGCCGGCATCGCCACGGAACTGCATGCCGTTCGGCGTGGCCATCGCTGCAGCCGGGCCGGCGCTGGGCATGAAGCGCCGCATCAGGAAGCGGATCACGAACACCGCCGCCAGTGCGAACAGCAGCATCGTGACGATGTTGCCCATCTCGGCGCCCATGCCGAAGTGGCTCATCAGCGCAGCGATGCCCAGACCAGCCGCGAGGCCGGCGATCGGGCCCAGCCACGAGCGCTTGGGCGCAGCGGCCGGCGTGGCGGCAGCGGTGGCGGGCACGGCGGGTGCGGCCTGCGCCGGTGTCGTCGCCGATTGCGCCGGTGTCGCAGTGGGTGTCGTGCGCGTCGGCACGCTGCGCTGCAGGCCCGACGAGCTGCCGCCACCGATGCGTTTCGCGTCGGCATCGGCCGGTGCCAGGCCGGCGAGCAGCAGGGCCGTCGAGACGGCCAGGATCAGTGATTTCATGCGGTCTTCCTTTGAGGCGTGGCGGGGGCGATCGATGCGCGGCTGATGATACGAGCGCGCACTTGACCCTGCTGCGATGTGCGGTCATGTGGTGAAAACGCAAGGTGGCCGGCGCGATTCGGCGCGGTTTTGGTTGACGCGCCGTGAACTCGCGTGCCAGACTTCGCGCCCCGGCGATGCGCTCGTGCATCGTCCTCGATTCGCAGGAGGTACGCCATGAAGACATTGACCACTGCCCGCTCGTCGGCTGCTGCCTGAGCTGCACGCACTGCGAATCGCTCGATCCCGTCTGATCTGATTCTCTGAGCCGCGCCCCGCGCGGCCGACGTTCCCACCCCACGATGCCCTGCGTGCCCGCTGCACGCGAGGCGAACCTGCGCGTGCCGAACGGCCGCGTGCCGTGAGAACGAAGGTACAGACACACCATGATCGAGATCGCTTTCGAATGCCTGCGCACCTTGGGCCTGACGCCCGCGCTGGCGAACCGGGCCGCCGCGGCGGCCGACTCCTCCAACGACGCCGAAGCCGCGCTGCAGCTGATGCGCCTGACCGAAGTCCACCGCGAGACCGTTCGCGTGACCGATGGCGTGCACGACCACAGCGCGCGTGTCCTGCCACGCCTGATGCGCGCATTGGCCGACGACGCGACCGCGCTGGCGGTCGGCGACTGGGTGCTCGCCGCCATCGACGCGCACCAGCAGACCTGGGTGCACGCGCAGGTGCCGCCGGTGTCGCACATCAGCCGGCGCGACGCCGACGGCCGGCGCCATCCGGTCGTCAGCAACGTCGATACCGCGTTGCTGGTGATGGGGCTGGACGACGACTTCAACGTGCGCCGGCTCGAGCGCTACCTCGCGCTGGTCCACGCGACGAGCGGGCACGCCGACGCGGGCGACGAGGGCGTGCAACCGGTGGTCGTGCTGACCAAGGCCGACGTGGCGGCGCAGACGCCCGGCCTCATCGCCGAACGCATCGCTGCGCTGCAGGGCCGGCTGGCGGCGGCCATCGACCTGTACCTCGTCGATGGCACCGACCCGGAGACAGCGCAGCGCCTCGCGCCGTACCTGGCCGCGGGGCAGACGCTGGTCGTGCTCGGCTCGTCGGGCGCGGGCAAGTCGACGCTGACGAACACGCTGCTCGGCCAGACGGTGCAGGACACCGGCGCGGTGCGCGAGCACGACAGCCGCGGCAAGCACACGACCACCTCGCGTTCGCTGCACCGCCTGCCGGGCGGTGCCTGCGTCATCGACACGCCGGGGCTGCGTGCACTGCGCCCCGACATCGACGAGGCGACGCTCGCGGCGAGCTTTGCCGACATCGACACGCTGGCCGCGCAATGCCGCTTCCGCGATTGCAAGCACCACGACGAACCCGGCTGCGCGGTGCGCGAGGGCGTGCCCGGCGACCGCCTGCGCAACTACCACAAGCTGCTGCGCGAGGCGCGCCGCGACACCATGAGTGTGCTCGAGCGTCAGCAGCAACTGGCGACGTGGAAGGCGCGCGGCCGCGAGGCGCGCGTCAACATGAAGGCAAAACGCGGCTAGAACGGCACCGCGGAGTCGATCGCGACGGTCTCGCCGCTGACCGGGTGCGCGAAGCGCAGCTGCGCCGCATGCAGCAGCAGCCGATCCGCGCCAGCGAGCACCTCGGGCGGCGCATACAACGCGTCGCCGAGGATCGGGTGACCGATCGCGAGCAGGTGCACGCGTAGCTGGTGCGCGCGGCCGGTGACGGGTTCGAGTTCGACGCGCGTGCGATCGGCGGCGTCGCTGGCGATCACGCGCCAGCGCGTCAGCGAGGGTTTGCCATGCGCGTGATCGACCTTCTGCAGCGGCCGGTTCGGCCAATCGGCGATCAGCGGCAGGTCGATCTCGCCTTGCGCGGCATCGAGCGCGCCGTGCACGACCGCGACATAGCGCTTGTGCACCTCGCGCTGCGCGAACGCGCGGCTCAGGTGGCGCTGCGCCTCGATGCCGCGCGCGAACAGCATCAGCCCCGAGGTCGCCATGTCGAGCCGGTGCACGACGAGCGCGTCAGCGAACAGCGCCTGCACGCGCGCGGCCATGCAGTCCTGCAGGTGCGCGCCGCGACCCGGTACCGCGAGCAGGCCGGCGGGCTTGTCGACGACGATGCATGCATCGTCGACATGCAGCAGCGTCAACGCGCTCACGTCTCGCTGCTCAACTTGTCGCGCTGCGCCAGTGGCCGAAACAATCTCGTCCACAGCGCCGCGACCAGCAGCGTGCCGACGCCACCGAGCAGCACCGAGCCGACCGGCCCGAGCAACGCGGCAGTCGTACCGGACTCGAACTCGCCGAGCTGGTTCGACGCGCCGATGAACACCGAGTTGACCGCGCTGACGCGGCCGCGCATGTCGTCGGGCGTGTCGAGCTGCACCAGCGACTGGCGGATCACGATGCTGACCATGTCGGCCGCGCCGGCGACGACGAGCGCGGCCATCGATACGCCGAACGAGGTCGAGACGCCGAACACCAGCGTCGCCGCGCCATACAGCGCGACTGCGCCGAGCAGCACACGGCCGGCGCGGCGCGTGATCGGCCAGCGCGTCAGCAGCAGCGACAGCGCGAACGCGCCCGCAGCCGGCGACGCGCGCAGCAAGCCCAGGCCCCACGGGCCGGTGTGCAGGATGTCGCGCGCGAAGATCGGCAGCAGCGCGGTCGCGCCGCCGAGCAGCACTGCGAACAGGTCGAGCGAGATCGCACCGAGCACCACAGGCCGGTGCCGCACGAAGTGCACGCCGGCCATCAGCGTGGCCCAGTTCATGTCGCGGCGCGGTGCTGGCGCGTGGTCGTAGCGCACGCCGTTGATCAGCGCGCCGGCGAGTGCGAACAGCAGGCCGCAGGTCAGGTACACGGCCTGCGCGCCGGCGACGTAGATGAAGCCGCCGAGCGCCGGGCCGGCGACGATCGCAGCCTGCGAGCCCATCGAGCTGAACGCCAGCGCGCGCGGCAGCACCTCGGGCGGCACGAGCGCCGGCGTGAGTGCCTGCTGCGCCGGCATCTGGAAGGCTTTCACGATGCCGAGCAGGATCGAGACGAACAGCAGCAACTCGCGGCTGGCCCAGTGCTGATGCGCGCTCAGGGCGAGCGTCGCCGCGATCACGACTTGCGCGAGCATGCACAGCGCCACGATGCGCGCGCGATGGAACTGGTCGACGACGTGGCCGGCCACCAGCACCAGCAGCAGCGCCGGCAGGAACTGCAGCAGACCGACCAGGCCCAGGTCCCATGCGCTGCCGGTCAGGTCGTACATCTGCCAGCCGACCGCGACCATCAGCATCTGGTTCGCGCTGGTGCTCGCGAGGCGCGAGCACCACAGGCGCATGAACGCCGGGTAGCTTCGAAGAGGCACGCCGCTCACTGTTGCATGTCACCCGAACTCAGGATGCGCACGCCGGGTTTCGCGGCCAGCGTCTCGGCGAGAAGCGCGCTCGCGACGGCGCTGGCCCGGATCGGCCGCACGCCGCGCGGCACCAGGCCCATGACGGGGTTGAGCAGCCGGGTGATCCAGACCTCGCCGGCCCGCGTCGGCTGGCCGAGCGCGGCACGGTCGCCGATTAGCAGCGAGGGTTGCGCGATCACGACCGACTCATAGCCGAGCTCTGCGATCGCGACCTGCATCTCGCCCTTCACTCGGTTGTAGAACACGCTTGAGTTCGGATCGGCCCCGAGCGCCGAGACGACCGCGAGGCGGCGCGCCCCGGCCGCGCGCGCGGCACGTGCGGTGGCCACCACGTGGTCGAAATCGACGCGCCGGAAAGCAGCCTGCGAGCCTGCGACCTTGATCGTGGTGCCGAGTGCGATGAAGACATCGTCGACCGCGGGCAAGGGATCGGGCAACTGCGCGAAGTCGACGACATGCGGGGTGATGCGTGCATCGGCATCGAGGCCAGGTGCCGCGCGGCGCAGCAGCACATGCGTGTGCCGGTAGTCCGCCCGCTCACGCAGCCGCGCGAGCAGCGCGGCACCGATCAGGCCGGTCGCGCCGGCGAGCAGCGCGGTGCGCGCCGGGGACTTGGAATCAGCCATGCGGGCACTGTACCCGCATGTGATTCATCAGCGCTTCGGTGCTGTGCCCGATCGCGCCGGCGGACGGCCGCTGCGCTGGCCATCGGGTCGCGGGCCGCTCGGGCGAGCCGGCGAGCGCGAGTCGCTGTGACCACCTCGGCCACCGCCACCGCCACCGCCGCCACCACCGTTGTGACCGCCACGGCCACCACCGCCGGCGTGATGACGCTGGCCGCCGCGGCCGGCTCCTTCGCCGATCACCATGCGGCCGAGCACGATCGGCTCGGCCTTCTCGCTCGGGTGCGGCGCGAAACCGGGCACGATTTCCTTCGGGATCTCGCGCTTGATCAGCTTCTCGATCTCGCGCAGGAAGCCGTTCTCGTCTACGCAGACCAGCGACACCGCTTCGCCCTTGGCGCCGGCGCGGCCGGTGCGGCCGATGCGGTGCACATAGTCTTCGGGGACGTTGGGCAGCTCGTAGTTCACGACGTGCGGCAGCATGTCGATGTCGATGCCGCGCGCGGCGATGTCGGTCGCGACCAGCACCGTCAGGTCGCCGGTCTTGAACTCGGCCAGGGCCTTGGTGCGCGCGCTCTGACTCTTGTTGCCGTGGATCGCCATCGCGCTGATGCCGGCCTTGAGCAAATGCTCGACGAGGCGGTTCGCGCCGTGCTTCATGCGCGTGAACACCAGCACCTGGTCCCAGTCGTTTTCTTTGATCAGGTGGATCAGCAGATCCTTCTTCATCTCGCGGCCGACCGGGTGGACCTTCTGTGCAATCGTCTCGGCGGTCTGGTTGCGGCGCGCCACTTCGATCAGCACCGGCTTGTTCAGCAGGCGGTCGGCCAGGGCCTTGATTTCCTCGCTGAAGGTTGCGCTGAACAGCAGGCTCTGCTTCTGTTGCGGCAGCACCGCGAGCACCTTCTTGATGTCGTGGATGAAGCCCATGTCGAGCATGCGGTCGGCTTCGTCGAGCACGAAGATCTCGACGTGCGAGAGGTCCATCGTGCGTTGCTGCAGGTGGTCGAGCAAACGGCCCGGCGTCGCGACGAGGATGTCGATGCCGCGCCGGAGCTTGTCGATCTGCGGCTGCATGCCGACACCGCCGAAGATCACCGCGCTGGTGAGCTTGCTGTACTTGCCGTAGGTGCGAACGCTTTCTTCGACCTGCGCGGCGAGTTCGCGGGTAGGGGTGAGGATCAGCGCGCGGATCGGCAGACGGCCCTTCGCGTCGCGCACGGCCGGCTTGGCCATCAGGCGGTGCAGCATCGGCAGCGTGAAGCCGGCGGTCTTGCCGGTGCCGGTCTGGGCACCGCCCATCAGGTCGGCGCCCGACAACACGGTGGGAATGGCCTGCGCCTGGATCGGCGTGGGCGTGGTGTAGCCGTACTCGTGAACGGCGCGCAGCAAGGGCTCGGCGAGGCCGAGTTCGTCAAAAGACATGGGATTCCAAACGGAAGAGATCGGCCTGTCGCTCTTGATTGAAAGCGTCAGTCGCAGGCGGAAGGGGTGT